>Ga0302320_10007114_pt1 | contig 24700 bp, 16 predicted proteins | sample Bog_T0_3_FD_202130 | JGI IMG/M metagenome (GOLD analysis project Ga0302320, IMG submission 202130) | Peat permafrost microbial communities from Stordalen Mire near Abisko, Sweden - Bog_T0_3 | ecosystem: Environmental > Terrestrial > Soil > Wetlands > Peat | place: Sweden: Abisko, Stordalen Mire...
GGCAATGTATGAGCTGTTGAGCACGCTGGTGCTGCTGCTTGCGCCGTTTGCGCCGTTTCTCTCGGCGGAGTTGTGGCAGGAGCTGGGCGGCGAGGAAGCGGTTCTGCGCGCGCCGTGGCCCAAGAGCTATCCTGCATTGGCGAAGGAAGACGAGATCGAGATTCCGGTACAGATCAACGGCAAGCTGGCAGCGGTGGTGCGCGTGGCTGCAGGAGCGGACGCAAAGACGATTGAATCAGCGGCGCTGGCCGACGAGAAGGTGAAGAGCCGGCTAGCAAGCAAGACGCTGGTGAAAGTGATCGTTGTGCCTGGAAGGACGGCGAACCTGGTGGTGAAATGACGGTCGTACACCGAAGCGCGCCGATTCGCGGAACCCAGTCGATGGTCGGCTACATGAGCTGGGTTTTCCGCAGGCCGTTGCTGACGACAATCGAGGTTGGCTGGCGCTGGGCCATCGGCATTCCGCTGCTTCTGGTCTGCTGGAAGCAGTGGAATGCGATCATTGCCGCGCATCCGCTTGAAGACTCGGGATTGAACTCGATCGACACGCAGAATCCGTGGCTGGCCGTGGTTCAGATTGCCAATGTGTGGAGCTACTATCTGCCGCACGTGCTGGCTGTGCTGCGCTGGCTTTTGCCGCTGGGCGCGTTGGCTTGGATCGTGATCTCCGGTTGCGGGCGTAGCCTGCTGCTGAAGCGGATGAAACCCGAGCTCCCGTTTCGTCCCGTTGGAACGATTGCGCTACAGGCAGCGAACCTCGCGCTTGCATGCGCATTTTTCTGGCTTTGGTTCCGATCGATGCAATGGGCGGCGAGCACACATATCGGCGCGACCGGCGAGCCCGACCTTGTGGGCTATGCGATTTGGGCAATCGTTCTCACTCTTGCTTTCTTTACCGCATTTGCGCTGGTAAGCTGGGCGCTTTCGATCGCTCCGCTGCTCTATCTGCTTGAGCGGCGCTCAGTGCTTTCGTCGCTGGTCGAGAGCTTGCGGCTGGGAAAAGAGTTTACCGGCAAGCTGGCCGAGATCAATCTTGTGATGGGAATTGTGAAGCTGGCGCTGATTGTGGTGGCCATGGTGTTCTCCGCCGCGCCGCTACCTTTTAGCGACGAGCTTGGCGGCGACGCGATGCACGTTGTTTGGGCGGCTTCGACGATTCTCTATCTGGTAGCCAACGACTACTTTCAAGTGGTGCGCTTGAAAGGATTTCTTGAGTTCTGGCAGGTTTACCGCGGGAAGTCGTAACGCGGAAATGCACTGTATCTCCGTCAACGAAGAAGTTTCCCGCCCATTCACCAGGAAGATGCGAAAGGGCGGGAAACGGAGTCGGTGCAGGATTAATTGGTCAGGTATCTAGTTGGAGAATTGACGGAAAAGGAAGAACAGAATTCCCGACAGAGCCGCTGCAGCCGGCAGGGTGAAGACCCAGGCGGCCGCGATGTTGCGGATAGTGGAGACTTGCAGCCCGCTCTTGTTTGCGGCCATGGTTCCGGCTACGCCCGAGCTCAACACGTGTGTGGTTGAAACCGGGAGTCCGAAGTTGTCGGCGGCAAAGATGGTGAGCATGGCAACCAGCTCAGCGCACGCGCCCTGAGCGTAGGTGAGGTGCTCCTTGCCGATCTTCTCGCCCACCGTGACCACAATGCGCTTCCAGCCCACCATGGTCCCCATGCCGAGCGCCAAGGCCACAGCGACCTTTACCCATCCGGGAATGAACTTAATGGCCTTGTCTATTCTTCCGCGATAGCTGGTGAGTACGGTGTTTTCCTGCGGGGTGAACTTGATGTCTCCGTTCTTCTGCATGATGCGGATAGCTTCGCTGGCGACGTACATGTCGTTACGGACGTTGGTCTGCTGAGCGGGAGGAACGGCCTTGAACTCCTTGTAGAGAGCGACCTCGTTGTTGAGATCGTTCACCAACTCGCGCAGGGCAAGCATGGTGTCTGGCCGGAGTTCCTTGGTGCGGATGTAATCGGTAACTTCAGACCGGGCGTCTTCGCCCATGATGCCTTTGGGGTCAATATGGTTGGTGATGACCTTGTCGGCTTGCTGCGAGGCGACGACAAAGGCCTGCATATCGTGGGCTGTGACCGCGTGGTTCAACGCGTAGGCGGTGGGCACGGTGCCGATGAGGATAAGCATGATGAGGCCCATGCCCTTTTGTCCGTCGTTGGACCCGTGGAAGAAGCTGACGCCCGAGCAGGTGAGGATGAGCAGAGCGCGGATGGGCCACGGTGGAGGCGTGTTATCTTTGGGCGCTTCGTAAAGGGCCGGATATTTGACCAGCGCCTTGGTGACCAGGAACAGCAGAGCAGCGCAAACAAAGCCGACCACGGGAGAGATGAGCAGGACCTTGAAGACCTTGCCGGCCTGCGACCAATCCACGCCGGAGGTGCCGTTGTGAACACTCATGAGCTGATTGGTGAGGCCGACGCCCATGATGGAGCCGACCATGGTGTGGGAACTGGATGCCGGCAGACCGAGCCACCACGTGCTCAGGTTCCAGATGATGGCCGCGATGAGCAGTGCGAAGACCATGGCAAAGCCTGCGCCCGCGCTCACTTGCAGAATCAACTCAACCGGCAGCAGCGTGATGACGGCGTAGGCTACCGCGCCGGAAGAAAGAAGCACGCCGGTGAGGTTGCATAGGCCCGACCAGACCACGGCGATATTTGGATCGAGCGAGTGCGTGTAGATGACGGTGGCCACGGCGTTGGCCGTGTCGTGGAATCCGTTGACGAACTCGAATCCGAGAGCGATGAGCAAAGCTATGCCCAGCAGAAGATACGGCCAGATGCTGACCACAACCACATTGCCCAGATCCTGAGCGATGTGAAAGCCGATGTAACCAAGGCCTCCCAAAAGCGCAACGCCGACAACCACGCTGCTGACCCAAGCGGAGGTTGTGTTCATTTTCTTGTCAAGAAGCGATCCGCCTGAGGGCGCGGATTCAACGGCTGTAGCCAGATCGGCCATAAAACCTCCGGAAGGGAAAAGGGTTATATGCGGTATCAGGGGATGCCGCACATCAAACCATTACTGAATACTGCACAAGTGTGAATGCTGGATGAATCCAGTTTGAATGTTCATGCAGCGCCAAATTGCTGACGGAGTTGACATGAGAGAAAGCGAGGGTTTGCTGCAGGTTAGAAGCTAGCATGAAGAATGGCGCCAGAGTTTCAAGGTTTGTTGAATTGCTGGGGCTCGGCTAACGGTCGTGTTCCGCGTCTTATGCTTGCGAGTACCAGCCGCGGAGCGCCCAGATTCAGTGGAAGATTGAGTTCGAAGTTCGCTCCAGAGCGCTTCGGCCTGGTCTGCATACGACTTTCGAAATAATATGCGGCATACTGTTTGCAAAGTCGTGCTACGTTTGCGACAATCATTCTCAGACAGATCCACGCCAATCGATTTGATGCGGTTCTTCAGGCGGAGGCGACAGCGTTCTGGCCGGTGAGACCGGGTTGTTTTGCAAGCGCCATGGGTTGTCCAATCCTCTCAGGAGCCAGTGCAGATGCTCTACCGCAGATTTGTTCTCTCTGCCCTGTTCACCGTGGCCTCACTGCATTCCGCACAGCAGTCCGCTATGAGCAGGCAAGTCCTAAATCCGCAGGGTCTCCTCGCCGCCACGAGCGATAGGGCTTATTCGCCTCAAATATCGGGGATGATCGTTGACACGTCTGGCGCGGTGGTTGCCGGGGCAGACGTACATGTTCTGAACGCAAACGGTACGGTACAAGGAACGACTCATTCAGGCACGAACGGGTCTTTCAGCTTTTCTGGACTCGCGGCAGGGAATTATCGTGTTGTGGTCATGAATCCCGGTTTTGAAACCAAAGAGATTCTTGTCACAGTCGGAATATCCGGGACATCGACTCCGCTGCGCATTCCTCTGGTCGTAGGTTCCGTGAGCACCACCGTCAACGTGCAGGGCCGCGAGGACGACCTGATCGGCATAGCCGAATCCGGCACCCAGGGAACGGTGGGCGCAACGGAAATCCAAGATCGTCCGATTCTTCGCTCGGGAGAAGTTTTGGAGACGGTTCCAGGCCTCATCATCACTCAACACGCCGGCGGCGGCAAGGCCAACCAATATTATCTTCGCGGCTTCAATCTCGATCACGGCACTGATATCGCCATTTTCCTCGACGATATGCCGCTTAACCTGCCGTCACACGCGCACGGCGAGGGCTACTCAGACATGAACACCGTCATCCCAGAGTTTGTGCAGCGAGTGGATTTCGAGAAAGGCCCTTATTACGCGAATGTCGGCAACTTCAGCTCCGCTGCAAATGTCCATGTGGAGTTTGCCAAGACGTTGCCTCAGAACTTCTTCAAGATGGAAGGCGGCACGCACACCTATGGGCGAGCCGTTTTCGGCGTATCGCAAAAGCTAGGTGCGGGCAATCTGCTCTACGGTGGAGAAGAAACTTACTATGATGGCCCGTGGGTGCATCCGGATGGTTTTAACAAAATCAACGGCCTGCTCACTTACAGCCAGGGCGACGATGCCGATGGTTTCAGCGTCACGGCCCATGCTTACCACGGAAAGTGGAACTCTAGCGATCAGATTCCTGTTTCCGCTCAATCCCTCGTTGGTGTGTTCGGCACGCTGAACCCGTCTGACGGTGGGCACAGCCAGCGTTATAGCTTGCAGGGCGAATGGCATCGCCAAAGCGACAATTCCGAGTCGAAGATCTCGGCCTACTTGTTCTATTACGACCTGAATCTGTTCTCCGATTTCACGTACTACCTGGTGGACTACAACAAAGGCGACCAGTTCGACCAGCAGGACAGGCGCTGGGTGGCTGGGTTCGACGCGCACCACACGATCTTCAGCACATGGCATGGCCGCAAGATGTCCAATACGTTCGGCGTGCAGTTCCGTAACGATTGGATCAACAACGGGCTTTACCGGTCGGAAAATCGCGTGCGCATGGCCAAAAACGACTATTCTGCCACCGGCGCCAGCTTCTTCCCCGCCGGCAGTTCCAGCGGACCCGCCTGCGTCACCATCCCCAACTCCGATATCACTCTAGACCTCACTTTGCCCGACGGTGCGACCGCAACGACCACGGCTCCCAACACCACCTGCCCTCCTTTGCCGGCGACCACCGAGCGGGATAACTTTACGGACAAGATAGGCAGTGCGTATATGGAAAACAAAATTCAGTGGGCGAGCAGATTCCGTTCCGTCCTGGCCCTGCGCGGCGACGACGCAAAATTTGCCGTCACCAGCTTGGCTTACCCGACCGATATGGCTACTTTGCCCGACGGCACCATTACCACGGTGAACGCGGCCAATTCCGGCTCCGCAACCAAGTTCCTGCCCAGTCCCAAAGCAAGCCTGATTTTCGGCCCTTGGGCCAATACCGAGTTCTATCTGCAGGGCGGATTCAGTTTCCACTCGAACGACGGGCGTGGCGCAACGCAAATGGTGGAACCGGTTTCGCCGGATAATCCTTTACCCGATACGCCTACAGCGAAAATCCCCCCCCTGGTCCAAACCAAGGGCGGAGAGATCGGCGTGCGCACTACGGTCGTTCCCCATCTGCAGAGCACCCTTTCGCTTTGGTATCTCCGCAGTAATTCAGAACTGATGCAGGATGGCGACACCGGAGGTACGTCTGCTTCAGAACAGTCGAGCAACCGCTATGGCCTGGAATGGGCGAACTACTACACGCCGACGGAACATTTGGCTGTCGATTTCGATATTGCCGACTCAAGGGCCCAGTTCACCCAGATCGATCCAGACGATGCGGCGCAGAGCGTCGTCAAGGCGGCCCTGTCGGTCAATGGCACACCGGATGGCACCGTCAACTGGCAGGAGAGCGGTCCTGGCGGCAAGCTTGTACCCGAAGCGGTCAAGGTGGTGATTTCATCGGGCGTCGCATTGCACGATTACAAAGGCCTATCGTCGAGCTTGCGCCTGCGCTACTTTGGCCCGCGCTATTTGACGTCGGACGGGCTGTATCAGTCGAGTCAAACGGTGTTGCTCAATGGGGAGCTGGGGTATCAATTCAACAAGAAATGGCACGTTACAACTGAATTTTTGAATATGCTGAATCGCAGAGATGCCGACATTGACTACGCCTATGTCTACCAAACCAATCCGTCAGCCCCGCCGGCATTCGGACGCGTTAACCACCCCACCGAACCGTTTCTGTTGCGGTTCTCGTTAGGAAGAAGCTTTTGACAAATGCGCGTGGTCGAAGGCACTGGAGTGATCCCGTCACACCACCATCTGGACTCAGCCGCCGCCGTTCAGATGGTAGTCGGCGTATGCATTCCATCCGATGTCAGCTTTGCACTCGCCCGCCCCTTTGCCCCGAGCAAGCCTCGCGATTGCCGAATTAGTGCGGATGCTTGTGCGCGCGCTTGTGCGCCGTCTTTCTCCCAGTATCCATCCCATGCGCTGGTACTGTCTTAACGAGCCTGCCGTGTTGCACGCCCTTGAGCCCCATCAGCCGGTCGGCGAATTGCTCGACCTCAGCTGACTTGCCGTGGACAATGAGCACTTCCAGGCAGGACTCATGGTCCAGGTGAGCATGGCTGGTCGAGACAACAAGTTGGTGGAAGGCGTGCTGCAGTTCGGTCAGCTTTTCACCAACACCGTGGGCGTGGTGGTCGTAGATGAGTGTGACCGAACCGACGACGGTGGCGTCCGGTGCCGAAGTTGTTTCGCTGACCAGCCGGTCGCGGATCAGGTCGCGAAACGCCTCCGACCGATTGGTGTATCCGGAGTTTCGGATGGAACGGTCAAACCGATTCAACAGGTCAGTATCAATAGCAATTCCGATGCGGCTCAATACACCCATGCTTGCTCCCGTCCGGCGCAAGAGCCGGACAAGGACTAGAGTAGCGCGAATGGGGACAGGTTGCTAAGGGGCCGATCTCAAAGCACTGGCAGGTTTAGAACATCTTGAGGCGGATGACCAGGTACTTCTTCGGGTCCTGGCGCATGCCGGCGATTAGCTGCTGAGCCTGGTCGGCGGTCTGGTCTACGTGGTCGTAGAGAGTGCGGTTTTGCGCGAGCTGGCCCAGGGTGCCTTTGCCTTCGTCGATGCCTTTAAGGATGGAGTCGAGGCGGCTGACGGTGTCGTCGAGCTTTTGCGCGAAGGCGGGGTCTTTGCTGAGTTTGCCGAGGGTGCCCTTGCCGGCGTTGACTTCTGCGAGGAGCTGGTTGGCGTTGGAGACGGTGGAATTCAGATTGTCGTAGAGGGTTTCGTCTTTGAGCAGCTTGCCGGCGGTGCCTTTGCCGTTGTCAAGATCGGTGGCGATGGCGCTGAACTTGTCGATGGCGGTATTGGCGCGGGTGTAGAGGGTGTCGTCGTTGACGAGCTTGCCGAGCGAGCCTTTGCCGCTGGAGATGGCAGCGGTGATGGTTCCCAGATCGTCGGCCATCTTCTCGACTTTCTTGGCCATGGTGGGATCGTTGATGAGCTCGCCGACGACACCGCGCTTGCTGTTGAGCGAGTCCATCAGCGTCTCGATTTTGCGGGTGAGATCGTTGATCTCCTGAATGGAGATCTGGCTGGTGCGAATCACGTCTTGCAGACTGGGCGAACCGGAGGGCCGCAACTCGGCGTTTTCCTCAGGCGGCGGCCCGGAGGCGTGCGTGGAGTCGATATCGACGAAGGCGTCGCCCAGAACGCCGGCCTGGGCAATGGAGGCAGTGGAGTCGGTGTGGATGTCGCGCAGATACTCGTGGCCCACTGACAGGGTGGCTTCAACCGGGTAGGGATTGCGGGCAGGGACGACGCGCACATGCGTAACTGTGCCAATGGTGACGCCTTCAAGCGTGACCGGTGCGCCATCTTTGAGCCCCCCGGCGTTTTCGAAGTAGGTGCGGAGGGTGAGCTTGCGGGCGAACAGGCCACCGGTTGACCCGGACATGAGAAAGATCAGGGCAATAAGGACGGCAGTCGCCGATAAGACCAGCGATCCAACCCGCAACTGTGACCACTGAATCTCTTTACGACTAGGCAACTTAACCCCTCTCGCTCATAGATGCAGCCGATGCCTTGAGGATACCAGAAAGATGTGGATTATCTGCCATCTTCGAGGACGACGCTGGCTGTGGAGAGCTGGGAGGTGTGGGTGATGGAGAGGGCGGCGCGGGCCGAGCCGATGGCTGTGGCGATTTGGGCGGCGCGGCCATGAAAGCGGATGGTGGGACGGCCGCTGGGCTCGCGGACGACCTCGATCTCAAGCCAGTTGACGCCGTAGCTGATGCCGGTACCCAGAGCTTTGGCTCCAGCCTCTTTGGCGGCAAAGCGGGCGGCGAAGCTTTCTGCGGAGTTGCGCTTGCGCAGGCAATAAGCCTGTTCCGCAGCGGTGAAGACGCGATTGAGAAACCGCGCGCCGTAGCGATCGATGGAGTGCTGAATGCGGGCAATCTCGACCATATCGATTCCGGAACCGACGATCATATTGACTACAAAGCTACAACATTTTGCGCGTATCGTGGTTAGGGCGCCAAGGATGGACGGGAGGATGTGTCAAAGACGGTCATGCGCCGTTCTAGTCCGGCACACCGCTTATTGAGTAGAAGAAGGCACCGATAAAGTAGAGTGAGGCGAGGCAATGCTGGAACGGGACGCAGAGAAGAGAATCAGTATTCCGTGGGCGATGCAGATGAAGGCGGTTGCGGCCGACGAGCCGGGACGCCTGGTGAAGACGCTGACGGGCGCGATTCTGGCCAGCGGCGGCTGGGTGCTGAGCCGCGGCGCCAACGATACGGGCATGATCAACATGCTGTTTGAATTCGAGCGGCAGGCCTGCCTTGACATCTATAGCGTGCTGATTGCGGCGGGCGTTGAACTGAGCCAGAGCGGTCATGTGCGGTTTACCGAGCTTTGCCAATGCACACGCAGCAATCACGAAGATTGCGGCGGCGAGATCGCCAGCGTTGATCTGGAGATTCAGACGTATCCGGCGCGGAGGCCGGGCGAAGCGCCTGCGCTGCAGGGCGCGTGAATGTTCTTTTTTCGAGACTGCCAGACATGGGCACACGGCGCGTCACAGGGACTCGAATGCGTAGTTTGGAAGCTTGCCCAGGCTCACCGCGGCTACGGCTCTGTCGCAGACTGCGAGCCAAGCCTGCCCCGAGGCCTGCTGCAACGCCGGCCGCAAGTTCGAACGCGGAGGAATGCCCAATGGAACTCGCCCGAATTCTCCTTGTAGACGACGACAAAAACGTTCTCGAAGGCTACAAACGTCTTCTCCACGGACTGTTCGAAGTGGAAACAGCAACGAACGGCGGCCAGGCCCTCGCCGCAGTTCATCTCTTCGGCCCCTATGAAGTGATCATCACCGACATGCAGATGCCCGGCATGAACGGCGCAGAATTTCTTGCCAAGGTTCGCCAGCTCTCTCCAAACTCCGTGCGCATGGTCCTCACCGGCCACAAAGACATCAATCGCGCGATCGACGCGGTCAATGAAGGCCGGATCTTTCGTTACCTCACCAAACCCTGCGAAATAAAGGAACTTGTCCACGCAATCGAACTCGCTGTAGCCCAGTACCGCGCAAACACCGATGAGAAAGAACTTTTGAAACAGGCAAGAGAGATCAAATCACAAGCTGACAACCTTGGCGAAGTTCTGCTTTCACATAACCTGAAGTGGTAGGTTCAGGCGGCGGGTGGCGCACCCTTTGATCCGCCATAACATTGCCCACCCAAACTGAATTGCTAAATCAAGGGTGGAGCACCCGGCCACCTGCCGAAATAATTTTTACTTAGCCGGCCTCGACCAGGCCGTAACGGCGTTGCCATGAATCTTTGAGGCGGGCCCAGACACGGAGGCGCTCGGCTTCGGGGAGCTCGGCGTCGCGCTGTGTGGCGAAGCGGGCGGCTTCCTGCTTGGCAAGCTCAAGGATCTGGCGGTCGCGCAGCAGGTTGGCGACGCGGAAGTCGGGCAGGCCCGCCTGACGGGTTCCGAAGAACTCGCCGGGGCCGCGAATGGCCAGATCGAGTTCGGCAAGCTCAAAGCCATCTTGAGTGCGGACCATGGCGTTAAGGCGCTCCTCGGCGAGCGGGGAGACGCGCGGGCCGGTCATGAGGATGCAGTAGCTCTTGTGGCTGCCACGGCCAACGCGGCCGCGCAACTGGTGCATCTGCGCCAGACCAAAGCGCTCGGAGTGTTCGATGACCATGACGGTTGCATTGGGCACATCCACTCCCACTTCGATGACGGTTGTGGCAACCAGAATGTCGATCTCGCCGCGCTGAAAGCGGCGCATGATGACTTCCTTTTCGTCGGCGTCAAGACGGCCATGGAGCAGACCGATGCGCAGGCCGGAGAGCGGGCCGGTGCGCAGCTTCTCATACATTTCAACCGCGGACCTGAGCCCGGATTTTGCGGTGGGAGCCGCTTGCTGCGCGGACGCCGCAAACAGTTCGCCGGTTTTACCTTTGCGGGCTGTGGCTTTGGCTGGCGGCGAGGCGGCAGGGGAGTCGGGGTCGTGCGAGAAGTCCAGCTCAGGCTGGTCGTCTTTGCTGCCCTCGATGACCGGGTAGACGATGTAAGCCTGGCGCTTGAGCGCTGCCTGCTTGCGCACAAAATCCCAGACCTCCTGCGAGCGCTCGGCAGAGACGCGGCGGGTGACGATGGGTGTGCGGCCGGGGGGCAACTCGTCGAGAACGCTGACATCGAGGTCGCCGTAGAGCGAGAGCGCCAGCGTGCGCGGGATGGGCGTTGCGGTCATCACGAGCACGTCGGGCTCGGGTTGATTGGGCTTTTTCATCAGCTTGAAGCGCTGCAGAACACCGAAACGGTGCTGCTCATCGACGACGACCAGGCCGAGGCGGTCGAACTCGACTTTTTCTTCGATGAGCGCGTGCGTGCCGATGACCAGTTGCGCTTCGCCGCGATTGATGAGGCCGCGGTTGGCGCGCTTGCGGTCTTCGTCGAGCGAGCCGGTGAGGAGCACGATGCGCGGCTTGCGGCTGGAGCGCTCAAGCAGCTTGCGGGCGGCGAGAAAATGCTGCGTGGCAAGAATCTCAGTGGGCGCCATGAGCGCGGCCTGGTAGCCGTTCTCAATGGCCACGAGCATGGCTTGGAAGGCGACGATGGTTTTGCCTGAGCCTACGTCGCCCTGCAGCAGACGCCGCATGGGACTGGAGGCGCGCATGTCTTCGACGATTTGGCCGAAGGCGCGTTTTTGCGCGGCGGTGGGATGAAAGGGAAGCACCTCGCGAATGGCTTCACGGACCTTATCGTTGGTGGCGAAGGCGATGCCTGTGCGCTCTCTCATGCGGCGGCGCTTGAGTTCAAGGCCAATTTCGAGGAAGAAAAGCTCCTCGAAGATAAGACGCCGGTGCGCGGGGGTTGAGTAGCTTTGCAACTGGGTGAACGAGACGCCCTCCGGCGGGAAATGAACGTTGCGCAGAGCGGTTTCGAGATCGGGCAGATCGAGACGATCAAGCAAGATGCGCGGCAGGCATTCGGGCACATGGCCGCGCACCGATTCGAGCAGATTAAAGATGGTTTTGCGCTGCCAGCGCGAGGCCAGCCGGCTCCCGCCCAGCGACTCGTAGACAGGAGTGATGCGGCCGACTTCAAGCAGGCGGGTTTCGGCGTCGTCGCTCGCGTCGGGCAGCAACTCGAACTGCGGCTGGATCATCTTCAGGTTGTTGGAAGAGCGCGAAGGCTCGACTTTGCCGTAGACGGCGATGGTTTGCCCGGCTTTGAACTTGCCGTCGAGATACGAGCCGTTGAACCACATGCACTTGAGGGCGCGCAGCCCCTGGCCGACGGTTAGCTCGAAGATGGGCATGCGGCGGGTACGCAGGAGGGCCGCGCCGCGGACCTCGCCGATGACGCTGACAGTCTCACCGGGCTGAATTTCGTCGAGAGGGCGAGGGTTTTGCCGGTCTTCATAGCGGAAAGGCAGGTGGTAGAGAAGGTCTTCGGCGGTCTGTATGCCTTTGGCGGCGAGCATCTCCGCTATGCGCGGACCGACGCCGCGCACATACATTACCGGAGTATCCAGGCCAGTCACATGAAGGATGGTAATTGGCCTAACGGCGGAGCGCCAAACAGGAGCGAGTGGATGGGCGAGATTGAGGCGATGAAGCCCGGCGCGCTTTGTTAGACTTCAAACTGATAATCAGGGAACAGGGAACAGGGATCAGGGATCAGGGAGAAGCGTTTGGGGCGCGTTCGCACAGCGGGATGGGCCGTTGCGGCAGGGTTGAAACGAGCAAAAGCAAAAACAGACGCAAGAGCAAGATCAAAAGCAACCGCAGGTCCTTCGACTCCCTACGCTGCGCTTCGGTCGCTCAGGATGACAGTCGAGGTTTTGTCGTGAAGTTTTCAAAATGACAGTTTCAGTTTTTTCATCGATATTGGGAACAAGATTTCGGTTTACACAGAACAAATTGCCACTGAAACTCGTAGGAAGATCTTATGCCAATAGTTGAGCTCGCAGGCGTAACCAAGGCTTACGAGAATAAAGTCGCAGTGAACAACCTGAGCCTGGCAATCGATGCGGGGCAGATGTTCGGCCTGCTGGGTCCAAATGGAGCGGGAAAGACCAGCTCGATTCGGATGATGATGGGCATCACTATTCCCGACTCCGGCCAGGTGAAACTGTTCGACAAGCCGTTTGAGCGCGCCAGCCTTCATCGCGTGGGCTATCTGCCTGAGGAACGCGGGCTCTACAAGAAGATGAAGGTGATTGCGCAGCTTGTCTTCTTTGGCCAGTTGCATGGGCTTACGGCGGAGGAAGCGCGCAAACGCGCGAAGACATGGGCCGAGCGGATGGAGATTGCCGACGCGCTCGACAAAAAGACCGAAGAGCTGTCGAAGGGAATGCAGCAGAAGATCCAGTTCATCAGCTGCCTGCTGCACGAGCCGGGACTGATTGTGATGGACGAACCCTTCTCGGGCCTCGATCCGGTGAACGCGGTGCTGGTAGAAAAGACGCTGCTTGAACTGAAGGATCAAGGCAAGGCGATTTTGTTTTCGACGCACCGCATGGACCAGGTGGAGAAGCTGTGCGAGTCAATCTGCCTTATCAATAATGGTGAAGCGGTGCTGACCGGCAAGGTGCGCGAGATCAAGAGCCGGTATGAGCGCAACCACGTGATTGTGGAGTTCGAGGGCAGCGCGGCATTCTTGAACAGCGATGAAGTAGCGGAGGCGAAGAACTTTTCAGGCCATGCCGAGATCCGGCTCAAGCCGCATGGCGATGCGCAGAAGCTGTTGCACGAGGCTGCGGCGATGGCCACTGTTTACCGCTTCGAGGTGATGGAGCCTTCGCTCGAAGAGATCTTCATCCAGACCGTGGGAGGCAAGGCCAATGCATGACATGCTTCTGATTGCCAGGCGCGAGTATCTTGAACAGATTCGCGGACGCGCCTTCCGCATGTCGACTATTGGGTTGCCGCTGGTGTTCGCGGTGATTCTGGGGATTGCGTATGCGGCCAATCTTAACCTGGGATCGAACAAGCGGCTAGTGATCAATTCAAGCGACCCGGTGCTTGCGGAAGCGATTCGCGCGGAGATGACGGGCAGCAAGAGCGGATCGGCAAACGTGGACGTGATTGGCGAGACCGATCCAATGACCAAAGCCGCGCTTGTTCAAGAAGTGCAGACCAAGCAGATCGATGGCGTGCTGACGATTGAACCGCAGGCGGGAGGAATTCCAAGGGCGACGTATATATCGCAGGCAGCGGGCGATTTTATGACCGGCGCGCGTTTGAAGGGCGCGCTGGACAACGGCTTGGTAAGCGAGCGATTGAAGACCTCTGGGATGAGCGCCGCTGAAGCAAAGGCAGTGGTGAAGGGCATAAGTGTTACGACCTACCAGGTGAAAAAAGACGGCTCGGTGGTGAAGAGCAACGCCGAGGGTTCTTTCTGGAAGGGCTACGTGATGGCGCTTCTGCTGTCGATGACGACCATGATTTACGGATTGAACGTGGCCCGGTCGATCATCCAGGAGAAGACTTCGCGGATTTTTGAAGTGATGCTGGCTACTGTGAAGCCGAGCGACATGCTTGCAGGGAAACTGATTGGCGTGGGCGCGGTAGGGATGACGCAGATCCTCATCTGGCTGATTGCGGCGGCGGCGCTTCTGTTTTCGCCGATTGCGGCGGGCGTGCTGACCGGGCAGTTTTCGATTCACTTTACCTGGACCGAAGCGATTCTTTTTCCGGTATATTTTTTGCTGGGATACCTGCTCTACAGCTCGCTATTTGCCGGTTTGGCCGCGACGTGCGAGACCGAGCAGGAGCTGCAGATGTACATGCCGTTGGCCGCGCTGCCAACGTGGCTGAGCTTTGCGCTGATCGTGGTGATCGTCAACGACTCGAACTCAGTGTGGGCGATTGCGGCGTCGCTGTTTCCGCCAACCGCGCCCATTGTGATGTTTCTGCGCATGGCATCGGAGATGCCTCCGGTGTGGCAGTTCGCGGTTTCTCTGGTGTTGATGGCGGCAAGCATCTGGGCCATGCTGTGGTTCTCGTCGCGGCTTTACCGGGTGGGCATCCTGATGTACGGGAAGCGCGCCACGCTGCCGGAACTGGTGAAGTGGCTGCGCTACTCCTGAGCGCGGCTGGGCGGGCCTGCGTCCACTAAAATCATCTGAGTGACCTCAGACGCCAAGCAACGATTTACGCTGGGCCAGCGCATTGTGCTGGCTGTCGCTCCACGGCTGGTGTGGACGCTGTTCACCGTTGTTGGATGGACATGGCGGTTCGAGGTGATTGGCGAAGAGGGCGCGGAGCCGATTGAAGGCGGAGTGGGCGGCGACACGAACATCTTTTGTTTCTGGCACCAGTGCGTGCTGCCATGCACAGTATATTTTCGGCGGTCGCACGCGACGATTCTCATTAGCCAGAGCTTTGACGGCGAGCTGATTACGCAGACGCTGCGATTGTTTGGGTTCAATGCAGTGCGTGGATCGAGCTCGCGCGGCGGGCGCGAGGGACTGATGGGACTGAAGCGCGCGATGGAGCAGCGCAGCAAGGCGATCTTTACCGCGGACGGGCCGCGCGGGCCCATCTATCGCACCAAGATGGGGCCGGTGAAGCTTGCGCAGATGACGGGCAGGCGCATTGGCGCGTTTCATCTGGAGCCGGAGCATGCGTGGATGATGCGGTCATGGGACAGGTTCATGGTGCCGCGGCCGTTTACGCGCATCGCGGTGAGCTGGGCAAGGTGGACGGATGTTCCGGCGGATCTGCCGGAGACGAAGTTCGAGAGCAAGCGCGAAGAGTTGAACGCGGCGATTGAGCGGGCGCGGCTGCGCGCGCTGCAGCATTTGAAGAAGCCCGCGGAGCAGGGGCGATGAGCGGATTGCTGGTCTCCGATTTCGATTTTGAACTGCCCGAGGAGTTGATTGCGCAAGAGCCGCCGGCTGAGCGCGGCACGAGCCGAATGCTGATTGTGGATCGCAACACGGGCGCGCATCAAGACGCGGGCTTCAACGATTTTGCCGCACGGCTGCGAGACGGCGACCTGCTGGTGCTGAACGACAGCCGCGTGATTCCTGCGCGGCTGTATGCGCGGCGTACACTGCAGCGCGAACGCGAGAAGCCGACGGGGCGCATCGAGGTGATGCTGACCGAGCCGGCAGGAGATAACGAGTGGCGCGCGCTGGTGCGGCCGGGCAGGAAGATCGCTATCGGCGAGCGGCTGGTTTTCCCAGCAGACACTGGCGAAATTCTGCTTGAAGCAGAGGTGGTGGAGCGCGGGCAGTTTGGCGACAGGCTGCTGCGCTTTGCCGCGGTGGACGATTTTTTTGCCGCGCTGGAGCGCATTGGACACATACCGCTGCCGCCTTACATTCATCGCGGCGACGAGGCTGGGGACCGCGAACGCTACCAGACGGTTTACTCGCGCGAGCGGGGATCGGTGGCAGCGCCTACGGCAGGTTTGCACTTTACGGCGCGAACGCTGGAGACGCTTGCAGCCAAGGGCGTGGAGGTTGCGCGCGTGACGCTGCATGTGGGGCTGGGCACGTTTGCGCCGCTGCGCGTTGATCGCGTGGACGAGGTGAAGCTGCATCGTGAGCGCTACACTCTGAGCGCCGAGACTGCCGATGCGGTGAACCGCGCGGTGCGCGAGGGGCGAAGGATTGTTGCCGTGGGAACTACGGTGGTGCGGACGCTGGAACACTGCGCACAGCAGGCCGGCGGCGAGGCGCTCAAGCCGCACTCCGGCACGACACAGATATTTATCTCGCCGGGCCATGAATTTCGGTTGGTGCGCGGGCTGCTGACGAACTTCCACTTGCCGCAGTCGAGCCTGCTGATGCTGGTAAGCGCGTTTGCGGGGCGCGAGCGCGTGCTGGCCGCTTATCGCCATGCGGTTGAGGAAAAGTACCGTTTCTTCAGCTATGGCGATTGCATGTTCATCGAATGACGCTCCTGATAGACTCTCAAGCGTGACCGAAGAAGCAAAACAGCCCGTCTTTCTGCTCGATACGATGTCGTTTATCTTTCGCGCATACCACGCGATGCAGCGCAGCCGTCCCATGTCAACGCGCGGAGGGCTGCCTACAGCGGCCATTTACGTTTTTGTGAACATGATCAAGAAGCTGCGGCAGGACTTTGCGCCGCAGTACTTTGCCGCCGTGTTCGACATGAGCGGCGAGGTTTTTCGCGATGAGCGCGCGCGCACCATGGGGCCGCTGCGCAAGTGGAATTCAAAGACCAAGAGCTTTGACGAGGTGAGCTACGAGGGGTACAAGGCCAATCGCGAGGCCATGCCCGAGGATCTGCGGCGGCAAATTCCTTATATACGGCGGTCGCTGGAGGCGCTGCGGATTCCGATTTTGGAAGCCGTGGGATTTGAAGCGGACGACGTGATCGGCACGCTGGCGCGGCAGGCGGCAGAGCAGGCGCATGAGGTGTTCATCGTCTCCGGCGACAAGGACATGATGCAGCTTGTGACGCCGCGGGTGAAGGTCCTGAATCCGCAAAAGGACAATTTGATTCTGGATCCCGCAGGTGTGACGGAGACGCTGGGAGTGCCGCCGGAGAAGGTTGTGGACGTGATGGCGCTGCGCGGCGACTCGGTGGACAACATTCCCGGCGCGCCGGGGATTGGCGATAAGGGAAGCGTGGACCTGATTCGCGAGTTCGGCAGCGTGGAGGCGGTGCTGGACCACGCGGCAGAGGTAAAGCGCAAGACCTATCGCGAGTCGCTCGAGCAGAATCGCGGCGCGGTGCTGCTGTCGAAAGAACTGGTGACGATCGATTGCAACGTGCCCCTCGAACTGGATTTGGCGGCGATGCAGACGCAGGCGCCGGACGTTGAGGCCTGCCGGGAACTGTTTACCGAGCTTGAGTTCACCTCAATGCTGCGCGAACTTGCGCCAGCGGCGGCCGGAGCGACGGTGAACTGCATTGAAGAGCCCACGGCAGAGCAGGCGGCGGAGTTCTACAAGGCGGCCAGGGCGAATGGATTTGCCTTTGCGCTGGCGGCTACGGCGCAAGGCGCCAAGGAGCAGACGGACGAAGAACCGCCGCAGATGCAAACGCTGCTGGATCTGGCGGAACGCCCAGTTCCTTCGAGTTTTGGATTAGGTGTGTGCGCTGATGCGACTACGGCGCTGCATTTAGCGCTCACTAATGAGCTGAGGGCGCTGCTTGAGGATGATGCGGTAAAGAAATGCACGCATGACTTGAAGTTGGCCCTGCATCAGCTTGATGACCAGGGAGTTGTGTTGCGCGGCGCGACGGAAGATACGATGCTGCTGTCATACGCGCTGAATCCGACGCACTCGACGCAGGCTCTTGCGGATGTGGCGGCGCGGCACGGCCAGATTTCGCCGAAGAGCGAGCCTGAGGCGGCGGCTGCGGTGTTTGCGCTGGTTCCCGAACTTGTGGAGATGGCGCGCAAGTCGGAGGTCGAGAGCGTCTATCGCGAGATAGATCTGCCACTGGCCCCTGTGCTTTTCAGGATGGAGCGGGTTGGGGTGCGCATCGACAAGGGCGTACTGGACGGGCTGCAGAAGCGGTTTGCGGCGGAACTGGAACGGGTGGGCGAACGGATCTTCGAGCTTGCCGGGCGGCGGTTCAATATTAATTCGCCGAAGCAACTGGGCGAGGTGCTGTTCAAGGAGATGGGCCTGGCAGCACCGGCGGCCCGCGGAAAGAGCAAGTCGGTTTCAACGGCGCAGGATGTGCTGGAGCACCTGGCGGAGCAGAACGAAGTTCCACGGCTCGTGCTGGAGTACAGGCACTTGTCAAAGCTGAAATCGACATACGTGGAGACGCTGCCGTTGCTGGCGGATGCGGATTCGCGCGTGCACACAACGTTTCAGGCGGCGGCTACGTCGACGGGAAGGCTGTCGTCGATCAATCCGAACCTGCAGAATATTCCCATTCGCACGGAGCTGGGGCGCGAGATTCGAGCGGCGTTTACGGCCTCGCCGGGCACCGAGCTGCTGTCTGCCGACTACTCGCAGATTGAGTTGCGGCTGCTGGCGCACTTTAGCCAGGACCCGCTGCTGATGCGCGCGTATGAGGAGAACATCGACATCCATACGCTGACGGCGAGCGAGGTGTTTGGCGTGCCGGCCGAGACGATGGACAAGGAGACGCGGGGCCGCGCCAAGGCGGTGAACTTTGGAATCGTCTACGGCATTTCAGCCTTTGGACTGGCGGCGCAGTTGGGGATTCCGCAGGCGGAGGCGCGCGCTTATATCGATCGCTATTTTGATCGCTATCAAGGAGTTCGCGCATTTATTGAAAGCACTTTAGAGCAAGTGCGGCGCGATGGATTTGTGCGCACTTTGTTCGGGCGCATGAGGCCGATTCCCGACATGGAAAGCCGCAACCAGAACCAGCGCGGCTTTGCTGAGCGGACGGCGATCAACACTCCGCTGCAGGGAACGGCGGCGGACATGATCAAGCTCGCGATGATTGCAATCGACCGGCAGTTGACCGAGCGCAAGCTGAAGACGCGGATGATTCTGCAGGTACACGACGAGCTGATCTTCGAGGTTCCCGCAGAGGAAAAGGAAGAGGTTGCCGCGCTGGTGCGCGAGGGGATGGAAGGCGTGGTGAAGCTGCGCGTTCCGATGGTGGCCGACCTTGGATTTGGGCCGAACTGGCGGGATTTGTAGATTTGCGTAAGGCTGTTGTGGATGCTCCTATAACTGGTTGCATAAATGGCGCAGGATGGATTGAACCCATCCCTCAGGGGCTGAAGCCCTTTGATTTAACGCACCTTACGGCACGGCTGAAGCCGTGCCCTTTCAAAACAGCTCCCTTGCGCTATCACTTCTACTGAAGGGGATGGGCTGCAAGCCACTTCTTCAGGTTTGGCTCCTGCTGCTGGCGGAACTGGATGCAGCCCTCGATGGCTTCGATGGCGGCGCGCAGCGCGCGGTCAGCGTCCTCGACCTTGTGCGTGGAGAAGAAATTGCGGACATCTTCGCGCGATTCTGCCGAGCAGAAGGTGCCGGCGTATTGCACGACGTATTGGCCGGTGGAGGTGCTCAATTGCGGCTGAACCTTTTCCCAATTGGTTTTGATATAGGCCCATGCCTGGTCGCGGTTGGCGTCGTTGCTTAACTCGATTGCGAGCTGGATAGCGACATCCTGATTGCGGACTTTGCCGGAGATGGCGTACTCCAGCGTGCGCCGAACGAGCGCGGGGTTCCGGAACTGGCCGAGCAGGTGAAGAGCCGTCTGCTGCGTGTCAGGCGACGTGGATGTCTCATACAAATTCTGCAACTGGTCGAAGAGATGGGCGTCGCCGTTGCGGGCGGCGATGGCCAGTGCTGTTTGGCCGAAGGTGGGATCGATAGAGGCGGGATCGGCGATGTATTGCGCAGCGATTGCGGTTGCCTGGGCCACGACCTGAGGGTCGTTGCCGTAGTAGCCGAGACATCCGAACAGAGTTGCGCGCAAGGCGCTGCGGTTGGGCGTGTCAGAGGGCGAAGGGGGCCCGAGCCGGGCATACGTTGGCGCGAATGTGGCGCGAATCCAGGCCGAGAGCGCGGTCTTTTCTTCGGTCGTGGCGGCAATGCCATCGACGATGGAATCCGCTCCGCCGAGAACACTGTAAAGGACTGAGGCGTTGGGGTCGGATTTGAGCGCCGCGGCAAGGTCGAGGTAGTCGCCAACTGGCGCGCGGCTGGAGCGGATCTGCGCCCACTCGTTGCCGGCCAGGCTGATGCGCTCGGCGGGAGTGAGAGCGGTTTCAATGTTGGCGACGAGTGAGGCGTAGAGCTGGGGCGGATACGCGCTGCGATAGTAGCCTTTGCCGCCGGCATCGGCGAAGAATACGCTTGCCTGCGGAGGAACGCGCAATGTAGTTGTGGAGGGCGTGAGGAGCTGGCACTGCTGTGCTTGGCCTGCCTTGAAGCAAACGGGAAGCGTCCATCTCCGATTCTGGTCAGGCTGCGTGCCGCTATTTTGATAGAACCGCTTTTGCTCGACATGAACCTTGCCGTGCGACGGCTGGCCGAAGGTGAGAATGGGCACGCCGGGCTGCGAGACGAGCGACTCCATGATTTTGTCGACGGGTTTGTGACTGACGGCGGTCTGCGTGTTCCAGAAATCCTCGGCAGTGGCGTTGCCGTACTGGTGCGCCTGGAGGTAGGCGTGAATGCCTTTTTGAAAGGTGTCAGCGCCGAGGTAGTTTTCGACGGAAAGCAACACGTCACCGGCTTTTCCGTAAGAGATGCCGTCAAAAGCTTGATTGATTTCTTCGGGCGTATCGGCTTTGGCGCGAATGGGGCGCGTGGTTGGCTCAGAGTCGCCGTCGAGAGTATTGCTTTCGTCGCGGGCCACGAGCTGATCGATGTTCCACTCCGGATGCATGAGGGCGACGGCTTTGTGCTCCATCCAGGTTGCGAAGCCCTCGTTGAGCCATAGATTGTCCCACCACTGCATAGTGACCAGATCGCCGAACCATTGATGCGACACCTCATGAGCAACGACGATGGCGACGTTCTGCTTCTCGTTTTCTGTTGCAGTGCGGGGATCGATGAGCAGATCGGCGTCGCGGTAAGTGATCGCGCCAAAGTTCTCCATTGCGCCGGCTTCGAAGTCAGGAAGGCCAATGAGGTCGAGCTTGGCGAGAGGGTAGGGAATTCCGAAGTACGAGTTGTAGTAGTGGAGCATGTATTTGGCGATGTCTAAGCCATAAGCGGTGAGGGCGGCCTTGTCTGGAGTGGCGCAGACGCGGATTTGAACTCCGTCCTGCTGGCCCGATGCGCATTGAAAGTCGCCGACCAGGAAGGCGACAAGATAGGTGGACATTCTGGGGGTGGTGAGGAAGCGGAGTGTGTGCTTTCCGGCGGCGGGACCGGGCGTGTCAGAGACGATTTGGCCGTTGGAGATGGCGGTATCGGAGGCGTCGACGATGAGCGTTACATCGAAGGTTGCTTTCAGGGCCGGCTCGTCGAAACAGGGAAAGGCTCGGCGCGCATCGGTTGGCTCAAACTGCGTGACGGCATAGCTGCGCTTGGCGGTCTTGGAGAGATAGAAGCCGCGCAGCTTGTTGTTGAGAATGCCGGTGTAACGAATGTCGAGCGTGGCGCGTCCTGCGGGGATGGGTTCGGCGAAGGTGAAGGTGGCCTGCTCTTTGTCTTTTTCCTGGCTCACGACGGCGGTTTGCGTGCGGCCTGCTGCGCCGATGGCGACGGATTGAAACTCAATTTCGGCGGAGTTGAGGGTGATGGAGCGGGTTTGTTCTTTGATGTCTACGTCGATGGATTCAACGCCGGTGAATGCGGCGGCTTGAATGTCTGGAGTGAGGGTGAGGGCGTAGTGCTGCGGAACGACGCTCGAGGGCAGGCGCTGGGCTGTGGCTGCGGGGATTGCGAAAAAAGCCGACGCGAGTGCAAATGCGGCGATGCGTTTAGAACGCCTGAAGGGGAGCGAAAAAACCATGCTCGAATTCTGTCACACAGGGGTGCGGTGTTTCTTTAAGTTCCTGGCGGAATTTGCGAAAAGCAAACGCAGGTCCTTCGACTCACCACCCCCAAACTGAAAAACGTTTGGGGCCCCGTTCGCTCAGGATGACAGCCGCGGTTATGTTTCGGATTTATGCGGTAGCAGGGAATCGAGCATGAGCAGGCATGCGCCAACGACGACAGCGGAGTCGGCGACGTTGAAATCCGGCCAGTGGTAGGTGAAGATGTGGACCTCAATGAAGTCGACGACCGAGCCGTAGGCAATGCGGTCATGCACGTTGCCCAGAGCGCCGGCAAAGATCAGCGCGAGGGCGACGGTGGTGAGAGTGATGCGGCTGCCAAGGCGGATGAGCGCGACCAACACGGCTGTGGCAATGAGAAGCGAAATGGAGACGAGCACCCAGCGCACGGTGTGTGGTGAGGCGGAATCGGCAAACATGGAGAAGGCCGCGCCATCGTTGGTCCAATGGGTAATGCGCAGCACGCGGGGGATGACGGGGATTGCGCCACCCATGGGAATGTGTTCGCCGACCCAGATTTTGGTCCAGCGGTCGGCGGCGAAGATGGCGGCGGCGATGAGCAGAAGCCAGGGCAGGCGGCGTGGCGCGGTGAACTTCACTCGGCTGCCTCCTGTGGCTGCGGCGGTTCGATGCCCATCTCCTTAAGCGCCGATTGGCAGCGTCCGCAAACATCGTGCCAGATGCCGTAGTCTGAGGTGTCGGGCATGAAGTTCCAGCAGCGGGCGCACTTGTGGCCGCTGGCGGGCAACGCCTTGATGGCAAACTCTGCGCCTTCGATTACATTGACCGCTGAGACGTTAATGATTTCTTTGAGGCCTGCGGCATGGCGCTTGAGCAGCGCAAGCTGTTCTCCGCTTGCCGTGATTACGAGCTCGGCTTCAAGCCCCTTGCCGATGCGCTTGGCCTGCCGCTCCTCTTCAAGAACGCGCAGAGCCTCGTCGCGCACGGCGAAGAGCTGCTTCCACTCTTCAAGCAGCGGGGCGGGATCTTCAGGGTAGATCTCTTCTGGCTTAGGGAAGAGAGCCAGATGCACGCTGGCTTCGCGGCCAGGGACCTGGGGCAGATACTCCCACACCTCGTCGGCGGTGAAGCTCATGATGGGTGCAACCAGCCGGACCAGCGCCTCCGCAATGCGCCACAGGACGGTCTGCGCGGAGCGGCGTTCGTGGCTCGTCGGCGCAAAGGTGTACATGCGGTCTTTGAGCACGTCGAGATAAAACGAACTCAGGTCGACGATAGCGAACTCGTTGAGGGCCTGATAGACGCGATGAAACTCGAAGTCCGCGTACCAGCCGAGGATTTTCTCAGTGAGGTCGCGGGTGCGGGCCAGCATGTAGCGGTCGAGCGGCAACAACTGCGTTGCGTCCTGGATTTGGTCGGTCTCCGGGTTAAAGCCGGAGATGTTGCCGAGCAGGAAGCGGAAGGTGTTGCGCAGCTTGCGATAAAGTTCGGCGCAGCGCTGCATCAGGTTTTCGCTAGCGGCCATGTCTTCGCGGAAGTCGACCGAAGCAACCCAGAGTCGCACGATCTCACCGCCCATGCGGTTGGCGATGTCAACGGGATCGACGCCGTTGCCGAGGGACTTGGACATGGCGCGGCCCTGTTCGTCGAGTGTCCAGCCGGCGGTGGCCACGTGGGAGTAAGGCGCGCGACCGCGCAGCGCAACGGATGTGAGCAGAGAGGAGTGGAACCAGCCGCGGTGCTGATCGCCGCCTTCAAGATAGAGGCACTCAGTGGGCTTGTTGCCGGTATGCTGCTCGAATGCTTTGTATGCGGGGCTTAGCTCGGGGTCCGATTCGCATACGGCAAACCAGCTTACGCCGGAGTCGAACCACACGTCGAGGATATCGTTTTCGCGGTGGAAGCTTTTGCCGCCGCAGTGGGCGCAGGCTGCGCCAGCGGGCAGCAGAGCGTCGGCCGCAGGCGAATGCCATGCCTCAATGCCTTCGCGCTCAAACAGGTCGACCACGGCGGCGTTGAGCTTGGGATCGACGATGGGTTTCTGGCATCCGTCGCAGAGATACACGGCGATGGGCACGCCCCAGATGCGCTGGCGGCTGATGCACCAGTCGGGGCGTGTGGCGATCATATTCGTGATGCGCTCTTTGCCCCAGGCCGGGTCCCAGACTACCTTGTCGATCTCCTCAATGGCGGACTGGCGGAAGGTTTTTTCCTGGTTTTGGACTGACGGTACAGGAGTGTCGAGGGAGATGAACCACTGCTCGGTGGCGCGGTAGATGACCGGGTGGTGACAGCGCCAGCAATGGGGGTACGAGTGCTCAAGCGGTGCGCCGCCAAGCAGCGCGCCTTGCTCCTCAAGGATGGCGAGGACGATGGGGTTGGCCTTCCACACGGTGAGGCCGTCAAAGGCGGGAGGCTGAACCTTGTGCCAGGCGGCGGGATCGACATGGATGTGGCCGCCTGCGTCGACGCGGCAGGTGAGGTCAAGGCCGTAGCGCTGGCCGGTGTAAAAATCGTCGGCTCCGTGGGCGGGTGCGGTATGCACTGCGCCGGTTCCGGTGTCGGCGGTGACGTAGGTGGCCAGCACGCCCAGGATGCTGCGTTCGAGGAAGGGATGCTGGAAGGTGACGCGGTCAAGGACAGAGCCTTTGAAGCGCGCGATCTCAGTGGCCGGGCCCAGCTTGCAGGCGGCGACAACCTGCTCGGCCAGTGACGCGGCAACGATATACACCGGGGCGTCTTCGCCCGCAGCGAGCGCAACGTAATCGAAGTCGGGATGGAAGGCCACGGCGAGGGACGCGGGCAGGGTCCAGGGCGTGGTGGTCCAGATGATGGTG
>Ga0302320_10007116_pt1 | contig 24698 bp, 21 predicted proteins | sample Bog_T0_3_FD_202130 | JGI IMG/M metagenome (GOLD analysis project Ga0302320, IMG submission 202130) | Peat permafrost microbial communities from Stordalen Mire near Abisko, Sweden - Bog_T0_3 | ecosystem: Environmental > Terrestrial > Soil > Wetlands > Peat | place: Sweden: Abisko, Stordalen Mire...
GCCTTCAAACGGATTTAAAGCGCTGGAAATTGACGGGAAGCTCAAACCTTGATGCCCCGGATAAACAAGGCCGCGCACCCTCACCCGAACCGGTAGGCGCTAATCGCAGCACCCATGGGCTCATCGCTGAAAATGCACTTTCCCGGCGCATCGCCGCCCGCTCCCGCAGCCATCAGCAACGGAATCAGGTGCTCTTCGCGCGGGTGTGCATAGGCCGCAAAGGGAGCGGCGCGCCAGGCGGTCAGCAATGCCGTTCGCTCAGCTTCGGGCGATTCCACCGCAGAGGTAAGCCAGGCGTCAAAGGCCCGGGCCCGGTCCTGTGTTGTGGGCTGGAAGTAGCCCCGCAGATTGTGAAAGCTCATCCCGCTCGCAACAATGAGCACACCCTCATCGCGCAACGGAGCCAGCGCGCGTCCGGCCGCAATGTGGAGCGCCGGGTCGAGCGAGGCGACAAGCGAGAGCGTTACCACGGGGATCTGCGCCTCAGGGAAGGCCACCTTCAGCGGCACAAACACGCCATGGTCGAAACCCCGGCTGGAACTGAGCGCGGCGGGAAGGCCGGCTTGCTTGAGCATGCCGGCTACACGAGCGGCCAGTTCCGGCTGACCCGGCGCCGGCCAGGTCAGGCGATACGTGTGCTCGGGGAAACCGGAGTAGTCGAAGATGAGCTGCGGCGCGGGCGCGGCACTGGCAGTGAAGGCCGGCTCTTCCCAATGCCCGCTGATAACCAATAGAGCCTTGGGCGGCTCTGGGAGTGTCGCTGCAATTCCTTCGAGGAACCGCTGCGTTGCGTGCCAGGAATCTGCTGGCCCCCAGGTCCAATCCATGAAGAAGCACGGCCCACCGCCGTGGGGGATGAAGAGGGTTGGCTGGCGCAACGATTGAGCTGGCATCGGGCTTGTCCTTGTGGCCGGATTTTTCCGTCGGGAAGAGGCAGATAGATGAGCAACAACTACCCCTTCGATGCCACAACTACGCGCTCGGATGCAGCTGCGCGAGCTCTATTGCGCCTGCGACTGCTTCTCCCGGAACTGGCGCAGTTTGGCCAGGGTGGCTGCGGCTTCGCCGGAGTCGATCGCCTCTGCGGCCTGGATTACGCCGTCTTTGAGGTCGGCCACCATTCCGGCGGCCACCAGCGCGGCGGCGGCGTTGAGCAGCACAATATCGCGCCGCGGGCCGGGGATCCCGGTGATGACGTCATAGAGGTGCGACGCGTTCATCTCGATATCGCCGCCGGTGAAGTCGTCGAGTTGAGCGCGGGGCAGGCCGGCCATCTCCGGCGTTACGCGGGCGGCTTTCAGCTTCGATTCGCCGTCCTCGCCCTCTTCAACGCGGGCCACGATGGACTCGCCGGTGGTGGTCAGCTCGTCGATGCCATCGGTTCCGTGCACGACAAAGGCGCGCTTGGCGCCAAGCGCGGCCAGGGTGCGGCCCACCAGCAGCACACGGCTCGGCGCCAGCACGCCGATTACCTGGTTGCGAGCTCTGGCCGGATTGGTGAGCGGGCCACAAAGATTAAAAATGGTGCGGAAACCCAGCGCCCGGCGCAAGTCGCCCACGGCCTTCATCGCCGGGTGGTAAAACGGCGCGTAGAGAAACATGAAGCCGGTTTGGCGCAGGCACTCGGCGGCCAACTCCGGTTTCAAATCGATCGGCACGCCCAGCGCCTCCAGTACGTCGGCCGCGCCGCAGCGGCTGGTGATGGCCCGATTACCGTGCTTGGCCACTTTGGCTCCCGCAGCCGCGGCCACCAGCGCCGCGCCTGAGGAAATGTTGAAGGTCAGCGGTCCGCCGCCGCCGGTGCCCACAATGTCCACCAACTCCGCGCGCTCCTCTTCGCTGAGCGGAACCGGCACGGCGCGCTCCCGCATCACCTCCACAAAGCCGGCCAGTTCCGGCGCTTGCTCGCCGCGCGTGGCCAGCACAGTCACCAGAGCGGCAATTTCCACGTCGGGCACACCGCCAGTCAGGATTTCCGTGAGCACACCGGCCGCCTGCTCGCGGGTCAGTGCGGTTCCGTCTTCAGCCAGCGGCTTGAGGAGTTCTTTCAGAGAAGCCATATCCCAATATGGTAACGGCCCACGGGCTCTTCCGCATTGTGAAGTGTGCGGCTGCCACCGTTTGCCCCTCCTTTGGCGGGCAAGATAGTATTTGAATACCGCTGTCACGGCTTCGCCGGCCCACGGTTCACCGGGTCCGGCGCCGCATCCCTCAAAACCCAGCGGACTGGGCGGTTCCAACTTGAAAATTCACGAGTATCAGGCAAAAGAGATTCTGGCCAAGTACGGCGTTGCCGTGCCCAAGGGCGAAGTGGCCAACACGCTGGAAGAAGCGAATGACGTGACGCGCAGGCTGTTTGCCGAGGGCGCGACAGGCGTGGTGGTGAAGGCGCAGATTCACGCCGGCGGCCGCGGCAAGGGCGGCGGCGTAAAAGTGGCCAAGACCCGCGAAGACGCCGAGCTGTACGCCAAGAACATTCTGGGCATGCAGCTCATCACTCACCAGACGGGCCCTGCCGGCCAAAAGGTGCAGAGGCTGCTGGTCGAAGAGACGGCTGCCATCGATCGCGAGCTCTATCTGGGCATCGTGCTCGACCGGGCGACCGGCAAGCTGGTCTTCATGGCCTCGCAAGCCGGCGGCATGGAGATTGAAGAGGTCGCAGCCAAGACGCCGGAAGCGATCTTCAAGGAGACCATCGATCCGGCCATCGGTTTTGGCCAGTGGCAGGCCCGCAAACTGGCCTTTGCGCTCGGCCTCAAGTCCACTCAAATCAGCGCTGCGGTGGCCTTTCTTCAGAGCCTGTACAAGGCGTTTATTGACACCGACGCATCGCTGATCGAGATCAACCCCTTCATTACCACCAAGGACGACAAGCTCTTCGCGCTCGACGCCAAGATCACCTTCGACGACAACGCGCTGTTCCGCCATCCAGCCATCAAGGCCCTGCGCGATACGGCCGAAGAAGACCCCCTTGAAGTGGAAGCCAGCAAGTATGCGCTCAACTACATCAAGCTCGATGGCTCCATCGCCTGCATGGTCAACGGCGCAGGTCTGGCCATGGCCACCATGGACATCATTCAGTACGCCGGCGGCAGCCCGGCAAACTTTCTTGACGTAGGCGGCGGCGCAACCCAGGAGCAGATCGAGCACGCCTTTGAGATCCTTCTCTCCGACTCGCATGTGAAGGCCATCTTCATCAACATCTTCGGAGGCATTCTGCGCGTCGATCGTCTGGCCACCGGCGTGGTCGCAGCCGCTCGCAATCTTAATGTGCAGGTGCCCATCGTGCTGCGCCTCGAAGGCACCAACGTCGAAGAGGGCCGCAAGATTCTTGCCGAGTCGGGATTGAATTTCCAGGTTGGAGAAACGATGAAAGAAGCAGCGGATTTGGTTGTGGCCGCGGCAGCAAAGGTGGGGGCATAACATGGCGGTCCTGGTAGACAAAAACACGCGGCTCATAGTTCAAGGCATTACCGGCAAAGAAGGAACCTTTCACGCCAAAGGCGCTGCGGAATACGGCACTGTCGTTGTTGGCGGCGTAACTCCGGGCAAGGGTGGAACCACGCACGAAGGCTGGCCGGTCTTCAACACCGTTGCTGACGCTGTGTACCAGACGGGCGCGAATGCGACGGTGATTTTTGTGCCGCCGCCGTTTGCCGCGGACGCGATTCTCGAGGCTGAAGACGCGGGCCTTCCGCTGATCGTCTGCATTACCGAGGGCATTCCCACGCTGGACATGGTGAAGGTGTGGGCCAAGCTCAAGACCTCGAAGTCGCGGCTCATCGGCCCGAATTGCCCCGGTGTTATTTCGCCGGGCAAGGCAAAGATCGGCATCATGCCGGCGCGCATTCACAAGGAGGGCTCGGTGGGCATCGTCTCGCGCTCGGGCACACTGACGTATGAGGCTGTGCACCAGCTCACCCAGCGCGGCATTGGCCAGTCGACGGCGATCGGAATCGGCGGCGACCCCATCATCGGCACCACGCACATCGATGCGTTGCGCCTGCTCAACGACGATCCAGAGACCGAAGCGATCATCATGATCGGCGAGATCGGCGGATCGGCGGAAGAAGCTGCGGCTGAGTTTGTGAAGCTCTATGTGAAGAAGCCGGTGGTCGGATTTATTGCCGGGCAGACTGCTCCTCCGGGCCGCCGCATGGGCCACGCGGGCGCCATCATCAGCGGTGGCCAGGGCACGGCAGCCGACAAGATGACGGCCATGACTGAAGCTGGCATTCACGTCGTTGTTTCGCCGGCAGAGATTGGCGCGACGCTGGCGCGGGTGATCGGCAAAGGCTAGCCTTTAGCTGCTAACTTCTAGCGTCTAGCTTTTCATGCCAAGACCCACCGACATGGTGGGTCTTGCGCTGTGATGCCTAGGATCGTTTTGATGCGAGAGCTTTGGATTGGCGTCGTTGAAGTTCTAACCCAGCCCAGCGTTGGGAACGGCGACACACGCGCGTTTACAAATGTTGTTACCTGGGCGTCAGCGGTTTCAGACTACGTCGATTCGGTTACTAGTGTTTTCAATGAATATGGCTGGACCGTGCTGGGAGCCGATAACGTACGGCCCACAGCGGGCGAGGGTGGCTTCAGCGAAGAAATCACTGAAATCATCAAACGCGCACAGCAGAATCCAAAAGCATGCATCTATTCGACGTTCCACTACTATCCGTCCAAACCATCCTAGCTCCCGGCAAGCAACCTAGCAGCTAAAAGCTAGTAGCTAGAAGCTGCGTTCTCACCACACCCGACAAGCCGTCGGCGCGACCATCGGCGCTGTCTTCTTGCAGCCAAAGCTCTTGGCAAACTCCGGCAGATCTTCAAGCACGGTGTTGGTCCGGTACTCGTCCGGCGCGTGCGGATCGGTCTCGGCCTGGGTGCGCAGCTGCTCGGGCCGCGTCTGCGTGCACCACTGCTGCGCATAGGCGATCCAGAAGCGCTGGTCCGGCGTGTAGCCGTCGGTCTTCGCCGCCATGTCGATGTGCGCCGTCTCTGCCTTGTCGAGCCACGCAATCCAGGCCAGCCACAACCCGCCCAGGTCGGCCAGGTTTTCGCCCAGCGTGAGCTTACCGTTCAGGTGTACACCGGGCACGGCCTCAATCGCGTCGTACTGCTTCACCTCGCAATCGGCGCGTGCGTTGAACTTTTCCTCGTCGTCCTTCGTCCACCAGTTCTTCAGGTTGCCGTCCTTGTCGAACTGGCGGCCTTCATCGTCGAATCCATGCGTCAGCTCGTGGCCCACGGTCGACCCCATGTCGCCGTAGTTGGCAGCATCGTCTTCCTTGTCGCTGAAGAACGGCGGCTGAAAGTAGCCGGCGGGAAAGTTCACATTGTTCTGCTGCGGATCGTAGTAGGCGTTCACGGTGGGCGGCGTCATCTGCCACTCGCCCTTGTCCACCGGCTTGCCGATCTTGGCCAGGTCGCGCGCGGTTTCAAACTCGTGCGCGCGTATCTGGTTGCCCAGTGCGTCGCCGGCAACAATGTCGAGCTTCGAGTAGTCGCGCCACTTATCCGGATAGCCGATCTTGTTCATCACCGCGTGCAGCTTGTCTTTCGCTTTGATCTTGGTCTCCGCGCTCATCCAGTCCAACTGGTCCAGGTCCTTGTCCATGGCCTGCTCGGTGGCCAGCGTCATGTCCAACGCATGTTGTCTGGCGGCAGGCGGAAAATACTTTGCCACATACACCTGCCCCAGCGCCTCGCCCAGTTCAAGATCCACACGGCTGGTGCAGCGCTTCCACCGCTCCTGCTGCTTTTCCGCGCCGTTCAGCGTGTGCGCGTAGAAGTCCCAATTCTCTTTGTCAAAGCTCTCCGGCAGGCTGGTTCCGGCGTAGGCGTGCAGCAAGTGCCAGCGCAGGTAAGTCTTGATCTCGCTCACCGGCGTGTCGGCAACGAGCGCATTGAATTCGGCAAAAAACTTCGGCTCGGCATCGTTCATTCTTCCCGCCCCAGGCGCATGCGCCGCGGTCACATACTCGCCCAGGGAAAAATGCGTCAGCTCCTTTTCGAAGCTCGCCACATCCGTCGGGTGATTTAAGTTCTGCGGGTCGCGCTGGTCCGTAATGGTGAGCGAGGCCTTCGCCAGGCGCGTCTCAATTGCCAGCACCGTCGCCGCATCCTTCGCCGACTTTGCCTCGGGCTCGCCGGCCAGCATAAATATTTTGCGCACATGTGCTGCGTATTGCTGCCGCTGCTCCACACTCTTGGCATCGGTCCGTGTGTAGTAGTCGCGCTCCGGCAATCCCAGGCCGCCTGCGCCGTAATAGCTGATCATCGAGTTCGCGTTGGCAAAGTCGGGGTTTGAGCCCATGCCGAAGAATGCATTTACGCCGATGGAGTGCAGATGCGCCAGCAGCGCCGGCAGCTGCGCGTTCGACTTCAACGCGGCGATGCGATCCAGCTCCGGCCGCAGCGGCGCAATGCCCAGCTTGTCGATTGCCGCGGTGTCCATGCAACTCGCATAGTCGTCGCCGATCTTCTGCTCATTGGCGCTGCGCGGGTGCTCGCTCGCAGGCAGCACGGCCGAGGGCGCGGCAGCCTGCTCAAGAATTTGTTTCAGGTGCAGCCGGTTCAACTCATAGAGCTCCGTGAAGCGGCCATACGAGGTCTGATCCGCGGGCAGCGGATTGCGCTTGAACCAGCCGTTGCAGCTGTACTTGTAGAAGTTGTCGCAGGGGTCCAAGGACTTATCGACGAGCGACGGGTCGAATACTCGGAGCTCGGGCACGCGCACATCCGGCGGGGTGGTCTGGGCATGGACCGCCACGCCGGTGAGCGCTGCGGCTTGAACTACGGCGAAGGCGGCGATACATCGAGCGGAAGCAGATACGCGGAACATGCCGAAACTCTAGCAGATTCGCCGCCGCCACGGGCAAGTAACGCTGCGGGCCTTTACAATGAAGAGGCACAAGGAAATCTTTTGAAGGAGCATCGCACGTGGCGCAACGCACATTCAGCATCGTCAAGCCGGACGCGGTCCGCAAGGGCTCGACCGGCGCCATTCTGGCCGAGATCACCAAGGCCGGATTCCAGATTGTGGCCATCAAGAAGGCATCCATCTCCAAGGTGCAGGCCGAGGGTTTTTATTTCGTCCACAAGGAGCGGGGCTTCTTTGACGAGCTCACAACCTTCATGTCGTCCGGCCCACTCTTCCTGATGGTCCTTGAGAAGGACAACGCGATTGCCGACCTGCGCAAGCTGATGGGCGCAACCAACCCGGCCAACGCCGAAGAGGGAACCATCCGCAAGAAGTTTGCCGGCTCCCTGCAGGAAAATGCGATTCACGGCTCCGACGCGGAAGATACGGCTGCGTTCGAGATTGGCTATTGGTTCGCGGGATACGAGCTGGTTTAAGGTCCTCTTAATGTCCTGCGTAGACAATCGTCTGAAATCCGCTTGCGTGGGGGCACGATGCATTTGTTGAAAAGCCATGAAGCTGAGACCGAAGGCCAGGAATTCAGCAAAGTCGCAGCAATCACAGTCTCGTTCTGGATCATCAAGATTCTCTGCACAACCCTGGGTGAGACCGGCGGCGATACCGTAACCATGTCCATGAATCTTGGTTACGCCGTCGGAACCACGATCTTCGCTGTCATCTTTCTCGCGGCGGTGGTTGCGCAGGTCTTCGCCAAGAAGTTTCACCCGTTTCTTTACTGGTTCACCATCATCGCCACCACCACCGTGGGCACCACCATGGCGGACCTGGCCGATCGCTCCGAGGGGCTGGGCTACGCCTGGGGCAGCGCATTGCTTCTGGCCCTCGTCTTCGCCTCGCTCGGCCTCTGGTATTGGACCACGGGCACGGTGGCCGTGGGCACGGTCAGTTCGCCGAAGTCGGAGATCTTCTTCTGGGTCACCATCATGTTTTCGCAGACTCTGGGCACCGCGCTCGGCGACTGGGCCGCGGACGATGCGGGCCTGGGCTATCTGGGCGGCGTCGGCGTCTTCGGTGGAGCCTTGCTGGTGGTTTTGGCGCTGCACTACTTCACCAAGCTCCCCAAGCCAGCGCTCTTCTGGGCAGCCTTTATTCTCACGCGCCCTTTGGGGGCCGTCTCCGGCGACCTGTTCGACAAGCCCGTCGCGCAGGGCGGCATGGCCATCAGCCGCTACACCGCTTCCGGCGTTTTGGCCGCGGCCATTCTGATCTGCATTCTTGTCTTCCCGCAGCGTCCGGCGCGGCGATCGGAACATTGACCGCCGCTTCTGCCTGAAGCCGAATCGCCGGCTGAACCTCAATCGCCGAAAAGATCGTCGATCTTCTGCCGCAGTGCGGCTATCTCCTGCCTGAGCTCGGCGACGGTGGCTTCCAGCAGGGCAATGCGTTCTTCGTGGGCGGGGTCTTCGCCGGCGCCGCGGCCAGCTGCGTGTACCACCGCGCGCGGTACGGAGGCAAACTCCGCCACGACCGCCGACTCCACCGGCCCCGACAGCAGGTGAGCATAGCGCGACTCCTTGGTTCCCGGCTGCCGCGCCAGCATGGTCACCAGCGCCGGCTCCCGCTCCGCGAGCTTTTGCAGCCCGGCCAGCACCTCGCCGATCTCGTCGAAGCGGTGCAGCCGGTCGGTGCGGCTGCGCAGTTCCCCAGGCGTCTGCGGGCCGCGCAGCAGCAGAACGCACACCAGCGCCGTCTCCGCGCGGGTAAAGTTGAAGGCCTCGCCCAGCCAGTGCTCGTACTTGGTCACCCGGCCATCTGCCGAGCGCGCGCGGCCGGCCAGCCCCAGGTCCTCGAGCCGCCGCAATGCCAGCCGCGTTTCTTCCTCGTCCAGGTGCATCACCGGCTCGCGGTTGGTGAGCTGGTTGCACGCGTTCACCAGCGCGTTCAGAGAGAGCGGGTAGTAGTCCGGAGTGGTGACTTCCTTTTCAACCAGTGCGCCGAGGACGCGCGCCTGGGCAGGGGTGAGTTGAAGCGGCTGCGTGATGGGCATAGCTTCCACTTTGCGCTGGATCGCCGGTTCTGGTCAATCCGCCGCACCGCAACCGGGCAGTGCACTACTTGTTGTTGGCCGGCGCATCAGCTTCCTTCTCTTTCGGCCCCAACAGCAGCTGCACGCCCAGGTACGCAATCCAGCTGGGTTCGGCGTTCTGCCGCGTCACCGCCTGAATCGCCCGTCCGCCCAGGAATAGCAGCCGGATGTGCCCCGCGTGGTCCAGTGTCTGCCGCCCGCCCACGTCGAAGGTGAACACGCGCTGTTTGGGCGCTGAGCCAATGCGGTTGGCGTCTTGCAGATCGTAGATCTCGGCATAGAGTTCGGTGCGGTCGTTGAATTCGTGCCCCGCAATCAGCCCCCGCCCCCAGCGGTTGGGAACCAGCTGATTCCCAAACCAGTGGCCCACCTCGCCGTTGAGCGCAATAGGCCCTGCCTTCGCGGTCATCTCCATGGGCAGGTAGTACTGCGGACCGTTCTCCACCAGCCCCCGCCGCACCGCGCTAGTCGGGTTGTTGAACCAGACCTGCGGATAGGTGCCGATGGAGAAATCCATGTTCTCGTCCGACTTTTGCTCGCCCGCCTTGTGGTGCTCGTAAGGCCGCCACTTCAAGCCCAGAGACGACTCGCCCAGCCCGGCATGCGTAGTGTTGTCGGGGTCGGTGGAAACGGCCATGGGCAGCTCATATTTGAGCTGAATCCGGTCGCCCCAGCCGTAGTTCATATCAAGGTCGGGGGTCTGGTAGTAGGCGTTGCCCGGGTTGTGGTTGGCGACCCAGCCAACGTTGATCTCCCAGTGTTTGTCGCCTGGTGTGCCGGGGTCGTCCGTAATGAACGGCGGCCCTCCCTGAGAGTGAGCCAGGGGGGTGGCCAAGGCAGCTGCCAACAGAAAAAATAGGGAAAAATGCGTGCGCATCGGCGTTGAAACGGTTCTCCGTAGAAGACTGAACCATGTAAATCCAGAGGAATGGCCTGAGATTTAAGGTAGCACTCCGCCGGTGAAGGCGCGCTGAAGAAGCGCTGGGTCACCACGAACCCCGGGCCCCGGCTCGGTCGTGGCCGTGGGCGATCAAGAGAGTTTCCCCCGCAATTCTCGACCCGCATCCGGCCCAGCTCTGCGATACTGGTTTGTTATGCCTATCGACGACTTGCAGCAAGCAGCCCAGAAGATTGCCGGATTCCTCGCCACGCTCAACAAACTCGGCGGATTGCGCCTGAAATACCGCATCACCGCAGGCGACGGCGCCCTCGACCCCCAGGGTCTCGAAGCCCGCCAAATCTATGTCGAGCTGGGCGGGCCCGATGTTCCCCTGGTCACGCAGCACAACGGCGAACTGCTGAGGGCTCTGGAAACCATCGCCGCACAGATGCTGCGCCTGGATCAGCGCGAGGGCGACCTCATCAGCTTTGACGCGGACAACTTCAAGGCGCTGCAGGCACAGGAGCTGAAGCTCCAGGCCGAGACCGCGGCCGACAAAGTGATCCGCTCCGGCGTGCCATACGCGTTCCCGCCGATGAACAGCCGCGAGCGCCGCCTGCTGCACATGTCGTTCAAGGACATTGAAGGCGTGGAGACAGCCAGCTCCGGCGAGGGCCAGGATCGTTTTCTGGCCGTGTTTCCGGCCGGTAAGACGGATCTGCCCGTTGCGGCTCCGGCGCGGCCGCGCAGCTTTGAGCGCAATGACCGGCGCGATGACCGGCGCGATCGACGGCGGTAACGGCTTGCTTGCCCGTGTCCAAGTGGCGGACCCTTCCGGCGCTGACCGACGAACAGCCGCAGATTCTTCGACCCCCATTTGCTTCGCTCCGGGTCGCTCAGGATGACAATTAAAAAGAGTGAATGAGGGCGCGGGGTATGCCAGAATACCCCTTAATGAGAAAATCCCTCCTGGCTTTCCTGCTGGCTACCGCCGCAGCCCTGTCTCCGGCGCAGAAGCGCCTCGTCCTCATTGACCAGGACGGCTCCGGCCCCGGCGGCTCCAACCAGATGGCCATGCTGGCGCTGCTCCAGTCTCCGCAGGTCGAGGTGCTGGGCATCACCATGGTTACCGGCAACGCCTGGCGCGACGAAGAAACCCTGCACACCCTGCGCATGCTGGAACTGACCGGCCACGCGAACATCCCGGTCGCCAAGGGCGCAGTCTTCCCACTGGTCCGCACCGAGCAGGAGACGCGCCTGACCGAGCCGCTCAACGGCAAGGTGGCTTGGCTGGGCGCATGGGGCCGGGGTCAGACCATGCTGATCGAGACGCCCGGCGGCGTCAAGCCCGTCACGCCAGAGCACCTCGAGTCGCACGGCCCCTATGCAATTCCGCCCATGCCGGAGGGCCAGCCAACCCTCAAGCCCATCGACGAGGACGCGGTGCACTTCCTCATCCGCCAGGTGCGCGCGCATCCGCACGAAGTAACCCTCTACGCCGCTGGCCCCATGACCAACATCGCCCTCGCCATCCGCATCGACCCCGAGTTCGCCGCGCTGACAAAGGGAATCGTGATGATGGGCGGCAGCCTGAATCCCGAAACTGACGATCCGGAGTTTGCCACCAGCCCGCGCCACGAGTTCAACTTCTGGTTCGATCCCGAAGCCGCGCACATTGTTCTCCGCGCCGACTGGCCGCGCGTGGACGTGACCACTGTGGACGTGTCCATCAAGGCGCCATTCACCGGGAAGATGCTGGACGACATCGCCAAGGCGCAGACCCCGGCGGCGCGCTATATCGCCGCATGGAGCCAGGACCGCTATTACCTGTGGGATGAGCTGGCCGCCTGCGCATGGCTCGATCCTGCGCTCATCATCAAAGAGAACGTGGTCTACATGGACGTCGACGTAACCCACGGCCCCGGCTACGGCGACACTCTCACCTGGACGGAGAAGTTCAAGCCGGCCACCGGTGTACGCCTGGTGCATGCGCAGGTGGATCTGGATCTGCCGCGATTCCAGAAGGAATTCGTAGACCTGATCACCGGCGCAGGCGCAAAATAGCTGAGAGGCCCCTGGGGGCTGATTGGAAGAGCGTGATGAAACAGCAATCGATTTTGGGCGCGAGCAAGCTGGTGGCGTTTGTGCCGGTTACCGATGGGGCGAAGGCCCGGGCCTTCTATGAAGGCGTGCTGGGGCTGCGTCTGGTGGAGGACGAAAAGCCCTTTGCGCTGGTGTTTGACGCCAATGGGACCATGTTGCGCGTCACTCCAGTAGGCGAGCACCATCCCCAGCCATTTACCGTGCTGGGTTGGGACGTGGAATCGATTGAGAGCACGGTAAAGCAGCTGACAGCGGCCGGCGTCTCGTTCCTGCGCTTTCCTGGGTTGAACGGTAGCGATGCCCTCGGAATCTGGACCGCGCCGGGTGGAGCGCGCATTGCTTGGTTCAACGATCTGGATGGGAATGTACTGAGCGTGACCGAGTTCGGAGGGATCATCTCCATCCCCCAAGGCTGAAGACGATTTCGATCAAAATGAGAAGTTTGGCAGGCCTTATTTGCCGCCGGACTTTTTAGCGACAGAAGTCTTGGCCGGCGCCGCCGTATCGGCCAGCGCGCGGTCGATGGTGGTGTAGAGTTCCAGCGCGGGGTTCAGCACCTGCGTAAACGGAGCGCCTTTGCTGTTGGCCGCGACCACAAAGATGGCCGGCGTGCTCTTGATGCCGGTATGCTGGGCCAGCACGTTGTCGGCATTCACCGCGCTGGCCAGCTTGCCTTGCGGGTCCACGGCAAACGGCATGGTGATTCCGTGGCTCTGGGCAAACTTCTGCGTGAACTGGGCCAGCGTGTCGGGGCTGTAGATGGAGCGCTGGCTGGCGAACACCTCGTCGCGGTATTCGTCTCCGAGCGGCTTGCTTTTCAGGTCGAAGAAGCGTGCATTGACCGCTGCGCTGCGGCTCCAGTTGTGGTAGGGGATGAGGAAGTCATGCCGCACCCAGGGAATCTTGTACTGGGCCGCGGCGCCCTTGAGAATGGGGTTGGCGGCGGCGCAGGCGGGGCACTGCAGATCGTCGAACTCGACGATGGCCACGCGCGCGCCCACAGGCGGATGCAGCGCGGAGGCATCGAGGATCTGCGTGGGTGTCTGGGCGTGGACAGCGGGCACGGCAAAACCGAGCGCGGCCAGGCCAAGCACCGCGGCCACAAAGAGCCCGGTGCGGCCGGAGACTGAAGATGCGAGGCAGGGGAAGCGTTGCATAGTTGTTGGACGACCTGTCAAGGGAGATTGTAACGGCAGCAATGAATAAAATGGATCGGTAACGGCTGATCCACCCCAAAAACAAGAAACGGCGCATCCCCGCAGATGCGCCGCATTGCGCTGCCGCCCTGCGATCAGCGGGAACGCGTGTCGGCGATGGCTGCGTCGATGAGCTGGTAGAGCTTGCTGCGGTCCACCACCTCGACGAATGGGGCGCCCTTCGAGTTTGCCGTGACCACCCAGATGGTGGGCGTGTGCTCAACCCCGATCCGCTGGCCCAGCGCGTAGTCGCCCTTCACCTCCGCGGCCAGCTTGCCCTGGGGATCTATCGCAAAGGGCAGCGCGATGCTCTTGCTTTGGGCGAACTTGGTGGTAAAGTCGCGCAGAATGTCCGGGCTGGTGATCGAAGTCTGGTTGGCAAACACGGCGTCACGGTACTCATCGCCCAGCGCCTTGCCCTTCAGGTCGAACCAGCGCGCGTTCACGGCCGCGTTGAAGCTCCAGGCGTGGAACGGCAGCGGGAAGTCGTGGCGCATCCAGGGAATCTTGTATGTGGCCGCGGCCTGTCGCAGCACCGGGTTGGCACGGGCGCAGTCGGGACATTCCATGTCTTCAAATTCGACAATGGCCACGCGTGCTCCGGCAGGCGGACGCAGCGCTGCTGGGTCGTGCACGAGCGTTCCCTGCGGGGGCGGGGTAAACTGCGCGTGCGCGCCGGCAGCAGCCGAGGCAAGAAGCGCGGCGGAGGCCAGGGCCAGCAAAAGGCCGCAGTGGTTGCGGCGGGCAAAGGTGAGGCAAGAGAAACGAAACATGGCGGTTGGACGGCTCCCTATCGCCCATTGTAATGGGAGAAGCGAAAAATCGCGCTCGCTATTGACGTTCGCGCCGCCGCGCGGCGATCCATTTGCGCCACTTGTAGTCGGCGACAAGCGATCCAACGACGAAGACGAGAACGATAATGCCAAGAAGAATCTTCATAGAATTGCGGAGCCCGTTGTCCTCGCAGGCCCGATCACTGCCGTCCGACAACAATCACCGTAAAGCTTCCCGGCACAATCGCCGGCCTCGGCCTTGGATTCTGCGGCGTGGCTTCGGGGCGAGGGCCGAACTCCGCAGTCACCAGGTAAACCCGGTCGCTGGCCGAGTCGTAAGCCATGGTGCGCGCGCCCTTTTGAGTGGGCAGCGTCTCAATGGTCGGATAGCTGCTCTTGGACGCATCCACCACGGAGAGGACGCCTTCCCCGCAGGAAGCGAAGGCCAGACTGTGGGCGGCATCCCATCCTGCCGCGTCTGGTCCGTCGCCGATCGCTGGCGTGGCCAGCGGCTTGCCCGTGTTGGCGTCCAACACGGCCATGTGCTTGTCGCATACCGCAAACAGCCGTGAGCCGTCCGCGTCCATCGTCAGGCCGCTTGGCCCTTCGCAGCCGGTCAGCGGCCAGGTAGCAGTCACCGTGTTGCTGTGCGCGTCCAGCCGTACAATCTCGCTCTTGTCCTCGATGTTGTCGAAGACCAAGCCCTTGCCGTCCACGGCCGCGGCCTCCGGCCTGCCCGGCAGCGCAATGTTCGCAACCACTTTCCACCCCACCGACGAAGACCCGTCGCCGGGGCTCCCGGCATTACCCGCCGCGGCGATGACCGCCGCATCCTTGCTGCGGCCTTCAAAGGCCCACACCGTCTGCGTGGCGGGCTCGAAGACAATTGCGTCCGGCCCCTGGCCGCCGGTTGGAATCGTGGCTACAGTCGCCAGCGTTGTGCGGTCGAAGACCACCACCGCGTTGGCGCCGCCGTCGGAGATATAGCCGAACTTGCCTGCCGTGTCCAGAGCCACGCCGTGCACTCCGTGCAGCCCGGTCACCGCGCCCACCTGCTTGCCCGTGGCGGTGTCGATCGCCAGAAGCTGCGTGCCGCGGGTGATGTAGAGGCGATGAGCCGCGGGGTCGGCTGTGAGGTAATCCCAAAAACCGTCGCCGCCGATCTTCCATTTGTCGATGACTTTGTAGGGCTGCTGCGCAGAAATCTGGGCAGGCGCGGCAAACGCCAGGCAAAGGAGGACTGCGGCAATTACAGACAGCAAACGGATAGTGGGGTGAATGGACATCGGATCCTCCGAACAGAAATAGAGCGATTTGCGTGCGATCGAGAGCGGCAATGAAAAGTGTGCCACACCCAGATTAAGGGCTGCTGAAGACGGGGAGGCGGACCGTAGCGGTTGTTCCCTGGCTAGGCAAATTGGCGTCAGCCTGGCTTGCGATCTCAATCGTCCCGCCAGCCTTGTGGACGATGGCTTTGGAGATCGCCAATCCCAGCCCGGTGCCGCCGGTGTTGCGCCCGCGCGAGGGGTCGCCGCGATAAAACCGGTCGAACACATGAGGCAGCGCCTCGGCGGGGATGCCGTCGCCCTGGTCCTGGATGACGAGCACGACGCTTCCCGCTTCGTCCATCAGGCGTAGTTCCACGGTGGATGCGGAGGGGCTGTGTTGCAGAGCGTTGAGCAGCAGGTTTGAGATCAGCAGCGTGCAATCTCCGAAGGGAATCGGCACCTGGACCGTAGAAATCGAGGCGCCCTCGGCCGCTTGCGCCAAGGACACCTTGACGCCGCGCAACGCAGCCACCGTCTCAAGCTGCGCAATCGCTTGCCGCACACAAGCGGCGAGATCCGCACCAGGCTGCCGGCGGGCCTCGGGCGCAGGGCTCTCCGCTCGGGCCAGCGTCAGCATGTCGGCTACCAGCGCTTCCAGGCGCAGTGAATCGACCAGGCAGCGCTCCAGCCCCGCCTGGTACTCCTGTGCGGAACGGCGCTTCATGTTGAGCAGTTGCAATGACGATTTCTGCACCGCCACGGCGGTCTTCAGCTCGTGTGCCGCATCGCTTACAAAAGCGCGCTGCTGCACGAACGATCGCTCCAGCCGCTGGAGCACGCTCTCCAGTGCCTGCGTCAGCGGAGCCAGCTCCGGGGTAGTGCGGGCGCTGGCCGGAGGCGAAAACTGCCAGGAATCGACCGAGACCTGTGCCGCCAGCGCTGCCAGTTGCCGCAGCGGAAGCAGCCCGCGATGCAGCAGCCAGGCGATCAGCGGTCCGGTCACCAGCAGCAGCACAATGCTGCCCGCCGCGTAGAACTCGACCGCGCCGCGAATGGCGTGCCAGACGTGGTAGGTGGGCGCACCATAGATAATGGTGACGGTGCGCTGCTTGCCGCCGCCCTGTTCGCCCGGGTCCACCGTGCGCGAACCCCGCATGCGCAGCACGCGGTAACGCTGGCCATTCACGGTCGGGCGCAAAATCTCGCCCCAGGGTTGAGGCGGGCCTTCAGCCCCCGAGCCCTGCGCAATCTCTGTGCCTTGCCAGTTGGCGGACCTGCCCAGCACCCGGCCAGCCTGGTCACGGACTTCGTAAATGTCTTCCGGAGAGATGTGCAGATCGGCCTGGTCGAGCATCAGGCTGTCACCTGGGTCCTCTGCGTCCTGCACCGCGCCCAGAATGGAGTCGGCACGCCCATGCAGCATCACGTCGAAGGCGTGGAAATGGATGTGACGCTCATAGCCGAAGGAAAGCGCCACCACCAGCACCGCCGACAGCAGTTCGACCGCCAGCACGGCGATAATGAGCCGGAAGGCGATGGAGCGGGGCAGCCATGAGCGGGTTCGCCTGCTGAACTTCATTGGCCTTCATCCCGATCCATGTTGAAGCCCGCGCCTGCTTCTGCTCCCGGCCTGTCGTCCAATGGCAGGCCGGGAGCCAGCCGATACCCGCGCCCGCGCATGGTCTCCACAATGGGCTCCCCATCGGGCACAGCAGCGTCCAGTTTCTTGCGCAGGTTGGAGACATGCACCTCGATCACGTTCGAGTGGTGCTCCCAGTTGTAGTCGTACAGGTGCTCCAGCAGCTCGCGTTTGCTCACAATCACCCGCGGCCGGTGAATCAGATATTCGAGCACCCTATACTCGGTGGGCGACAGGTCAACTACCACGCCCCGGCGGCACACCGTCTGCTCCAGCGTGTTGACGGAAAGATCAAGCACGTTGAGCGTCGGGTGGGCTGCGCCCTTGCCGCGGCGGATCAGCGCCTTTGCCCGCGCAATCAGTTCGCCCAGGTCAAATGGCTTGGCCAGGTAGTCGTCGGCCCCGGCGTTCAGCAATTGAATGATGGAATCCGCGCCGTCCTTCGCCGTCAGAATCAGCACCGGCGTCGCATCGCGGCGGGCGCGCAGTCGCTTGAGGAGGTTGAGGCCATCGAGCTTCGGCAGCATCAGGTCGAGGACGATGAGGTCGTAGCAGGGCTGGCGCGCAAACTCGTCGCCCGCCAGGCCATCCTCCGCCCAATCCACCGCAAACCCCGGCCCATCCCGCAAGGCCGCAGCCAGGTTCTCCGCCAGCCGGACCTCATCTTCAACCAGCAGCACACGCATCTGAGGCAAAGTTCTCCGCTATCAGTATGACGCAGGCAAGATTAAGCAGGGCTGAAGCAGGGGCAATGGCAGCGAGCGGCCGCTGTACCGCTGGTTGCCCTTGCCGCTCGCCTCATCGGGCGGCGCGGAGGGCCGCAGCCGGCTCGCCGCAGGCAACCTGTTTGAAGCACGCGTAGAGCTGTTTGCCCGGCAACGCGATCGTTCCCAGAATCAGATTGGGTGCGTTGCCGATGTTCTCCAGACGTGGAGCCAAAGCCTGAAATGAACTGGCTTCCAACATCGGCCGCGGTGTGAGCCCGGGCGATGGATTGAGGTCCCCCGCCGTCCTCACGATGAAATCAACCCGCGCTGTTGTGCCGTAGCGAATGCCTAGCGTCAGCTCCGCCGCATTCTCCAGCATTTCTCTGCCCAGCAAATCGATCCACGGCGCGGACGGCTGCCCCAGCACTGCGCGTTTCGCGAAGGCTGCATGGGGCGTCAGAAGCAGATCCCAGGAGTTGACCCGTGGATTGAGACGCCCGATCCGGTCCGCCACCAGCGCGTCGGCCGGGGCGTGGTCAACATAACGGTCCAGCGTTTTCTGAACCAGCCATGGAGTGCCGAAGACCGCCGCCTGGCCATCGAGAATCGCCATCCAGCGTGGGTCAGGCATCTGCGCCTCTTCGCGAGCAAAAGGCTTTACCAGCAGCACTGCCACACCGCGGTAGGCGCTGGCGGCGGCGCCGTTCCGCTGTGCCGCTTGAAAGATATGCTCACGGTCGAAGCGCCCGGCGACCAGCAGCATATGCTCGTTCAACTGGCTCTGCGGCGACGATGCCGCAACCCAGATCGTTTCATCGATCGCTCTGTGCGTGTCCACCCCAATCAGCGACTGCCAATCGTCGAAGTCAAAAGCGTTCTTTGCCGTAACCAGCAGCAGATGGCCGCGTGTGTCCGGATTGCGCGGGTCCTCGACACCCGCAACGATTTGGGCTTCCCGTGGAATCAGCGGAAGCAGCTTGCTTTGTGCCGGGGAAGAAAATCCATAGTTTGCAGAGGCCGCAAGGAGCAGACCGGGGAAAAGGAACCTGTTGAGCAAATTCAGCATGTGGATCCTCACTTGGTTTCGGCGATTATCTCGAGGTGAGTGTTACGTCAGGTAGTGTTACAAACAGTAACACATCAGTGGCAGAGATTCAAACCAATGAAAATTCCTGCCATTGAAGAAGGGGAAGAACGAACGCTATGCCGTGTAGATACGGGCCGGAGAAGATTTTGTTCCAGCTTTCCGGAGAAAGATCGAGGGCAGCACCCATCTACAGGGCCGACAGACGCTCTCGGGGCTCTCCCTGCGCGATTGGCGGCGCGAAAGAGACAACACCCCGGGCGATGACCCACCCCTGTGCATTACCCTCATACCTGCTGGCCAATCAACAGGTGGGGATCGCATGTGCGCGTCATACTCTCGAACATCGGCACCTTTGGCGACATCAATCCGCTGATTGCGATTGCGCTTGAACTGAAGCGGCGCGGGCATGTGCCGGTGATGGCGGTTCCGGCGGTGTTCGAATCGAAGATATGCCCGCTCGGCCTCGAATTTCACGCCGTCCGCCCGGATATCGACCCTGCCAACACCCTCCTCGTCGAGATGATCTACGACGTGAAGAAGGGCACAGAGCGCGGCCTGCGCGAGTTTCTCTTCCCCGCCCTGCGTCAGACCTACGACGACCTGCTCCATGCAGCCACCCAACCCGAGCGCGCCGACCTGCTGCTCGTCGGCGAGCTCAACTACGCCGGCCCGCTGGTAACCGAGGTGACGGGCATTCCCTGGGCCAGCTATGTCCTGGCCCCGCTCAGCTTCTTCTCCGCCTTCGACCCGCCGGTGCTGCCCATGTATCCCCGGCTGGCGCGGGCAGACAAGACTGTTCCCGGAATGGGACGAGCCATCCGCCGCATAGCCCGGTTCGTCAGTCGCAAATGGCCCCAGCCCATCTACGATCTGCGCAGGGAGCTGGGCCTCGAACGGGGCAGCAATCCGCTCTTTGACGCCAAGCATTCGCCCTACCTGGTGCTGGCCTTGTTCTCCCGCGTACTGGGCACGGAGCAGAAGGACTGGCCACCCAACACGCAGATCACCGGGTTCTGCTTTTACGATTCCGACGCCGGCAATGCCGCTCTGCCCGCTCACCTGGAGGAATTCCTCGCCGCGGGCCAGGCTCCGGTGGTGTTCACGCTGGGCTCGGCCGCGGTCCTCGCCGCCGGCAACTTCTACGAGTACTCGGCCAGAGCGGCCGCGCGGCTTGGTGTGCGCGCCGTGCTGCTGATTGGTTCCGACCCGCGCAACCGCCCCCAAGGTCCGCTCCCGGAGACCATCTGCATAGCCGACTACGCCCCTTATTCGGTGCTGTTTCCGCGCGCGGAGCTGGTGGTGCACCAGGGCGGCGTCGGGACCACGGCGCAGTGCCTGCGCGCCGGCCGGCCCATGCTCATCATGCCCTACTCCCACGACCAGCCGGACAACGCCCGGCGCATGGAGCGGCTGGGGGTGGCGCGGGTGATCGAGCGCGGCAGCTACACCCCGCCCAAAGTGGCGCGCAATCTCAGAGAGATGTTGGCCGACCCATCGCTCGCACAACGGGCAGCGCGGGCAGCCGAGCAGCTCCGGCATGAGGACGGGGTCCGCTCCGCGTGCGACGCACTCGAGGATATCCACAACAGCGATCGGCCGGCAAAGTAACTCCGTCGGCGCTCCCGGGAGCGCACGCCGAATCTGGATCACCTTGACGCTCAGGCCGATGCGTCCGCATCGGCGGCCCCGCCGGACAGTTTCAATTCAGGAATGGCAAGTGTCGAATTCGCATTTGGGACGCCCGTCATTCGTTTGGAACTTTCCCACATCCCCTTTTCCGCGCGAAGAGTTAGTTTCAGAGGAAGAAAACTGTCCACCCTGCGCAGGGATGGGCGGAACCATGCGTTGGAAGCCTGATCGACTTGCGTTGCCGAGATATCGGAGAGTGTCATGTCCGTGACGGAAACTTCGCATGTACTTGGTTCCGCGGGCGCGGGCCGTTCTGGGGATTTCCCTGACACGGCGTCGGTAGAGGAGAGCGCCGGCGGCTTGCCGTCTGAAGCGGCTCTGCGCAACTCCAGCCTGGTTCTCTCCGACAGCGAGGAGTGCTTCCGCCTGCTGGTGGACGCGGTCAGCGACTACGCCATCTACATGCTCGATCCGCAGGGCCGGGTGGTGACATGGAACCTGGGCGCGGAACGCCTGAAGGGATACAGGGCCGAGGAAGTGTTGGGCGGAACTTTCTCAATCTTCTTTCTGCCCGAAGATGCGGCTGCGGGCCTGCCGGGGCGGGAACTGGCCGCGGCGGCGCGCGAGGGCCGCTACGCGGTGGACGGCTGGCGGCAGCGCAAGGATGGCGGGAAATTCTGGGCAGAGATCACCCTCACCGCCATTCGCGGGCCGAACGGGGAACTGCGCGGCTTTGCCAAGGTCACTCGCGACATGACCGCGCAAAAGGCGGCTGAAGAGTCCATTCGAACCCGCAATGCCCAACTGGAGCAGTACCGCATCATCGTCGAGAACGTCGCCGAGTATGTGATCTTTTCCATGGACCCGGAGGGCCGCATCACCAGCTGGGAAGGCGGTGCGGAAAAGGAAAGCGGTGTCCCCAAGGAGCAGATGCTGGGCCGCCACTTTTCCATCTTCTTTTCTGACCACGATGTCCTTGCGGGCCTGCCCTCGAGGGAATTGGCCGAGGCTGCGCGCGAGGGCAAATACGCCGTAGACGGCTGGCGCCTTACACCCGGGGGAAAGCGCATTTGGAGCAGCAGCGTCCTGAGCGCCGTGCGCGATGACGCGGGAAACCTTGCCGGTTTCGTCCGGGTGGCCCGCGTCATGACCAAACAGAAGGAGGCGGAAGACGCCCTCTGCGAGCTGAACGCGCAGCTTCAGCGCTATCGCATCATCGTCCAGAACCTCGGCGAATACGGCATCAGCATGCTCGACGAGCATGGCCGCTACACCGATTGGGGTGAAGGCGCCGCAGAGAGGCTGACCGGCTATGCACCCGAGCATGTCCTGGGCCTGGAATATGACATTCTGGCCACTGAAGAGGACAGGTTGGCCGGGCTGCCGCGGCAGGAACTGGAAGAGGCGGCGCTCCATGGGCGCAGCATGCGCGACGCATGGAAGAAGCGCCGCGATGGGACATTGTTCTGGGCCACGGGCGTGCTCTCCGCGGTTCGCGACGAGACTGGCAAGCTCGCCGGGTATGTCCGCGTGGGACGGGACACGACCGCGCAGAAGCGGTCGGAAGAGGCTCTGCAGACCCTCAACGCCCAGCTCCAGCGCTACCGCATCATCGTTGAAAACGTCGACGAGTACTCCATCTACACGCTGGACGCCGAAGGCCGGATCACTAGCTGGGAGGCGGGTGCGCAACGGCTGAGCGGCTCCTCGGAGGAAGAGATGCTGGGCCGGCACTACTCTACATTCTTTACCCCCGAAGAGGCGCAAGAGGGGACCCCTGAGTACGAACTCGCGGAAGCGGCGCGCACTGGGCGGTTCGCCTCCGACTCCTGGCGGACCACACCGAAGGGCGAGCGGGTGTGGAGCAGCGGCGTGCTAAGCGCGCTGCGCGATGAGACGGGAAAGCTGACCGGGTATATGCGCATTGCGCACATGCTGACATCGCAAAAGGAGGCGGAAGAAGCCCTGCGGGCGGTCAACGCGAAGCTCGATCGATATCGGGTCATTGTGGAGAATATCAGCGACCATGTGATTTTCACGCTCGATCCGGAGGGACGATTCGACAGTTGGAGTCCTGGCGCGGAGCACGTGCTTGGATATTCGGCCAGCGAGGCGGTCGGCCTGGAGTATGCCATCCTCTTTACGCCCGAGGAGATGGCGTCCGGCGGACCTCGCCGCGAGATGGCGGAGGCGGCGCGGGATGGGCATTGCTCGACAGAAGGTTGGCGGGTTCGCCAGGATGGGGAGCTCTTCTGGGGGATTGGCGAGACCACCGCGATTCGCGATGGAGCGGGCAAGGTCACCGGGTTTGTCCGGGTGGCCCGCGATATGACCCGGCAGAAGCGAGCCGAGGTGTCACTGGCGCACCTAGCTGCGGAACTCGAAGAGCGCGTTGCGGAGCGCACCAGCCAGTTGGAACTGACCGTGAACGAGCTGCGCAGCAAGAACGAAGAAGTGGAGGCGCTGGCCCGGGTCACTGCCCGCGACCTGGAAGAAAAGCGGCTGATGCTCAATGAAATCCATCATCGCGTCAAGAACAATCTGCAGGTGGTGCAGAGCCTGCTGAAGATGAGCGTGCGCTCACTGCCGATCGGCGAGGCACGCACCGTGACCATGACCACGGCACAGCGGGTCTTCGCCATGGCCATGGTCCACGAGCATCTTTACCAGACCAAGAACCTGGCCGGAATCTCGGTCTCGAAATATCTGCGCGACCTGTTTTCCGGCGTGGCCGACTCCAACGCGGCGCTGCATGGCCAGGTCCGGATCGAGTTCGATTGCGATGAGATTCTCCTCAACCTCGACCATGCCATCCCCTTCGGCCTGCTGGTCAACGAGCTGCTCGCCAACTGCCTCAAGCATGGCTATCCCGATGGTCGCAAGGGCTCGGTGGCGGTATCTGTGCGCCGCGCTCCAGGTGCCGTGAGCCTGGTCTTCCAGGACGATGGTGCAGGTCTGCCCGAAGGTTTCGACGCGGCCAAATGCACCTCGATGGGCCTCAAGCTCGCCGCCAGCCTGGCCCACCAAATGGGCGGCAAACTGAGCTTCACATCGGACCACGGTTGCCGCGTAGAGGCACTGCTCGCACGGCTCTAGTTCTCCAGCGGCAAGACGAAGATTCCAGAGCCCCCAGTGGCTTCGCAGGTTGGGAAAGGGCTCTGGATAGGGAAGGAAGTGTCAGGGCACGACTTCAGTCGTGCCACAAACGCGAGAATGAAGCTGGGCTTTACAGGCTGCGGAAAAACTCGCCAGAGCGGCGTTTCGCGAGAGCTTTGTGTCAGGGCATGGCTTCACAGCTTGCGGAAAAATGCTGTTTTTCTGCGATGCTGGGGCCTGCCGTTGAGTTTTTGCTGTTTCAAGTCGATCGTGTTTCTGTTTGTTTGGTGCCTGGAGGCCTCATTTCTGGCCTCCAGACACAGGTCTGCCCAGCTTTACTGCGCCGGAATCAGTTTTTGCATGCGCAGCAGGTTATGCGCGGTGGCGAGCAGGCGAAACAGCCAGTCGACTCGCGCCCTGCCACGTAACTTCACTTGCCGCGCGGCCCGGTCCTGCTTGGCCCAACCGAACAGCTTCTCCACCAGCTTGGGCTTCCTCTGGCTGATCGAAAATCCTTCCTCGCTGCGTTGCTCCTCGCTAAGCCGGTTGGGCCACTTCGGGTTGGGGGCGTACTCGGCCCCATGCGGCCTTATGCGGCGCGCGCGCAACTGGCCAACAAACTTCTCCTGCCGATAGCTCTTATCTGCGCCCAGCGTGCTGTGAGCGGCCCGCTTCAACTTGTCCACCATGGCCAGCGCTGCCTCCTGTTCCGCCGTCGTGCTGGACTGTGTCACCATCGCGGCCACCACCAGTCCGTTGCGGTTCTCCGTCACCACATGGCCCAGGCAGCTGGGTACGGCTGGCGCCGCGCCGCTCTTCTTGTACAAACGCGCCTCCGGGTCTGTTGCCGACTCATGCGTGTCGCGCAGCAGCTTACGGCCGCGCGTTCCCGTGCCCTGGCTGGGCGGGTCGGACTTCTCCCCGAAGCTGCGCCGGCTGGCCCAGGCCTGAATCAACGTGCCGTCCACCGTGAAGTGCTCCTCGCTCAAAAGCTGATGCGCACGCGCCTGCTCCACCACCGCCAGCCACAACTGTTCGGCTGCTTCGCCCTCGATCAGCCGCTCGCGGTTCCTGGTAAACACCGTCACGTCCCAGATCGGGTCGTCGATGTTCAGACCCACCAACCAGCGAAACAGAAGGTTATAGTCCAACTGCTCCATCCACTGACGCTCCGAGCGCACCGAATACAGAACCTGCAAAAGCCGCGCACGGATCGGCTTCTCCGCAGCAATCGAGGGGCGGCCCCGCCGTGCGTACATCCGCTGGAACTCGGCGTCCAACTCGCGCAATGGAGGATCGGCCATCTGTCGGATGGCGCGCAATGGAGGTTCCTTCGGCACCCGCTCCGCTGGTC
>Ga0302320_10007117_pt1 | contig 24698 bp, 24 predicted proteins | sample Bog_T0_3_FD_202130 | JGI IMG/M metagenome (GOLD analysis project Ga0302320, IMG submission 202130) | Peat permafrost microbial communities from Stordalen Mire near Abisko, Sweden - Bog_T0_3 | ecosystem: Environmental > Terrestrial > Soil > Wetlands > Peat | place: Sweden: Abisko, Stordalen Mire...
TGTGTTCAACCGGCCCGGTTGGACTGCCCTTCCGCTCACCCGAACCCGCGAAATCCACCCACACACCTTCAAAATGGCCCACTTTGCCGACCTCAGCAGTATCAGTTTCTGGAGAGCGTGGGTTAGATCCGCACATCGAAGCTCCTGGCCGCCATCAATGCGTCGGGGCAGCATGGCAATAAATCGGTCGGCCACGCTCGGCGGCGAGTTCCATTCAGCCGACGCTCCGTGGTTTTGATGTCGCGCTGTGGGGCCGTGATCCGCTCGAACCGCCCGCCAGAGTCCGCGCCGGTTTCCGCAGCTTCCAACATGCGTTGCGTCAGTTAGCGTTTGGAATGGAAGTCAGCCCTCAAGGGGGGATTTCTGCGCAGCATTGCGAAGGAATCCCCCCAGTATTGAAGGAGCATCCCCACAAAAGTCCCCACAGTCTCGCAGAAAAAGGGGTTTTCGGAGTGGGGTAGGGCCTGTAAGTCTATGAAAAGTTTGGCTCCCCAAGGGGAACACGTTTCGAACACGCGTTTGGAGAATCCGGGGTGGCCTCAATTCTCAACGCTGTTAACCGAGGGGGGAAGACGTTGAAAGCAAAGACCCTCCGAGTGACTTCGGTTATCAATGATTTAATACCGGTACCAACGATACTCCAAAGCTGCTCTCGTAGCCTATGCCGATTTTGGCGCGATGGGGGTACTTCAGGGCGTCCCATCCCAGATGGCCGGAGACACCCGCTCTTACGGACCCGTCGGGCGACACTTCGGCATACATTCCTGTCTTCGGGAGCAATCTCTCAGAACGTCGTCTCGCCGCGCATCCGCACTCTGGTATACATAATTATGATTGGGCTTACAGATAGCCTGATGCGTGGGAGGCAAAGTATGACCTGCCGTCGCCGAACCGTTTTGCAAGTTCTGCTGTTCGGGGCAGTTTGCCTTTGTGGCGCACGGAACTCCGTCGCCCAGTTCGGAGTGCGCGCCGGTGACCCGGAAATTGCAACTCCAGCGTACGACAAGGCGTTTTCGGGTGCCCTCACGACCCTGCTTGAACACGCCAGCGACGGGTTTGTATCTGAGCGGCAAACGAAGAAGAACTTCCCGGTCGCCACCACAACATTGTGGGAGAGTGGCATCCGATTCCCCCGGAGTTTCAGCAACTGCTCGGTATGGGTCATGGCAAACCGTGCACCCTACATGAGCTGTACGCTTTTGTTTTCCGCCAGCGCACAAGAAGCGAGGATCGTTTTTGACGAGGCGGCCCGCACACTGGTTCGGATTCTCCCCCCGGACTGGACAGTCGATGCGGGCAATCTCGAAAATCTTTCACGACCGTCTGTCGGTGACATCTCTCTCGACCTCGGATTCCGGGCGCCTGATCGTCCAGAGCAAACGCTCAGATTGAGTTTCTTCTCCGGGAGCGTCACTCTGTACATATCTGACCAGGCAGTTAGATGTCCCACCTGTTCTCGTCGCCCCGTCTCCGAGCTAAAGGCCTTGCCGAAAGAAGGAATACCGTCCGCCCCGGCGACAATCCCCGTGACGGCGTCTGGTGCGGCGGACGTTGACTCGCCTGAGTACAAAAAGGCGTTTTCAGATTCGTTGGGAGCCATCTTAGTGGGTACAGACAATGGATTCGCGTCACTGCGGAAGACCGTGGTCCCGAGCAACAACCCGAAAGTTCGATCCTGGAATAGCGGAATCCGCTTTCCCGGCGATGTACAAGACTGCCTTGTGCGTGAGACCGACACGGAAAAGTCTGACATCATATGCTGGAACTTAGTTCCCTTCAATTCCGACGCCCAAAAGGCAAGAGGGTTATTCGCGGACATTTGTCTGAAGCTGTTTCAGGCTTTGCCAGCAGGCTGGACGTTGGATGAGCGCAATCTTGAGCAGATCTTTAAGTCCAATGACGACTTGGTGGTCGCCAGCTTTCGTGCACCAGCTGCCAACGGGCAGTCGCTCATTTTGATCTTCGAGAAGAGCCCAAATGCGACGATTTCCTTACAGGTCAAATCAGAACGAGGTTGTGATCCTTGCACTGGCCGTGCCGTCTCCGAGCTAAAGGGCAAGTCCGTCGCTGATATACAAGAGAGAATTAACGTCGAAAATGCGCAGCTTCTTCGCGTCACTATGCTTGAGCTTCTGGGACGTTGCAAAGAGGCTGTTGACCAATTGGAAGCCATCAACAGTCACACCGGGAGCAAAGCTTGTCTGAAAATGATGTCAAGCCAAAATGAGGCGGGAGATCTGTATTATCAGGGGCGATATGACGAAGCGTTGGTCGCTATCATCTCGGAGATTCAGGACAACCGAAACTATAACGTGTCCGGCTATCTCTCTGGTGCTGCTTATGGTAACCGAGCACTCGTTGAATCGGCAGTTGGTCAACTTGAACCGGCAATGGTAGATTTTGCACTAGCTTCCTCTTTCGACCGCGACTTGGCCCGGAGGTTAGCCCTTCAGCGTGCAATAGTTCTATATCTCTACGGCAAACAGACGGAAGGGAAGCAGGCGTGTGCGCAAGCCCTAGACTATGATCGTTCCACGCCGCTTGGTGCAAGTTCTGTCGAATTTGACAGCGGACTCTGCTCGAATATGGAGTCTGCCGGGCAAAGGATCGCATTTTCTGATTCTGGTTCGCGCATGATGGCTGAAGCCGCGGCAAATAGGAGGGAGCCGAGTGTCATAAGACTTGATAACCCCTCGGATCTGGATGCAACCGTAAAACTGATTGGTCCGTCGGTTCAAGGATTTAGTCTCGGTAAAGGGCAGAAATCATCTATCAAAGTGGCGGCGGGCGAGTATATTGTGCTGGTTCGCTACGCCTCCGGGTCCGGAGACTACATCTACATGAAGGGGGGGCCGGTTCGTGTCACGGAAACCTCTACTGAACACTCGGAGATCAATATGGCCCTGCCAAAGTCACCGAGAAACGGCGTCGGCATCCAAAAGGAGTTCGATGCCGCAGCCGTCGCGGTACCCAATGGATCGCCAGCGAGCGGCGTTATGGCAGAACCGGGTAAGTCTGCGTTCAAACTTGGTCGCGCGATAACGGGGCCGGGCGGCTATATTAGTTCGGTCTCCTTCAGCTCGAGTGGTAAACTGCTGGCCGTAGGTGGCTCCGAGCGTACAGGGCCCCGTTCTTCGGTAGGCACAATCAAAGTATTCGAAACGGGCAGTGGAAGAGAACTTTGGAGACGCACTGGTGGCTACGTGAGTTTTATTCCTGATGGTCGACTCCTCGCGGCTAACCGGAACAAACTCGACATCGTAGATCCGGAAACAGGGAGCGTCATCAATACCTTCGGGATCCCCATGAAGGGTTCAATTGGCTTCAGTCGGAACGGTCGATGGATCACCGATGCAAGCCCACGGACGATTCACGTTTGGGATCTGTCGAGCGAGAAGGTGGTCTACACGCTGACGTCAAAAAAGGACGACATTTCGACAGTGGCGTTGAGTCCGGACGGCCACTTGCTTGCGTCTGGTGGTCCAAGCGGAATCACATTGTGGGAAGTTGCGACAGGCAAGATACTCCGAACGCTCGGATCTGGAGAGTATCTGGCGTTCAGTCCGGATGGGAAAACGTTAGCGTCCGTTAGCGACAAAGTTATCACGCTATGGGATTTGCTAACCGGCGCAAGCATTCGAACTTTCTCTGGAAGTGGCCGCCCCGTGTTCAGTCCGGACAGTCGATTGATCGCGTCATTGAGCGCGGACACTCGTAAGATACAAGTTTGGGATCTCGCCACGGGAAGTGAGTTGGCCAATCTGGGGAGCAATCGGAGCGTCGGAATGACTTCTGTCGCGTTCAGTCCGGACGGCCAATGGCTCGCGGCCGGCGAGGCGAGCGACATTGTATGGATTTGGCGGCGGAACAATGACTGAGCTTGGCAGATCGTGCTCTGGCAGGAGACCTGGGGCGGTGCCAGCGAAACGATAGAATAATCCCTTAGCGTTCAGGGAGAGCCCACGCGAACAGGGATGCTCCCGCGGGTGTAATGATGTATTGGCGACCGCCCAACTCATAAGTGATCGCCGAATTCGCCATCGCACCCATGCGGCTGTGCCATAGAACTTTTCCCGTATCGGCATCGAGGGCAGCCACACTGCCGTTTGCGCCTGAAGTGATCACGAGGCCTCCAGCAGTGCTCAAGACTCCCCCAACGCCACCAGCGTCACTGGTCCAACGAGTTCGTCCCGTTTGGTAGTCCAGGGCCACCAGGACACTATCCGGCCTGCTCACGACGCGCTCGACTCCAGCGCGTCCCCTCGGCATCGCGGAACTACCAGACCAGCGGTAGAAGATTGAATACCTGTTTGGATCTGTGTTCGCGTAGAACAGATTCGTATTGGGGCTGAAGCTCGCCGGGCGCGAGTCAGTCGCGCCGGTAGGGGCCAACACGCCATCGGGTCTCGGCTCGCGATCCTTTTGCGGTATCGGTTGGCCTGTGCCGTTAACTTCGTTGGGCCAGTTAGTCGTTACGTACGGCGCGCTGAGCAGGCTTTCGCCGGTGGCCCGATCAAGCACAAATAAACGGCCATTCCGATTTGCCTGCAGCAACAGCCTCCGGGGTTTGCCCTTAAATTCCAGATCCGCGAGCACCGGAGTCGCGAGCGCGTCCCAGGCGTGAGTGTCGTGGGGCGTCGTCTGGTAGTACCAGACCACCGCGCCGTTCTCGGCGTTGAGCGCGACTATCGAAGACGTATAGAGATTGTCGCCGACACGCGCTTCACCGGCGAACGTCGGGCGGGGGCTGCCGGTTCCCAGATAAAGAAGATTCAGATCGGGATCGTACGTGGGCGTCATCGACGGGTGTCCGCCCCCGTGAACCATTACTTCCTCGCCGGACTTACCGCTCATCCAGGTTTCAGAACCCGTTTTCCCAGGCTTGGGCACAGCGCTCCATTTCCATTGTGTCTTGCCGGTTTCGGGGTCCAGCGCAACGGCGAAGCCCGGAGTATCCGCTCCCTCCCCGGAGGAGCCCACGATCACGTGATTTCCAGCAATCAAAGGCGCCATCGTGATCGCCTCGCCGAACTTAACATCGCCAACTGCGACTTCCCAAAGCTTCTTGCCGGTGCGGGCATCCAGAGCCACGACGTGGGCATCAGGCGTGCCGAAGAATATCCTTGACTTGTACATCCCCGCACCAAAATTGACGGAGTGGGAACCCGGCGCCGGCCGGTAGTAGTGCCAGAGCTGACGCCCGCTTTGCGCGTCCACAGCCCAAACGTTGTCGGGCAGCGTGAAATAGACGGCGTTCCCGACCCGTATGGGCACAGAACCCGCGGCCGCCACTCTTTCGAGGCCCTCGAAGGTCGGCGGAGCAGCTGGGTTAGCAGTGAACGTCCACGCAAGAGTCAACGACCCAACATTGCTTCGGTTGATCTGAGAAAGCTGACTGAAACGGCGGCCGCTGTAATCGCCGTAGTAGGTCGGCCACTCGCCTACGCGCGGCTTCGCAAGCGACTCCGGATCAAGACCTTGCGCGCAAAGACAGCCAGCCAAGGCGAATACTGCCGAAACCTTCTTCATTTCAGAGTCTCGAGGTAAGCGAGCAGATTGCGGACATCTACGTCCTTGAATTTGAGAATCATCGCCCGGTGAGCCGCGGCGGGGTCCTGCACTGTAACGGTGACATCACCGCGTGGCCAAGTATGGCTCCATCCCGCCTCATCCTGAATGGAAACGTCGAAGGTGTCGATGCTCAGCAATTGCCCGTGGAGCTTCTGTCCAGATGGCAGTGTCACTGTGGCGCTGGACTTCGAGCCGGGAGCGGATATCATACGGGCTTCCAATAAAGCGGCGTCGTACCTGGTTGCGATTCCCTTGAGATCGCCTCCCGGCGAATGGCAGCCCGAACACCCGCCCGACCCGGAAAAATATTCTTTTCCCGCACCTGCATTGCCTGTGACGATCAAATGCTCCAGTTCCGCGCGGCCATATTGGGGAAGGTAATCGATTTCGTCGATCCGGCGATGAAGGTAATCGGCAATGTCGTATAGCGCTGACCCTGCGGGCCGAACCGCAGGTGGGTTCGGGGGCGGGTGCCCGCCGGTAATCATATTATTTATCGTGTCTCCACAAATGTCGTGGCGGACCACCGCGGACTGAAGAAGATCCGGAGCACTCACACCCTCCCCGCCAGACCCGTGGCAACTCGAACATCCGATAGTCTGGAAAGCCGCGCGTCCCCGCTTCGACGCCTCCGATTCCGGGCCAAAGGAATTCTGAGGAGCCATCGTCTCCCACCGGGACATCCAAGCCGTCCGGTTCGGGCCGCAACTCCCCTTCGAAGCGCTCGGCGGGGGTGGAGTGCCGGCGGCTCGTTGTGCTGTAGCTGGACTCTGCGCTCGCAAGCAGAAGACCGCCAACAAGGCGGCGGCACAGGATCGCGCATTAGGCGGCATCCGCTCCAGATTATACTCACGCATACAGTACCGCAAGCCGAAATACGTCGCGGGCTTCCATTTCCGATGCTCGAGCCCGTGAATGGAAATATGAGGGGCCTTCGAAGCCATGCCTTGATCGAGCCCACGCCCCGAAGGAGGAGGTCGAATCCGGTGCGCCAAATCGGGACACCATCCGGCTGTCCGCTCGCTACTTGCCTGCGTGTGAGGGAGACGGCGGCCCAGACTCGGAACTCGGCGATGTACTACACTTTTTGCTTGAATTGTCAAGTATTTTGGCGTAGACTAAAATTGCTCTGAGGACAGCCCTGAAGTGGGTATTCCCAGAAGAAGGGAGCAGGATGTCTGGCAAATGCGCTCTGATCGCGGTATTCGGTGTGATTTTCTGGTGTCAAAGTGCGTTGGCGCAGCCCGACACGAGCGACAACTTCAACGATCCAAATTGGGGTTGCAATCAAGGGGCCTGTAACCAGAATTACAACAACAACGTGTCCGATACGACGGTCGATAGCAGCGCATGGATGCACGCAAACGCATCACTTGAGGTGGCAGGCGCAACCGGATCTAGTACTGTTAATGGTGGATCTGGGTGGACGTTCAACCAAGGACAATGGAGTGCGACCTTCAGTCCCGGGCAAGTCCCATCTTTGGAACCGTCCTTTTCGGACCAACTCGCAGCGCTTAAAAACAGCGCCTTACAGGCGCTGTCGAGCGTCCAAGCGGTTGCCACAAGCGCAGTTTCCAGTGCTGTCCAGTTGGCCACCATGCCTTTTACGCTTGGGCAGGTTCAGTCTTCAGACCCGTCCGTTTCGAACCAGTTCAGTGCGCTTCAAAGCAAGGTCGTGGCGGGTATCCAGAGTGATCCCGGGGCAGCTCTCGTTACCGCAGGTAGTGTTGTATTAGAAGCAGGTGAACTTGCGGTCGCCGTGGCTGAGCCGGCGGCTGCGGAGACAGTGCTAGCCGAGCCAATGGCCGTAGAGGCCCAGTTCCCAGTCCAGACACTTGTAATAGACGTTGTCGCCAATCCGCTGGTCGATACGGGATATAAATCGATGCAGTCTGCTATCACCGGGGCGCCTCCTGTGGATAACTCCTGGTCTGGGATTGTGGTGGCTGCGATCAGCCAGGCAGGCGAGGTCGCGGATGGTAGCGGGTTAACACAGACTTCGATTGTGCTTAAAGGCACGTCGTTAGGCATGGACGCCTCCAGTTCCGTTAATGACATTGCCGAACAAGGCACCAATTCCGATGTTTCTTTGCTTCCGGCTCCAGACCTGCCATCCTCAGCGCTTGGGGCGACTATCGGGTCGTCACCTTCTTCCAACACTGCTCTTTCGTCGCCTTTTACAAGTGTCAACCCGGGGGGCGTCATTATTGATCCTCCATTTGTGGGCGACCCCAGTACGATTATTAGCCAAGGCGACTCTGGGACCGGGTTTCAGATTTCCAGTCAATTGGTTGGTAATTCAGATCCGTCAGGGCCGACTTTTTCGGGATCAACTGTTATTGAGAGTGAGCCAGCCTTTAGCAACACGCGGTCCGGAGGCGGGATGCTGCAAAATCGCGGGGCCCTGCTGCAAAATCTAGGAACAGCCTTGACGATTGGCTCTCAGGTCCTCCAAGTGGTTGCAGCGGCGAAGGGGCAACCGGTTCCCGTTGCGCAGCCGAAGACATCCTTGGCCGCTCCCCCGATATCCTCAGAGCAACGGGCAGCCATACAGCTTGTAAAAACCCTCAAAACCGACGGAGTGATCAAAGCTCCCTCCGCCCAAGGCGCGCCCCCCGCAGCCCAGCCTAGTAATCCAACAGGGAATGTGACCTGTTCGGTTGGGTTGGTCTACGCAAATGTGGTCAGTTGCGTCGGCAATCCGAATTTCCCGCATTGACGTGTCCCCCGAGGCTAGTTGCGCGCGAAGCTGAATTAACGGCTGAACCTCCCACGACACCTTAAGACGGCATTTACAGTTCACCATACAACGTGAACGTTGACCCGGCAAGAAAGTTAGCGCCGCTGCCCAGCGCCAACAACAACGACGTGATCGCAGCCGTGCTCCTCCACTGATTCCACACGTTGATTGTCCAAAGGGCGTTAGATGGGTTGTACCACCCGCCGGTACTCGTGGCCTGTTTGCGAAAGGCCGTTTGTGCGTACCCGATGAACTTCGTTGTTGAAATACCTGCGTTGCCGGACGGCCCGCCAGTGCCCGGTAAGTAACATAGGTTCCCGCTCGTTCCAGCAGCACCTGATCCACCGCCGCCGGTCAGCGAACCGGTATTGCAAAGCGAGAAGCAGTAATCGTAATTTGCCCCGGTGTCGCCGTTTGCCTGATATGTGATTTGGTCGTTGCCAAAGGAACCGCTGGAAGACGCACCCATGATCGTCAATATCAGATTGGTGTAGCTGCCCGGAATCGAAGAAAAGGTAACGCTCGACGCCGCTGAACCCAGCACCTGCTGAGCAATTCTCGTGAGCGCTCCACCGCCGCCACCAGCTCCCGTCCATTCAGTCCATGTGAGAAGCGATCCGCCTGTATCGGTGGTGGCTTTGTAGTAATAGCCGCCAGGAACGCAGAACGTAACACAGCGTGCATAACCGGAAACCGACGACGTTTGTGCGAGGGCATTGGTCGGAGGACTGCTTGCCCCTGTGAATCCGAGAAGCGTACCCGTTGCCGATGCGACAACCGTAACGGTTACAAACAGCAGTTGCCCGCTCGTGTTCTGATAGATCGTTCCAAGAGCGCGTGAGCTTGTTACATCGTTTTCGACGCCAACCCCACCACCGCCCCCGACCGCACTGATTACGCCACCGGAAATTGTAATCGTACTTCCGTCGGGTTTTACCAGCCCGAGCGCCGAGGTGGTCGCGGTCGGAACCGAAATGACGCCGGAACTCACATCGATGGTGACGCCGTCCGGTTGCACCACGCCAGGCTGGGACGTGGTCGCCGTGGGCAGTGCTTCCCAATCGACACCATCGGTCGCCGTCGATCTTGCAGTCAATACCTGCCCGTTCGTTCCAACCGGAAGTCTCGCGTTCGCGGTGCCGTACGTGTATAAGTCGCCCTTTGTCGTGAGCGGACTGGTGCCTGGGGGAACAGACCACGTTCCATCCGCCTTGAGGAACTTCCCGGCAGCGGCAGCTCCGGCCGCGGGTCCGGGAACGGCGCCCGCCGAGCCTCCCGAGCCGGTATCTCCGACCATATTCGGCACGTAAGCGGACACATTGCGCGGCGTCGAGGAATCGCCCTGCCACTCAACATTCGTGAGGCCTGTCGGCGGCGCGGGAGTTGCATTATCTAAATTTATGATTGAGGCCATTTAGGTTCCGTTAATTGTGAAGAGCTGGCTCGTCGCGCCGCCAGCGGTCACCGGGCCATACTGCACCCACGGGGACGCTGCGCCGTTGACGTCAACACTTCGGATTTGCACGTAGTAACTCGTTCCGGAGACGACATTCGGGATAAAGGCGGTCGTCACGTTCGGCTGCACGTTCGGCCCGGCGATCCAGACCGTGCTTTGCGGGCTCGCCACCACCTGATACTGGATCTGGACATAGGCGAGATAGCCGTCAGCCGGGGCGGTCCAGCTCACCTGGATCTGGCTTTGCGCGATGCCGTTCGCGCCGATGACCGCAGTGGTGCTGTCGCTCTCAAGCGTGCCGCCTGTCGGGCCGACGATGCTGGTCACGTTACTTCCGGTGCCGGGAGCGCCATAGCCCTGTGGGGTCAGTTCTTCCATGCTCGGATACCACGCGTCTACCGAGGGATCGGTATCCTGCACGTCGATCTCGGTGCCGAGTGCGATCACGCCGCCAGCCCTGGGAGTCAGGGTAAAGCGCCATGCCACAATCTCCAGGAGTTTCCCTACCCAGCTGAAGAACGGGAGCGTCATGGCTACGACGTCGAGAACCGCCATCTGCACGCCGTAAAGGTTGAACTGGAACGTCCCGGTTCCCTGCTGGCGGCGTCGCATCAGTTCGAGCTTCGCCAGGCGCTGGGCCGTCGCCACACTGATCGTGAATGGGAACTGGATGTCGAGGTAACGGCGCTGGCCGTCATCGGCGGCGAGATTGGCATCGCCATAGGGGTCGAGCGGCGATCCGGAGTAATAGCCGTGAATCGAATCCTGCATGTACGGCGGGAAGTCCGTGACCTGCCAGTTGGTCAACGGCGAGACGTAGGTTCCCTTGACCGCGTTGAAGAGGTCATGCACTGAAACCTTCGGCTTCCACCGGAAAGGATTGGCGGCGATCTGCATCGGCCCGACAGTGGCGGGCACGCCGCCGCCGATCACGACGCCAGTGCAATCCGGCAGCGTCCCGGCGATGAGACGCAGCACGGAGTTCGCATTGGCGGCAGAGACGGAGTCGGTGAGGGTATTGCAGTCGGGACCGCCATTGAAATTGATCTGCGAGTTGCAAACTGCCGGGCACGTGTAATAGCCGATTCCCGGCGGGTAGCCGAGCGTCCATGGCTCGGCCGCGCCATGGGTTGTGTGAACGTTGCTGGTCATGGCGGCATTGGGCGTAAGCGTGCCGAGAACATAACCCGTGCCGGGTCCGGCGATTGAGTATTGAGTACCGTTGAAGGTAAGAGGCGAACCGTCCATCCACGGTGCCCAGGGAACGCCATAGAGGGTAGTGCTTCCATCTGCGATTGCAAGGCCGGTGATTTGCGGAAACTGCGGATCGATGCCGGAGTATTCCTGAAGGGCAACCGAGATCGCCTCAAAATTGAATTCTCCGGTCTGGGTGATGGTGATGGTCGGCGTCCCCGCGTGGCATCCTATCGCAATAAAAGTGCATACGAAGCTCGCCGAGCCGGCGACATGCGCCATCAGGAGTGGCCAATAGAAGTTTCCGAGCGAATCCGTCACAGTGACGCCGGAAAGCGGATACCCCGTGTTGAAAGCGAAATCGACGACGAGGGTGTTCCCGGCAGTGTTCGCCGATCCGAAGGCCTGGGTGTATGTACTGAAGCCGGAGCCGTTATACGCCGTTGAGCTTCCATTCGACTGCACGGAAGCGGGCACAGCCGTGCCATTAGCCGACAGCGATTCGAGCGCGAGGATGTTGACGACGTTGCAGCTACCGGGCCAGTTCGCCGTGCCTGGATAGGTCCTGGCAGTTGGAGCGAGCGCATCCCACGTGGAGAGGCGATCATTGTTCGCGGTGTCAACGCGCGGTGTCCATCCGGTTCCGGCTACAGGCCCACCCCACCCCGGAGTGCCGATCGGGCTCGGCGCCGCGAGTACGAGAGACGTTCCGGGCCATGCCGCGGGATTGCAGCGGAACTGGCCGGCGGAATTGGCAAGCCGTCCGCCGCATGAGGAGAGCAGATGCTGGAGAATCTCGCCACGGGTCATCGACAGCTCAAACTGCCCGTTGCAGGTATAACGCGGCTCGGTGCCCCCGGCCGCGAGCGTCACCGGTTCATCGCAAATGTTCGCGTCGGTGATCAGGTCATCGATGTCGATCTCGGTTCCATAAGCGCAGCGGTAGCCATAATCCTGATTGGTCATGTAGTCCGCAAAGCACAGCGCCGAATTCTCGGTATAGCCGGTAGTGGCGGGACTCGGCCGCGGATCGAGAATGTTGTTCTTCCCGTGAACAAGGAAGGAGATTTCGGGGATTCCATTGGCGAATATGGTGCTGTCGTAGTTGAGCCGAAGGAAAACCACGGTCCTTCCGACAGCCGAACAGTTCGCCGTCCAGGGGTTGGTGCCGGGGTGCTGGAGGTCGGTCGGATCGCCCTCGTTGGGAGTCCCGATTGTCATCCCGACGAAGGTGGTCCCGAGAGTCTGGTTCCCCATCATCGTCTCGATGTAGACGTGGCGGCCGTAATTGACCCACGTGCTTTCAACCGTGCCCTGCGCGCCGATACTTACCGCCGCGCCGCCGCAGATGTAAGTGAAGATCATAGTATTGGTGGGAGTCGATTGCTGTTCGAGGATCTGGGCGATGGGGAAGGTACCGTTCAGAGTTTCGTCAGTCGTCACTCCGGCGATAATGACGTATTCGCCGGCCATCATCAGGGGGAAATTCGCGGTCGTGACGGTGACGACGTTGTTTGCCCGAGAGATCGCGGAGATGTTCTGGGTCTCCTGCACCGGGGTGAAGCTGGTCCCACCGTTGATCGCCGGCCATGTGCTCGCGGGAACTCCGGCAGGAACGGCGGTCGTATCGATCTGGACCATGCGCCCGTTGAACAGAAGCGCGTAGACGTCCTGGCAGGGATGGCAGGCGAGGACCGCAACGATATCGATGTACTTGTTGTTATTGCCCCACTCGTAGGTATAGATGTTTGTCCCGGCAACGCGCGCGCGGCCATAGACCACATCCCAGGACTTCACCGGGTTGCGTGCAAGGGTGTGAACGCCTTTCACCGCGCCCAGTCCCGCGATCAGCGTGCCGATGCCCGAGAGCGCGACACCCGAGCCAGCCGAGATCAGGAAGCTCGCGAGCGCGGGCGAGAGCGCACCGCCGCTGAAAATAGTTCCGGCAACCAGGGCGGCGCCGACCGCTACTTCGACCCAGCCGGAGAGTTTACTCGCCATCAGAGACACCAGGCGCGCGTGGCGAGAGATCGCGGCACGAACACCAAACCTTTCGTTTCGGAGTTGATTACAATCAGGCCCTTCAGACCGATCACGCCGATCTGGAAATCGCGGACGCTGCGGGCAATGACAGGATCGCCGCGATGGGCGAAGCTGGGCGAGACCTCGCGGACACCGGCCAGAGAGAATAGCTTCGCCACCGATCGTTCAATAGACGCCGATCCGTAGCGCGCCCGGAGTATCCACCGGGCCTCGCGAAGCGAGGAGTAGCGCGCGCGGAGACCGGCGGCCAGATCCTCGCCGGTCACTGCCAGGATGGCATCGGCCACGAACAGGCAGCAATCCCACTTTCCCCACTCGAATGGCCGGTCGCGGCCCGATACGAGCAAGCGGTCAAGCTCGCTCTCCCAGTCTTCGCGGCGCGGCATCAGATGCTGGTGGTGGGAGTCTGGCCCCAGTAAATCGGCTGGTCCTGAATCGAATTGACGAACGAGAACGCGAGATCGCCGGGGCAGTCGATCTGCTGCTCCTGATCGGTATAGCGGCGATCCACCGAGACGTTCATTTCAATGAGGCGGGATTCGCAGTTGATCGAGATCGAAGCCGTGTCGCCCGAGACATCGATGGTCGGCTGATCGAGCAGGCCGGACCAAACCGTAATCGGACTGGCGATGAGCGTGCCGGGGGCGGAGAATGCCCCAAGGAAAACGACCGCCTGGCCGCAGAGCTGGAACTCCCCGAGCACATCGCTCAGCAGCGTCGGATCGATGCCGCTGAGCGTGACGGTTATGCCACTCGCTGTGACGGTCGCCTTTTCCTCGATGGTGGAAATCCTGAGCATCGATCCAACGCCCTGCCAGGTCTGGCCATTCCATGCGATGTTGCCGAAGCCGGACCACAGGTAGACCGTGCCGGAAGCCAGGGTCGCCTGCACGAAGATCGCGGGCAGGAGCTGGCTCGCCTGTGTCGCGTCCAGCATCGCGGTGGTTACGTTCTGGCGGCTCATTCAGGGGGCCTCCCGGATGTCGAACTGCAAACCATAGGTGCGATTGGCAAGCATCGAGTATTTCCGCGAGTTGGCCTTGAGACGGAAGAGGCCCTGCGTGTTGTTCAGGACGATGGCGGTCGCGTCCGTCGGGGATTCGCGGAGCTGCGGCCAGATGGAGAGCGTTGCGTTCCCGCTGCCGTCCGCGTTCACGATTCCGAGATTGTTGTATAGCCTGTAGCCGATCTGGAGCCAGTCGCCGGGTAGCAGAACCCCGGATGCGCTCGCGGTCCAGCCTTTCGTCGCGAGCGTGTAGCCGACCTGACTCGCGCCGTTGACCTCGGGACTCCCGGCCCCGGTGCCTTGCGGTGTACTGCGGAGCGGATCGCCCATCTGGAACACGTTCAGCGTTCCCCGCAGGCTCATCAGGAACGCGATCCACGCGGGCGCCTGCGCAGCAGTGAGCGGCGGCATCGACACCGATGCTTCGAGATACGATGCCTGCCAGTCCTGGAACTGCTGCTGGGCGGTGAATGGATTATCGACGCTCGCAACGATGTCCTGAAGTGTGAACTCCATCGACGCCGGGGAAGGCGGAGTCGATGGGGGGACTATGATTGTCCAGCCGTTAAAGGTTGCCATGATTTTGCCGATTTACCAGGATTCCTTCGCAACGGGAGGTGGCTGACCCGATAGCGCAATACCGGGCGCACCTTCTGAATCTGGTGTCTGCGCCGGAACGGTCACCTACCGCGATCACGCCGCCGGTCATTTGATGTCCCGTCAGGCCGTGGTCGAGTGGGATTATATGGGTCGCCTTGCGCCTGTTTCGGCTCTCATGAAGCCAGACACATCGCGGTTGATTACTTGCAGCCCAGGGAATAAGCGTTACCGGTCGAGAAAAATCCGCCGCGCATTAAACGCACCTGCCGGAATCCCGCAGTGCAAAGATCGCGTCGCCACTTTGGCAATACGCGGCTTAGGAATTCGACCCTAGTGGCGGTGTCCTTGAACATTTCGGAGTCCAATGCCAACTCCTCGCCGCTCTCGTCACGCGCCCGAACGTTGATGTCAAAGCCGCTTGCTCTTAGCTTTTCGTCTAGCTCCTCCGCAACTAGTTTTCGGGTCTCCGCACGAAGTTTCTCCTTGTCCTGATCGGTTTTCCTTTCGGCGTCAAGACCGGCCTGAACGGCAGGAGGAAGCTGCCAATGGTCCTTATAGTCGAAGACCTCGATCAAGTTCCTGTTTGAATCGTAAATCGACGCTGCGTCTGCATCGGTGTTGAACGCGCCGTCCACCAGAAGTCCCCACTGGTATGTAGCGGCCTCGTTGTCGTCATCGCATGAGCCTTTGTAATCGTTGAAGCCCTCATTGGCGCATTTCTCGCCACGATAGACGGAGATGATACCCGACAAATATCCGTTCTTGCCCCATTGTCTGGAAGTCGGTTGCAATATGCCGACTTCCTTAAAGTGGTGCGAGCGCACATTTTCACGGAAGAACCACAGCAAGCTCCTTAGTTGGTCGTCGGTAGTATTGGGGGCCACGACGATAGACGTTCCCTCGTCAATCTTAGAACGGTAAACGCGAAATTTCGGCGGCGGAGTTGAGGGCTGTTGCTTGTTGGCGATGGAATTCGGACTGTTGTTTTTCTCGACGCTGGGCGGCTGGTGCTTACTTGAGTATGCTTCTGTAGTGGGCGTATTTGGCACGGGGGTCAGGGGGTTCTGAGCGGTTGGCTGGTCCTGACCAGTGTTGTTGAGATGGGCGAACCAAATCACCACCGCAATAACGACCACAAGCCCCAGCCAAGCCTTCGGGCCAGCACGCCGAAACCTGAAAAATGCCCGGCCCGCGATCCATCCAAATTCCCCAGAATTAGTATTGACTGCGAAGGCTTACTCACGCATACTCAGGACATGCAGAAGGCGTTCGCGTACCTGAGAGTGAGCGGCAAGGGCCAAATCGAGGGTGATGGTTTCACCCGGCAGCGGGCGGCGATCAAGGCTTATGCGGCGGCGAACGACTGCAAGATCATGCGGGAGTTCCGCGAGGAAGGCGTTAGCGGCACGATAGAGACGATGGACCGGGCAGCATGGGCGGAAATGATGGCGGCGCTTCACTCGAACGGCGTGCGAACGATCATCGTTGAAAAGCTCGACCGGCTTGCGCGTGACCTGATGGTTCAGGAAGCTGCGATTGCGGACCTTCGGAAGCATGGGTTCACCCTGGTATCGGTTCAGGAACCGGACCTGATGGCGTCGGACCCCACGCGGGTTCTCATGCGGCAGCTTATGGGCGCGGTGGCACAATACGACAAATCGCAGATCGTGGCGAAGCTCAGGGGCGCGCGGATGCGCAAGAAGGCCACCACGGGGCGCTGTGAGGGCCGGAAGCCCTATGGACACTTCGAGGGCGAAGGCACGGTAATCGAGCGCATGAAGGCGTTGCGCGCGGATGGCCTGGGCTTCGACCGCATCGCGGCGCAAATGAACGCGGAAGGCATCGAGACGCGGACGCGGGGCCGCTGGCATGGCGTGATGGTGAATCGGATTTTGAAGGCTTCAGAGAAGGGACGGTAACGACGATGGCTGTATTCAAGCGAGGCGACGTTTACTGGTATGAGTTTATCTTCGCCGGGAAGCGAATTCGGGAGTCGGCAAAGAGCCACAGCAAAACGGTTGCGAAGGAAGCCGAGAAGGACCGGCGGCGATCTCTTGAACGAACCCTCGCGGGCTTACCAGCGGAGAAACGCCAAGACAGGATACAGACCGTGGTCGATCTCGTCACGCGATATCTCGCCCACTATGGCTTGAACCATCGAGCGAAGTCCATAGCGTTTGCGAACGGCCGCCTGGCGCATGTTCAGCGGCTCTTGGGGCGCGAGACATTTCGGCTGCCGCACCTGTCATCGCCTTAGCTATCGGAGTCGGAACCATACAAAGTATCGACCGCTGTTCAGGGCACAAGACATTCGAATTCGTCTCGGAGGAAGCGCCTCGATCTACGATCCTTTTCCGCCCAAACCGAAGGGGATGTGGTGGAATACATACCGGCGGCTGTCGGAACAAGAAGAGCAACATTACGCCAACTACATTCAGAAAGCCTGATGTCGACGCTAAAGCGCCGTCTGAAGTTAGCCAGTTAGATTACGAAGGCGCACATTCCGGTACGTAAAGCGGCGTGAATTATAGCTGCGAAACTATCGCCCGCGCGAGCGATCGCGGCCTCGCTGCCGCGCACGCATCGCCTCTTGCGCTCGGCGCTCCACCACTTCTTGAATCTTCGTGCACAGGGCTGCCTGGTATCGCCCGAGCCAGCCGCCCCAGCCTGCTTCAACAGCGGCGACACCGCATTTGATGCACTCCCGTGCGATTTCTCCGAGATGGAGGGGATTCGTCAGCAGCCGTTCGGCGTCTCCCAGGTCGGTGACATCCATCAGGGTTGCAGTCAGCTTCTTTAAGCGAATGAATGAGTTCGTCCGCAGCTCGCCGCGGCTCCGGGCTTCTTCCATCTCCCGCGTGTAGTGAACGAAGTACACCTTCGCATCCGTTGCTTCGAGCATCAGGTAATTGCGTCCCGTGTTTTCGTCTTGCCCGTGGACAAGCACCCTTCCTTCGACCGCTGTCATCGATGCCTGGTCGAGAACCTCGACCGGCAGGCGCTCGTCCGACATGAGCGCTCCGTGTGCCGCGAGTGTCCTCTGCCGGTCCGCCGTCTGCTGCATAGCTTTGAGAACCTGATCGAAGTCCCGGCGCACTCGCCAGGCATTGGGCCCAGTTGATTCTGCCAGGCCCACCCGCTGGAGCACCGCGAGGCGCGCGGCCTCGTGTTGTGCTCGAATCCGTCCCGGTTCGTTTGATCCGACCTGAACTGCATTTCGGCCAACGTCGAAATATTCTTGTCCGTCTCCTGTCTCCTGCGCGCTTCGAGCAATCCGGCGGTCAAGGGACGTGAGGCGCAGTTCCGTGATTTCGCGCCGCTCTGCCTCCTGTGCGTCTCTCTCCGTTCGATACCCGAGTTGCCGCGTGCACAGATCGCCGGCGATCTCCCGAATCCGGTTCTGGATGAATTGTCGGTTCAGGTGCAATCCATCGCCGTTGTCCCTGCGCCCGCGAAGAGCGATGTGAACATGAGCGTGTTCGGTATTGTGGTGCTCCACTGCCGCCCATTCGAGTTTCGTTGCCAGCTCCTCCTCCATGCGCTGCATGAGATCGCGCGTCAGCCGCGACAGGTCCACCCGATCGCCGAATTCCGGCGAGACGATCAGCTTCCATAAACGTTCGTCGCCTTCCGCCTGCCAGCTCTGAAGTCTCTCAGCGAGATCGACGCTCCCACCGTCCCGGCTGAATCCGGCGCCCTTGTCGCGTGGCTCGAACGTGGCGCTCTCCCGCGCCAGGTACCGCCCGTGTGCCTTCCATTGGCCGCGTGTCCGGTTGTTGAGGTAGGTCACACGAATCGCGCATCGCTGATGGTACGCCGGCGCGCTTCGCATTTTCCCGCCTGCGGCGGCGCGGTTCGTCGTCCTGCGGCTGGTCCGCGCGTAGTGCATCAGGAGCCGGAATCCGCTCGACCACGAAGCCGTCTCGCTTCGCTGGACGCGGGGTTTCCGTGGCCTTAACCGTACCTCGCGCTCGTCGTCAGTTCGTGCCATGGTCTTCAAGGTCCCGCATCGTCGCACGGGCATCACTGGACATCGACCGACCCGCATTTCTGATGAGTTGCTCGTACCGGTCGCGCGCGCGGGCGATGGCCTGCTGTCTGGCATCCGGCGGCGGTTCCGGCACGCAAGTCAGAACCGTCTTTGCGAACGTATCCATAAACGCAAAGATCGCCTGCTGACTCCTGCCGACCCGTGAGATTTCGCGCGAGATCTTGTCGAAGCCTCCGGCGATTCGTTCCTCGGTCCCGGTCAGCTCCGCCCGCCCGCTCAGCTCGTTCCGGATCGCGGCGCGGACGAACGCGCTGGGGCTTGCGTAGCCTCCCGTCTTCGCTGCTTCCTCGACTCGATGGTGATCTTCCTTGCTCAGGCGGACTGCGATTCTCGCGCTGCGGGCGGCTCCTGATCGCTGCTGCATGAAAATTACCCCCTAAATACTAAGGGCCTGAGAGACGCATTTCCGGACGCCAACAGGTAAACTTTTTTGCAGTGGCCGGTATTGTTTTTCACGCGATTGCGCGCGTCGAACATTTGTCCGACACAGACGCGATTTTGTTCGACCGCGTAAGCTGCTGACCGCGCGCGCTCGGCGCGAGAAAAAACCACGCAGCGTCGGACGTTTCCTTTATGTTCCACTACCAGACCTTCGCTGCCTGTGGGCGCGGTCTGGCCTGTCGGGGTTGTCGCAGAATGTCGTCGGCTGCCGTAGTTTGCATAAAACAGCCAAAAATCGCAGAAATCAGCTTAATACGGTCGTGGACTGTCGCAATCTGCCGCATGCGTGCGGTTGGGAACACTGGCCGCGATCTTTTCCGCGCCGACGCGTTCGGAATTCTCTCGCCCACTCCCTTGGTAATTGAAGGGATAAGATTCCGCGTGCGGAAACCCAAAAAAGTTTCCGTATCAGCGTCCCGAAACGCCTTCCAGAATTCCCTTGGTTATTAGAGGGCACATATTCGCGAGGAAAATTTTGGGGGCCACGTCCCAAACCGCCTCCGGCAGGCCCTTAGTACTTAGGGGGTGTTTTCCGGTCGGCGTGCGCGGGCAGAAATTTCGCATGCGTTGTCAAGATTTCGCTTCCACGGCCCTTATCTGTTGAGGGGTGTTTTTGTCTGGAGTCCACGAACCAGAAAACCCGCGCGAATGGATCGCCCGAGTGCGTGTTCGCCTCGCACTGCGCTGTGCGGAAAAACCCGCAACCAAGGCTGGTCAGATCAGGGCGCTCTGGCCCGAGATCGAGGCCGCTCTGGATAAGGGACAAAGCATGAAGACCATTCACAAATGGCTGGAGGAGGAAGCCGGTCTCAGGCTCGGGATCACCAGTCTGACTTCTTACATCAGCCGCATTCGCCGACGCGAGGGGGCAACGAAGCGCCGCTCCGAAGTTTCGGTCGTAGAGCCAGTTCGTGCTCGCGCCGAAACGACCCCGCCATTGCCCTCGCCAAGTGGCTCTCTCGCTGTTTGCGTCTCCCATCGTGAAACATCGAAGCCCGATGACCCGCTGGCGCAGGCGATGAACGTTTTATCGAAGCCCCGACTGGATATCCGCAAAATCCACAACGACGGCGATCCGGAGGGCAGAAATCTCATTTGACGGAAAGGAAATCATACATGGCAAAAAGCAATACAAACGGAAACGGAGCAGACGTGACGAACGGCTGCGCCATCACTCCCACTGTTCACCTGGTGCTCCAGGGCAAGGGCGGCGTCGGCAAGACGGTCGTCGCTGGCTGGCTCGCCGAGTTCCTGATACAGCGCGGGCAACCTGTGCATTGCATTGACGGGGACCCGGTCAATCGGTCACTCGCCCAATACAAGGCACTTCCGGTGGACAAGCTCGATCTTGTCAACCAGGACGGCATTGTCATGCGTTCCCGCTACGACGAACTCGTTAGCCGATTCCTCAACGAAGAGGCCGTCTTCGTTGTCGATAACGGCGCAACCGCGTTCCTGCCCTTTTGGACCTACCTGGTCGAGTCGAATGTTCCAACGGTCCTCCGCGAAGCCGGACGGCGCGTCTATGTGCACATTCCGATCAGCGGCGGCGAGATGCTCAACGACACGCTCCTTGGGTTCAAGACCCTTGCGGAAACCGCTGCGGAGAAGAGCCTCGTCGTCTGGATCAATGAATACTTCGGCTCCGTCTCACGTGACGGCAAAACCTTCGACCAGATGCAGGTATATCTCGACAACCGTGACAAGGTCCTGGCCTCGGTCGGCATCCCTCAAAGATCACCGGACACGTTCGGCGCAAACATCCGCAAAATGCGCGAAATGAAGCTGACCTTCAAAGAGGCAGTCGGGATGGCGCCGGGTTTCTGGCTGCTGGAAAGGAAGCGCCTCTGCATGGTGCGCCGGGACCTGTTCGAACAACTGGAACAGACGCCGTTCGCGTGACGGACGATTCGCAGAAACTGATTCGGAGCGTTAACAGGACCACGAGGTAATCATGCAGAATTTCTTGACCGAAAAGGAAGTCGCCAAGAAACTAAACGTAAGCCTCGCGTCTCTCCGACGGTGGCGGCTTGAACAGCGGGGCCCACGATTCATCAAGGTAGGTTCGCTTGTTCGATATCGCCCCGAGGATCTGGAGGAATGGACGGACGCCCTGCCTGCTGGCGGTGCCGTTTTGCAAGGGCCAGAGATCCGTCTGCGGCTGGCTTCGGGATAGATCTCCACCGCGAAACAGAGGCTTGCCTCGCATATCCTAAACGGTTAGGATATACATATGAGCAACGAAACAGCGGCATCGAATGCCGCAAGCGTTCTGGGCAAGCGAAGTTACAAGGCAAGGCTGGAGCGTTTCGGTATCGAGCGTCTTCAGGAGATCGCCCGCGAAAACGGAAGGCTCGGCGGGCGCCCGAAGAAGACCGAAAAGCAGCAAGAAAAGGCAGCGAAGAAAGGAGCGAAATGATTTACAAGCGAGATGAGCACTGGCACCTCGATGTGACGATCAGCGGTATTCGTTACCGCGAAGCACTGAATACAACAGACAAACGACAGGCAAAGGAACTGGAGAAAAACCGTATCGCCGAAATCAAACAGGGCAAGGGTGCGTCGAAGACCGGCCGCGAGTTTGCGCGGAAGCCATTCAGTGACGCGGTGACCGTCTATTTCGACGAACGTAAGCCGCATGTCTCGGAACGGACCATGCAATTTGAAAAGGAGCGGATTGGGCCGCTTTCGAAATATTTCGGCGACAAACCGCTGCTTCGCTTCAAAGCGGAAGACGTTACAGGCTACCAGACTGCGCGGCTCGCCGCCGGCGTAGCTGGCCGGACAGTGAACATGGAAACGTGAGTCCTGCGGCGGATGCTGAAGCGGGCCAAAGTCTGGAACGCGATCTCCGAGGACGTGAAGGCTCTCCCCGAACGTCAAGGTGCCGTCGGGAAAGTTCTCCCAACAGACCTCAAGCGCCGGTTGTTCGAAGTCGCCGCGAGCAAGCCCGAATGGGCTGTGGCTCATTGCGCCGCCGTGCTTGCAGTCTCTACGACGTGCCGCGGAGTGGAGATTCGAAACCTTCGCTGGAGGGACGTGGACCTGTTTGCCCGCGTGGCATCAATTCGGCGCAGCAAGACTGCGGCCGGGCATAGGACGATTCCGTTGAACGGGGACGCGATGGCCGCACTTTCAAGCCTGTGGGAGCGTGCGCGAGCGCTGGGGAGCAGCGAGCCCGAGCACTACGTCTTCCCGACTTGCGAGCACGTGACCATTGATCCGACGCGCCCGCAGAAAAGCTGGAGGACAGCATGGCGGAAGCTCGTCAAAGAAACCGCGAGGCGGGTGGGTCGGGACTCGGCCCGTGATGCTCTGGACTCGGATCGGGGCCTGCGGGCAGCTATCGCGGCATGGAAGCGCGCCGCGGCACCACTCCGGGGCCTGCGATTTCACGACCTGCGGCACCAGGCGATAACAGAGATGGCCGAGGCCGGGGCGTCCGACGCCACGCTGATGGCGGTATCGGGCCACATGTCGCGCCGGATGCTGGAGCATTACAGTCACGTCCGCATGGCAGCGAAACGGACTGCTGTGGACAAACTGGAGAGCGGTTTGATGGGTGGGCTTTCAACCGAGCGCCAACCCGCAGTTCAGAAGGTAAATTGAGCAGTTACGTCACAATCCGCGTCACAAACACTCCCTCCAAAATGCCGGGGAGTCCTCAACTCACTGATTTGAATGGTGGGCGCGCAGGGACTCGAACCCCGGACCTCCTGCGTGTGAAGCCTGATCCAGGCTCCTTTTGGCTCTATGATTTCCATCGCGTTCTCTGTCTTTTCAACAGGTTGGGGAGTCTGCTTTTCGCTCAATCAGCAAGCTCAACAGCCTCAACAGATGGGGTTTTGATACGGTTCTGATACGGTCGGGGAAGGTACTCCGACCTCATGCTGTTACAGCATGATGCTTTGTGTCCCCGTATTTCATTTGTCCACAAATATAGGACGTAATACAATAGTGGACAGATGGCGACCCGCCGACCAGACACGGACACGGCCCTTGCACACCTGGCAGCGCTCCCATTTGTGCGCAGCCTGCGCTTCATCCCGACGCCGAAATCTGCGGACCGGGCGGATGATGGGGTCCTTGAACTCGAAACCGCAGCGGGGAAGCATCGGCTATCGGTCGAGGTCAAGAGATCGTATTTGAACCGAAGCCTGGTGAACGCGGTGATCGGGCAGACGCATGGTCGCCACGGAAAGCTGGTAATCGCCCGCTACGTTCCCGCAGCTCTCGGCGAGCAATTCGTCAACGCGGGCGTTTGCTTTGCCGATGATCCAGGCAACGTCCATCTCCAGCTGGGAACGAAATTCAACTGGACGGTACTCGGCAAGCGCGAGCCACCCGCATTGCCTGAGGCGGGCCGCACCACTCCCGCGAGCATTGAACTGCTGTTTCAGTTCGCGGTTGATCCACCATCGGCCAAATGGACAGTCCGTGACCTCGCCCGCTCTACTGGAATAAGCAAAACCCGCGTAGCTCAGATTCGCGGCCAGTTCTTCCTTGAGCGGATCTTAACTGGATCGACCGACGAACCTAACTTCCGGATGACAACCGAGATCGGCGACCGGTTAGTCGCTGGCTACAGTCAGATTCTGCGGCCGAAGCTCGCGATGGGGCGCTGCCGGTACGAGGAACCATCCGTGGATCAGTTCATAGCTCGGCTGTCTCGTGAAGCCGCGGCGCAGAAAATTCCTTATGCGCTCACCGGAGGGCCCGCCGCCGATGCGATGCAACACTTCTACCGTGGCGCCGAAGTTCCCGTTTTTCTCGAAGCGAAATGGCAGCGCAGCTTGCGGCTGCTGCCCGATCGGACCGGGCCGGTAATGCTGTTCAAGCCTTTTGGCCATCTAGTCTATTGGCGTGAATTCGAGGGCAGAATGGTCGCGCCTCCATGGCTGGTCTATGCGGAACTGTTGACCGGCAGCGATCCGCGAGCGCGCGAGGCGGCGGAGGAATTTCGTAAGGAGTATTTGAAATGAACGGCATCCTCACGCCTGATCAGATCGCCGACTTGGCGGGGATCAGCCAAATCTGCGAGGAACTGGGAGCCGAACTCGTGGTAATCGGCGCCACCTCCCTACTGATCCTCTTGGGAGATCTTGGGCGTTTTACACGCGATGTCGATCTCACTGTTGCGCTCGACTTTGACGAGTTCGAGCGTTTGACAATGCGGCTGGCCGCCATCGGATGCACACCGTCACCGAAACTGGAGCACCGCTGGATCGCTCCGCGCCGGACAATCATAGACCTCTTGCCTGCCGGTGCCGAACTCCGTCGCAGCGGTTCCGTCACCTGGCCCGCGAGTCAGTTCAAGATGAGCCTGGCCGGATTTGAACACGTGTTCGCCCAAGCCGTCGAGGTTCATCTGCCGGAAGGGCTGACCATCCGCGTCGCGCCGCCGATCGTAACGGCCCTTCTGAAGATTATTGCCTGGGTAGATGACCCGTACCGGCGCGCCAAGGACCTCCAGGATATTCGAATCGTTCTACGCCGATACGAACAACAGAGTGATCGCCTGTTCTCCGACGCCGTGTTTGACGCGGACCTCCCGGATTTCGAATTCGCCAACGCATTTCTTCTCGGCCTCGACATG
>Ga0302320_10007118_pt1 | contig 24697 bp, 20 predicted proteins | sample Bog_T0_3_FD_202130 | JGI IMG/M metagenome (GOLD analysis project Ga0302320, IMG submission 202130) | Peat permafrost microbial communities from Stordalen Mire near Abisko, Sweden - Bog_T0_3 | ecosystem: Environmental > Terrestrial > Soil > Wetlands > Peat | place: Sweden: Abisko, Stordalen Mire...
GCAGATGATGTTGTCGCGCTTCGCTATACCGGCAAAAGTTCAGAAAACGACGATTTCAGATGATCGATGACAAAGAGAACTGCGGTCGACCATCAGCCCCATGTCACGATCGGTCGCCGGTACTTCAAACCGGCGACTGGTCGTAACCGACTCGCCCGGCTGCAACAGGGTACTCAGCGGAACCTCTCGCCCGGTGAGAATCGGATCGTACCGCCTCCAGGCAGCGTCCACCAGGTACACGTCCTTAGCCACCAGTTCACGCTGCGCCACGCGTCGAGCACGGCTGAAGATGCGCAGTGTAACGTCGTAGATCGCGACCGCGTTCATTGGCGTCCGTTTCGCACTGTCCACCGCGATGCACCAATCGTCGCTGCATTGCGCTTCGCCGACCCGCAGTTCAACGGGTTTTAAGAGGAAGGTCACAAGGTAGACCATCCCCACATAGGTCGCGGCGCATGCTCCGAGCTTGCCGAGGATCGCCAATGCGCGAGTCGATTGGCCGCGGAATGCCGAAACAGCTGCTACACCGAGTGCGATGACGCCCGCCAGGAGAAGACCCAGAAACAGCAAATCGAAGACCGTCACTGGCCCAGCTTACGCGATTCACTTCATAATGTAAAGTACTTTCTACATAAGGGACGATGACATGGCATGATGAATTTGAATACCGCGACGTCGATCAGGCCGCATCGGAGCTAAACTCTCTCTGTAGGGGAATTCGCATGCGATTTAACTGTAACGCCTCCGTCTTAATCGTGATTTGCGCCGCCAGTGCCTTCGGGCAGGTCCAAGTCTCCGGGTCGATAGGCTCCTCTGCCAATGGCCCCAGCGGTACGGCGCGCTTCGCGGCGGCTATGCCGTTCTCCATGCGCAACGTGGTCTCTGGCGCGCCCTATGCGGGCGAAGAGGTCAACGAACAGATCCAGACGCTGGCCGATGGCACGCACATCACGCGGAAGCAGGCGCCTTCGAAGATCTACCGCGATTCGCTGGGCCGCACGCGCACCGAGAGGCCCATCATGCGCGGCATGACGTTCGATGGGCGCGCCACCGATTCTCCGATCGTGGTGGAAATTACCGATCCTGTGGCGCAGCTTAAATACACGTTTCTTCTCGACCGGGGGGATCATGTGGCTCACCGGCAGCGTGTGGCCTCGCCGCAGCAGCGGCCAGCCCGACCCGAACTTAGTACTCCGTACGTAAGGAGCGGCGTCATGGGCGGCACCGTCTCATCAACCGGCGGCACTACTGTCGCCAGCAGTACAGGGAGAATCGGTCAAGGCGTTATGCTGCCGGCGCAATCCGCGGAATCCCGCCCGCAAATATCGGATGAGAAGCTCGGAACCCAGACCATCGAAGGCGTCCTTGCGGAGGGCACGCGCCACACCACCACATGGCCGGTGAATTCGCAGGGTAACGATCGCCCGATATCCGCGGTGAGCGAACTGTGGACGTCACCTGAACTCAAGGTGACGATCCTGAGTAAGTCGAACGATCCGCGCAGCGGCGAAAGCGTTCAGAAGCTGATCAATATCAGCCGTGCCGAGCCTTCCGCCAGCCTGTTCCAGCCGCCGCCCGATTACACGGTGGTGGATGAAGAAGCCGATTTCACTATCAAGTGGGGAACTGAATCGGGAGGGTTTCGGTAATTAACATGCGATTTCACTGTAATGCTTACGTATTAATCGTGATTTGCGCCTCGGGGCTTGCCGGCCAGCTGCAAACCACGATATCGACGGGACCCTCCGTGAGCGGTCCCGGCGGTTCCGCGCACTTCGGCGCGCCCATGTCATTCGGCCCCGCAGTGTCGGGAGCTCCGTATTCGGCAGAGCAAGTCAGCGAGCATGTGCAGACTCTGGCCGATGGAACGCACATCACCCAGCGGCAGGAACTGATGAAGTTTTTCCGCGATTCGCTGGGCCGCACGCGTACCGAGATGCCGATTATGCGTGGCATGATTTTCGATGGGCGCGCCAATGACCCCAACGTCATCGTAGAAATCAGCGACCCCGTGGCGCAGATCAAGTACACCTTCGACACGATCAACAAGGTGGCACATCGGCAGCGCGTGGCTTCCTTGCAGGAAAGGCCCGCCGGACCGGCGGTTGGCATCGCCATGGTCAGGACTGGAGTGCTGGGTGGCAGCATCGCCGGGACCGCCGTCGCGACGGCAACGGGAAGCGTTGGCGGCTACATCGGACAGCAGTCCGCGGAGACGCGTCCCGAGATGTCCACCGAGAAGTTGGGAACGCAAACCATCGAAGGCGTTCTCGCGGAGGGCACTCGTCACACTACGACATGGCCGGTCAATTCGCAGGGTAACGACCGCCCCATCTCCAACGTGAGTGAAATTTGGATGTCGCCCGAGTTGCACGTTGCGATCCTGACTAAGTCGAGCGATCCGCGCACCGGAGAGAGTACCCAGAAGCTCATCAAGATCAGCCGCAACGAGCCTTCCGCCAGCCTCTTCCAACCGCCGCCCGATTACACGGTGGTGGATGAAGAAGGCGACTTCACGGTCAAGTGGGGAAAGCCGTAGCTTACGAGAATTTCGGCAGCGGAACCACTTCATCCGCCGGCACCGGCTCGAGCGGCAGCAGCGCCTTCTTCCACGCGCTCAATCCGCCTTCGATGACTGCCGACGGAATGCCGCGCTCCGCCAGCATGCGCGCCACACGCACCGCCGTGGCCTCGCGAATGCACGTGCAGTAAAGAACAATCTCCCGGTCTCTCGGCAACGTGTCGATATAATCGCCCAGCGCATTCGGTTCCAGGCGCGACGAGCCCTGAATGCGCACTGTGCCATGGTCGTAATAGCCATGGCTGCGCACATCGAAAATCGCCACATTGGTTCGCGCGGCGGCTTCTTCGGGCGTAATCATCGGAACCGGATTCTCATTGCGCGCCTTCCACCAGAGACGGAAACGATTGCCCAGCCAGAGCGCCAACAAAGCGCCAATCCCCCATGCGGCAGCGCTGCCGAAGGCCGAGTAGCTGCGCATCATCGCGGCCAGAAAATCGCTGAAAATAAAGCCCGCGCCGAAGTACGCCAGGATGTAAATGCACGCCCCGCCGAAATCGAGCCCCAGAAACTGTACAAATGGCATGTTCATGCTGCCGGCCAGTGGGCCCGCCATGGTGTTCAGGCCGGGCAGGAATTTAGCAAACAGCAGAATGACGCGGCCGCGCCGATAAAACGAATCCGCCGAGCGCAGAATGCACGCCTCCGGATTCATCGATACCCTGCACAGCGCGCTCAGCAGCCACCAGCCCGTGTAGCGGCCCATCAGGAACATCAGGTTGTCGCCGATCAGCATGGCGCCGATGGCGCAGGCCAGGCTCTCGCCCGGGTGCAGAGTCCCACGCGCACTGGCGCCGCCGGCCACCAGCAATGCGGGCGCAGCTGGAACAGGCATGCCCAGGGACTCCGCCAGAACCACGAAGAACAGTATGGAATAGCCGTGCAGCGCGACAGCGTTGACGAGCCATTCCATATTTGAAGACGCGCTTTTAGTGAGCCCGGTCGATTTCCGGCTGCACCGGGATATCCACCGTCGTCGGGGTCATCGGCAGCGCTACCAGATCGCGTTCGAGCGCGATGTGCAGCACCTCGTCCATGTGATCCACAAAGTGCAGTTTCATCAGATTGCGGATGTATTCCGGAATGTCCGGCAGGTCTTTTTGATTTTCCTGCGGGACGATCACTTCGTTAATGCCGTGCCGATGCGCCGCCAGCAGTTTTTCCTTGAGGCCGCCGATGGGAAGAACCTTGCCGCGAAGGGTGATTTCGCCCGTCATCGCCACGTCGCCGCGCACTGGAATCTTCGTCAGGGCGCTGCAGATGGTGGTGGCGAGGGTAATGCCGGCGGACGGGCCATCCTTGGGAATCGCGCCTTCCGGAATGTGCAGGTGCACGTCGAGATTGCGATAGAAATCGCGCGGCAGCCCCAACTGATGGGCGCGCGAGCGGATATAACTAAACGCCGCCTGCGCCGATTCCTGCATCACGTCGCCAAGCTTGCCAGTAACCGTAAGCTTGCCTTTGCCTTCCATCAGGATGCATTCCGTAGTCAGAATCTGGCCGCCCACTTCGGTCCATGCCAGCCCGGTAGTCGCGCCCACTTCGTTGTGCTTCTCCGTGGTCGTGTCGCGGAACTTGGCCGGCCCCAGCAACTCAGCGACTTTGTTGGCGTTCACCACGGCCTTCTCTTTAATATCCTTGCCGACGATCTTGCGGGAGATCTTGCGCGACACATTGCCGATCTCGCGTTCGAGATTGCGCACGCCCGATTCGCGCGTGTAGTACTGGATCAGATTCGAGAGGCCTTCCTCGGTGAACTGAATCTGCTCGGCGTTGAGGCCCGCCGCCTCCATCTGTTTCTTCACGAGGAATCGCTTGGCGATTTCCAACTTCTCGAGTTCCGTATAGCCCGACAGCCGGATCACTTCCAGACGATCCTGCAATGCCGGCGGAATGGTGTGGAGCACGTTGGCGGTGGCGATAAAGAACACCTGCGAAAGATCGTATTCCACGTCGAGGTAGTGATCGACGAACATATGATTCTGTTCGGGATCGAGCACTTCAAGCAGCGCCGAAGACGGATCGCCGCGGAAGTCGGTCGACATCTTGTCGATCTCATCCAGCATGAAGACCGGGTTGCGCGTGCCTGCCTTCTTCATCATCTGGATCACCTGGCCCGGCAGCGCGCCGATGTAAGTGCGCCGATGCCCGCGGATCTCCGCTTCGTCGCGCACGCCGCCCAGCGACATCCGCACAAACTTGCGTCCGGTCGCCTTCGCCACCGACATGCCGAGCGAAGTCTTACCCACGCCGGGAGGTCCGACAAACAGTAAAATCGAACCGCGCGGATTCTTCACCAGCCGACGCACGGCCAGGAATTCAAGAATGCGCTCTTTGATCTTTTCGAGGCCGTAGTGATCGGATTCGAGCACTTCCTCGGCAAACTTCAGCTCGCGGATTTCCTTCGATTTCTTCTTCCACGGCACAGCCAGCAGCCAATCGAGGTAATTACGCGAAACCGTCGACTCGGCCGACATGGGCGGCATGTTCTCCAGACGCTTGAGCTCGGCCGTGGCCTTCTCATGCGCGTCCTTCGTCATGCCCGACATCTCGATGCGCTTCTTCAGCTCATCGAGCTCGCTCTTCTCACCGCGGCCCAGCTCTTTCTGGATAGCCTTGATCTTCTCGTTGAGGTAATACTCTTTCTGCGCCTTTTCCATCTGGCGCTTCACGCGGCCCTGGATGGTGCGGTCGACGTTGAGCTTCTCGATTTCGATATCGAGCATCTCCGCCACGCGCGTCAGGCGATCGATGGGATCGAAGATTTCGAGCAGTTCCTGTTTCTCTTCGATGGTGAGCTGCAGATTAGCGCCCACCGTATCGGCGAGCTTGCCCGGATCGTCCACACGGATAGCCGCCACCATGGTCTCGTAGTTCAGATTCTGGCTCAGCTTGACGTATTGTTCGAAGAGCGACGTAACCCGGCCGGTCAGGGCTTCCAGCTGCTGGCCCTGCTCCACCTTGAAATTGAACGTTCGGACCACGGCGCGGAAGAAGCCTTCGTCGTCGGTCACCGAAACCACCTTGGCGCGCTCCACTCCCTCGACCAGCACCTTGATATTGCCGTCGGGAAGCTTCAGACTCTGCACGATATTAACTACGCAACCGACGCTGAAGATCTCGTTCGGCTTGGGTTCGTCGGTCGAAGCGTCATGCTGGGTGGCAAGAAAGATCTTCCTGTCGCCCGCCATGGCGTCTTCGAGAGCACGGACGCTCGATTCCCGGCCCACCACGAACGGGGTCATCATGTACGGAAAGATGACCACGTCGCGTATCGGCATCATCGGGAGACGCTTGGTGTCGGACTTCTCTTTGGAGGTGAGCATGAATTTTAGGTTGCAGCCAAATTCTATTGTATGACCTTGTGCCCGATTTCACACCAACGTCAAAAGAGAACCCGGTTCTGTTACCTCTCCGGGGATATGTAACGATAGCCGCGTCTGTCCTGGAGGGAACAAACGCGGCTGGCTATCTATGCTCCGACGGCCATCGCGAATGACGCGCGGCCGAGGCTGTGTTCGATTGCTTCTTTCGCAGCGGAGAGGCTCGCGAAGGTGCCGACCGATCGAAATCCATTCGATTCGTCGTTGAATTGCGTGGCGTCGAACGCGTGCCAGCGTCCGCCGATCTTCAGGGCGTGACCCAAATGACGCTCCCCATCGGCGAGCGCACAGATCGCTTTAGAATTTCTCCACGCAGGTGGTGCCAGAGATAAACCTGGAGGTTGGTTCATTTTCTCCTGCTGATGGTTAAACTATGGCAGAACACTTCTGCCACTGACACCATAGTAGTACTGGATACGAAATTACCGTGCGATGTAAGTAATTTTCCGACGCATCTTATCCGCCCAAGGCGCGTTTCACGCCTTCGGGGTCGTGGGCAATAACGGTCAAATAGGCGCGGGCTGGCTGATCCGGTTCACAGCGTCCCTGTTCCCAGTCACGCAGCGTGCCGAGCGGAATGTGGTACCGAACCGCAACTCCCGGTCCATGTGCGACGTGTTCAGAACCTGGCTGCCAGCCACTTCTTCCAAAGCGAATCGTCCGTCAGCATCTTCATGAACAACCCTCCGACCACCGAGCGCGCCTCGAAACCTCTTTGTTTAGCATCCTGCGTCCAGTACCAATCGCTCAACGGCACACGTGTTGGCGATTCGTTGGCGAAGTTGTAAGTGGGGTCGATCAACGCGTCGAAATCGGATAGTGAATCAGTGAGCGCCGCCGTCCAGTAGATCCAGTCGAGTTTCGTGTATTGCGAACGGTTGTCGAGCGGCAATCCGTATCTGTTCTGGTGCGTTTTGTAGAACGCAATTTCCTTCTGCGCCACTTCGGCCGGAAACAAGTTCAGGCCCAGAACTTTATCCCACACCAGGTTGTATTTCTGGCTCCATGTTCCCGGCTTGTCGAAAGCCAGCACATAATGGTCGCCGTCAAGCGCCATCTGCATCCAGCGGGTGACGAAATCTCCAGCCGTTTTGCGGTATGCAGCGGCATCATCCGTATGGCGCAGCTTTTCGGCCAACTGCGCATAAGCCCCCAGCGCCACGATCGCCTTAATCGACAGATTGGCGTTGTGTGCGAGATGCCCGGCGAAGTCGTCGGTCGAAAGCTGATTCTCGGGATCGAGCCCCTTCTCTCTCAGATATGCCGCCCATTTAGTGAGCAGCGCCCAATGCCGTTGGGCGAGATCCGCGTTGCCTTCCGTGTTTGCGAGAGCCGCCACAAGGATCAGCATGTTGCTCGATTCTTCGACTGGCATCTGATTCTCTTCCGTCTTCTCCCGGCCTCCGTAGACTTGTCCATCGGCGTGTGGATAGCGGCCCAGATCGTGCGGCGCGAACGGAAAATGCCAGCGCGGCAGTTCCGCATATTCGAGAATCGGCGCCACCGAAGCTTCGAGCAGCTTCGGATTCAATAGAAGATACAAAGGCGAGCTGGGATAGAAAACATCCACCGTATCGATGCAGCCGTTCGAAGAATTTTCCTTGGGAAAAAAGAGCGGCGTTCCATCGGCGTCCACGGCCAGTTTATGCGCGGCGATGGATTGCCGGTAGGCGAGCGCAGCCATACGGGCGAAGCGTTCTCCGCCAGCCTGGCGCAAATCAGCCATCAGCGCGCGGTCGAAATCCTCTGCGCGGCGCGTCAGGGAAGGGAAGTCCCTCTCGCCCTTTGTCAGCAGATCGGCGGCGGTTGCCCCATCGCGCCGCCAGTAAGGCCGCACCCGCCGTTCCAGAAAGGTCAACGACCAGATGTCGTCGTAAGCCAGCAGAATATGTCGCGACACCGGCGTGGCCCCGACAGAACCGAACGGCAGGGCGATGGCGAGGCCTCGCGGTCCGCTGTTTTGAGGAGCGCTGGTCTCAGGATCGTCGTTGCCTGCGAGCTTTCCACTGCCCGCGAACTCGGCCCGCGCTGCCGTCAAGCTCCCCATAATTTCACCCGGATGTGCTTCCGCGGAAGCCGCCACATACAGGTAGCCCCAATCGATGCGAATCCGGTCGCCCTCTTTTTCAAGAACCGGCTGTTGTTGCGATCCGATGCGCATCGCGCGCATCCCGTCAGCCAGGTCGAAGCGTCCCCAGGTAACCTGCTCGTCGGGAGTATTGACCGCCAAGGCGCCCGAGGTATCGAAGTAAATGGCTACCTCGTGCTGGCTGCTGTCGATCGAGTGCACGTTCCAGACGATATAAGTCAATGGCCGCGAGAGAACGTCCAGATCCTGGGGCAGCGCCGGAGTGAGGAACGTCAGCTCGAGGTGAATCCCGGAACCCTCGAAAGCATAGATGGTGCGAGTGGGAAGCACCTCGACGCTCTGCTGCGCGAGGGCCGGAATACTGGCCGGATCGCGCCCCATCAGGCGAAACGTCTTGCCATCGATGCGGATCAGCGACGCCAGCGGTTGCTCGGCACCGGTCCAGTGTTTGGTGTTCTCGTCGGTCAGGTGGTCGGCCATCGACCACACACTCAGATAAGGATCGTGAACCGCCAGAGGTACCGCGGGCGGGCGCAGCGGCTGATCCTTTAAGCCGTTCTGTGCGAAGGCGTGCGAGAACACCGCAAATGCAAGGGCGATTGTACGCGTCAAAGCATCTCCAGAGTACATCACTAATCCAGCAAAGACAGTGAAGCGCAGTGTATTTCTTACCCGGGGTACTGAACCGACCAAGTTGAGACTGAGTTGCCGCCAGCGTCTGGGTTGGTAGCGTTTCCCGCACCAGTATCAAGCCTTACAGAATGGCGGGTATTTGTCCAATCTACCGCGAGAAATCGCACGCTTAATGTCCCTTGTTTACGGGATAAGTAACCAGCGAACACAGTGAAAATATTCTATGTTGTCCGGAATAGTCCCACTGTTTAAAGTCCTGAGTAGGTGCTTTCGCCGAATAAGTGAAACTGCCAAACGATTGTAGTGTGGAGGAAACACAACAGATGCGCAAGGTTTTGAAGCATACGGCTCCATATGTCGCCGCCATCCTCTTCGGAGGTTTATTTGCCGGCGGGGCCGCGGCCTCCCCCCTGACGGGAATGCTCTTCGTTAATGGGAATGTCACGGTCACGTCGACAGCGATTGAATTCAATCCCATGGGATCGATTAACCTCGAAGCCGACCCTTTCAACAACACGGGTAGTTTCATGGCACTCAATACGGGAATGGTCGGTTCACCCGATACCGGCACCATTACCAGTTTGACCGGTGGGCCCCTGACGGGAACACTGGCCACGCCGGTGACTCCGTTTATCACGTTTGACACCGGCGGGCTCGATTTCGAGCTTAATCTCACTTACATCAACCCGTCAAACATCGGCAACCACGGCGCTGGCTGCACGGATGTCGCCTCCAACGCAGCGGCAGGGAACACCTGCCAGCTTCCCAATTCGCCATTCAACCTGATTGACCAGGCCTCCGGATCGACGATTGACGCAGTGCTCTCTTTCGGTGTTGCGGGTAATGTCGTGAATCTGGCCAGCGGCGGCACGACTGCATTCACGGGGAGCTTTTCGGAAACAGTCGATGGCACCAGTTATGAGCAGATTCTTGCCGATATACAAGGGTCGCCCGGTTCCTTCACGACTAATTTTTCGGCCAACTTTACGGCCGCACCGGAGCCCGGCACCATGGGAATGTTGCTTATCGGTATAGCCATGGTGGCAATCGCCGGGCTGGCGGGACGGCGCCACCGGCGTAATACAAATTCATAACAGAGCTGTCGGTTCAGACAGCCGGAACACGGGCGGGTATATCAACGGAGGAGTCACCCGAAGTCATTCGGGCAAGCCGGAGGGACGGGGTAATGCAAGTTACCCGGTCCCTTTTTCGTCTTTATCTGATCGCGTCGATTACGATATCCGCCGCTTTGCCCACTCCGCCGGCCTCGCGGATGGCATCAGCCACGCGCCGGGCGTTGTCGAGGTATGAATCAGTCGACAAAACTCGGCGTATAATTTCCCGCAGGTTGTGCGCGTTCAGACCCGCCAACGGAATCGCTTCTCCTGCTCCCAACCGGCGCACGCGCTCGGCGATGGCTGGTTGCTCGTAAGTGATCGGCACCGCGACTAATGGAACGCCGAAAGTCAGGGAATCGAGAACTGTATTCAGCCCCGCATGAGTCAAAGTAAGTCTCGCCCTCGCCATAACTTCCCTTTGCGGAGCGTAAGCAACTACCAGAGGATTGCCTGGTAACCGGGAACTCTCTGCGTCGGTGAGGCCGCCGCCATGAGTTATTACTAACTGAGCGTCCAGCTCTCGGCAAGCCTCGGCGAAACAGCGGAATAATTCGAAGCGGCTGTTCTGCAATGTTCCGAGGGACGCATAAATCAGCGGACGCCCGTCGAGCCTCTCCCACGGAAAAGGAATCGCGGCCGGCAATGGCTTTCTGAGCGGCCCCACGTAGTGGAAGTGTGCGGGCAAGCGCCGCCGAGGGAAATCGAAGAGCGCGGGCTGCTGACTGATCTGCGCCAGCGGCGAGAAAGAATCGTCGGGCGAATCGAGGGCTTTCAGGTTCCATGCGCGGCGGTAGCGGTTCACTACTCTTGAAATCGGTTGCGTCAGCCGATCGCTGGCAGCGTATCCCAAACTGTTTCTCAGGTGCGCCCACCATGTTTCTCGCGGGCGCCACGGAGTGAACGGCGGGGGGACATGCGGTTCGCGATTGATCGCCAACGCGTTGCACACGGTAACGAAGGGTATTCCGAGATGTTCGGCAATCGTCCCGCCCGCCGGCTCCATCTGATCTGCCAGAAGCGCCGAGATCCCTGCGTCGGCGATTGCCAGGGGAGCGTCGCGCAGCATCATCTCAGTGGTTCCTGCCACGGCGGCGATAGTAAAGCGCAGAGCTCGCAGACCTTTCATTTGTCCAAGAGCGGTGAGCGACTGCGCCAGCGAGCCCTTAGGATGATCGGCGTGCCCGATAGGAATAAATTCCAATCCCTCGCGGCGGATGCGATCGGCCACATCGGGCATATGCATGAAGCTGACGCGGTGACCGCGTTCCATCAACTCGCGGCCCAGCGCGCCGAAAGGATGAATGTGGCCTGCCACCGGCGGACTGATGACGCCGAAATGCAATGCTAGCTCACTTTCCGGGACCTAATCCCTGTCCGAGCCTGCCCAGAAGAGAGCGGGCACCGTTGAAACACGTTGTCGCCAGTCCTGTAGGTTGGAACACACCCGCGGAGGCCGATTACCAAGCGGCCGTAGGTTACCAACCTGTTTGAATGCCCCCACATGGCGCGCAAGTGTTTTCATGAGCCTTCGTGAGCCGATGGCTCATGGCGACAGATCGGAAATCTGCCCCACCGAGTTCTAAGGCGCAGAAGGTTTCCTAGTGAGGTGAGAAGGCCATGACTGACCGACGCGCGGTAGATCGAATCGCTCCCCAAAACGCTGACCAGGCGGCCATGCGCCTCCGCGAGATTGTGGTAAGGGAGGCCGGGAAACTGATGATGCAACGCGTGGTAGCGCAGACCCACAGGCGCCCACAGCTCCGTCCACCAGGCGCCGGGCGTATCGATCGAATCGCGCAACTGGCCGCGCCGGTCGAATGGCTCGCCGTTGCCCTCATATCTGTGCGCTGCCAGCGTCCGCAGTGTGTTGATAAAGCTGCCGGCGCCGTACACACCGAACCAAACAAAAAAAACGCGGGCAGGCAGCAGCGCGATTGCCGCGCCCCAGACGAGCAGAATCAGCATGCTGTCGCGGCGCATTTTCAGCAACAGTTCCGCCGTAACTTCGCGCCGCCAGGTGAAATTCATCGTGACCGATGAAGCATGCACCGCCAGCCAGCGTTCGACTCGCGGAACCCATGGAGCCAGAAGCAGTCCGACCGGCGCGGCGACGAGGAAGCGCAGCAGCAGTATGCCGGGAATCAGCACGCTTTCGAGCGCGAAGACAATCGTCATGCGCCGCGATTGCGCAAAGGGAAGATATTCGGGATCGCGCGCCGTCCCGTAAGTGCTCAGGTTATGGTGCGCCTGGTGCACACCCAGGTAGGTGAACGACGGAAGGAGCAGCGGAAACCCGAAGAGAATATTCCAAACCCGTTCGAATCCTCTGAGCGAGGAACGGTTGATGTGGCTGATCTCATGGATAAAGCTGAGCCCCCGGTACAACGCAAGCGCCGCCAAAGCCGCGCACAGAAACATCTCCGGGGAAAGCGGCATTGACGCCGCCGCGCCGAAGGCCAGCCATCCGACCACAGCCGTGACCAGCAGGTCCACCCAATATACGCGCGGACGCGGCGCCTGCAGATCCCGCAGCATCTCGCGCGCCCTCCGGTCCTCCGCCTGAAAGTCCACCATCTAACGCTCCGCCAGATAGCGCCCGGGAGCGAGTATGTTGTTCGGATCCACGGCGCCTTTCAGAGCCCGGAGGAAAGCGGTCCGCCCCGTATCCGCCTTCAACAGATCCATCGACTGAATGCCGAGCCGGTACGGATAATATCCCCACGCCGTCAAGCGCTGTTGCAGGTTTTCATAGCAGCGCATGGCCTTGCCGTCTTCACCCTCCTCGTTCCGGTCATACGCAATCGAAATCACGCAGGCAACCGCGCGCTCGGTAATCATAGTGAGCGAGATCATGGGCTCGAAACCGTGCGTCAGCAGCGTCGATTCCGCGATCGTCACCAGTTCCGTCACGCTCTTGCCATCGGCGGGGGCCACCGGCGCGCACCAGATGAGACCACATCCATCGCGGTCCGGATGGGCGTCCGCGGGCGCGGGAGTTTTCTTGCTCCAGTAAGCGCTGGCCAGCATGGCGTCGGTCGGAACGCCTTTCATCAGACCGAACACCGGCCGTACCAGCTCCAGCGTGCCAGCCAGATCCAACCCGGTGATCCATCGATAAGGCGTGGCGAATCGCGCGGCCAGGGCCAAGGTTCGATCATCGAGAAATTGCAGCTTCCGCGCTTTCCCTTTGAGCGCCAGCCGTAACAAGCGCCGCGCTTCCGCCACTTGCCGGCGGGTGCCGTAGAGAGCTCCGGAACCGCTCCAGCGCCCGAACTTCAGTTCGCTCCGGTAGCGCTTCATCGCCTCCCGCGATAAGGGACGCGCTTCGTCCCGGGGAAACTGCCGTATGCCGTTCAGCACTTTATAATCGTTGGCGATGTGAACCGTACTGCGCAGCGTTCCCGACATGCGCAGCGGCCGCAATGCTTCGATAAATTCCCCGAGCGAATCTTCTTCCGAGGATTGAAAAAAGTACGCCTGGAAATACTCCGGCGCGGGCATCAGCCAGACGGTCATGCGCGTAACGATGCCGAAGTTCGACTGTGAGAAAAGCCCATCGAGCGAGGCGCCGGCGCCCCAGCGGTACACCTCGGCAGCCTTCGCGCCGGGCAATCCGCCGAATCCGGTCCGCAGGATCTCGCCATTAGGCAGAACCACCTCGAGCCCGCACACGTTGGCAAAATGATCGCCGTAAGGGGTGTGTCCAAAGCCGCGCTCCACCGTGTTGCCGATGATGCTGCAATCGGGGCTGGAGCCGGTGGCGTCCATCCACAGCCCCGAATTCCTGTCGCGCAGAAAAGCGTAAAGCTGGCGCTGCGTCACGCCGGGCTCGAGCGTCACATATCCCAGCCGTTCGTTGAAATCGACGATGCGATTCATGCCGCCGAGGTCCAGCAACGCGCATCGGTCGGCGGCGGGCACGCTCGAACCGTATCCCCAGTTCCGCCCACTGCTGATGGGATAAATCGCCATGCCTTCACGGTTCGCCGAGCGCACGCACTCCTGCACCTCCTCGAGGGATTTCGGACGGAAAATCGCCGGCACCGCGTGGTGAGTCTCGAAGGTCGCGGTCTCCGCCGCCAAAAGATGCGCGGGATCGCGGTCGGCTGCCGGCATGCTCCGGAAAGCTGTTTGCGCGCGGGTCATGCGATCTGCGCCACCGGTTGCGTGGGTATGACCCGAGGTTGATTGGCAATAAGAGGAGCGGTGGCCACCGGTGAAAATCCGTGGACGATGGTTTGCCATGTGGTCTTCTCCGGACAAACTACCGGTATATTCAGGAGGCCCTTGCCGATGTCGTCAATGGCGCTTTCGTATTTCGCGTTCGGAGCGCGCGAGTCGAAGCTAAGCATGTGCATGCGGCAATTGAAGCGTGGATCGAAATAGGCAGGCAGAGCCGCGCCGTCCCAGCGAATGGAACGTCCGCCGATCTTCCGGAGAATCGCTGCCGAGCCATTGCGTTCGGTCGCCGTGCACAGACCCAGTGCGCCCCCGATGGTGCGCGACCAGGCATAGGTGGCGAGCAGACTGCGCAGGCACTCCACAGTCCCGCGAATCTCCGGCGCCATCGCCCAGCCACCCACTTCGACAAAAGAGAAACCGTGCTGCCGCGCCTGCGCCAGTTCGTCTTCCACCGCCGAACGCAGCCTCGCCCCCCACTGATCCGATTCGGCCAGCGCCGCCTCGCGAACGTTCAAATCGTCGAAGCGCGCTCCACGAGAATGTTGCAGAAATCGTATACACCCCACGACACCGCCTTTGCGATCGAGTGTCAACAGGTGCCAACTCCGTTCGTCCGTATCCAGAATATGGCGGCCGTCGCCCGCTAATTCCGCTTTTCCGATCGCCCCGTCATCGAGATAGAGGCGCCCGCGCAACCGTTGCATTTCGCCCTGCAGGTCCCTGTATAAGGAGTAGTCGCGCGAAGTATTGCTAAAGCCTCGCCCACCGGTCGCGCCCGCGGGCGCCAGCATGACCAACGAACGAGGGGAACCGGTATTTGTTACTGAAATAAACATAGTGAAGTGGTTTGACTAATAAAATGTACTATTACTCACAGTTACATAAAAACACTAAAATTTGTTTCATTTGTTGGAAGCCTTGTTTTATGAGATAGTTACGGGTCAGTAATGACAGGTTCCGCGTACGGCCCCACTGCATCCAGTTCGGACATCAGCGTGGATCCTTCGAGAACCTGACGAACCGCGACCAGGAAGCGCTGTCCCGCCTGGCCGTCCCAGACCCGATGATCCGCGCAGCATATCAGCGTGACCATGGGCCGGACGCACGCTTTTCCATTGAGTGCCACGACCTTGTCCTTCACGCCGGCGGCGACCAGCATGGCGGACGTACTGAAAACCGGCGTCATCGCTTCGTCCACATCCGTCAGCACACTGACCTGAAATGTGCCGGAACCCTTGCGGCGAAAAGTTTGGCTCCGCATCAGACCGCGAAGCACTGCGCGACGCAGGAATCCGAACGGCAAAACCCACCCCCAACGACGAAGCATCCGAATGGTTCTCCGATCGGCAGCGCGCACCTCAGGCGCCCGCTGCGTAATCTCCTCGGCAATCGAGATCAAATCCTTCCGATCGGCGGCGGGGATCACCAGCAGAGGCGCGGCTGCCGTTTCGCCGGCTACCGAAAGAGCGATATCTATGTGGGAGGGCGAATGAACGCGGCTGCCGCAAACCATTTGGTGAAGATCGGGGTTAGCTTCGAGCGCCAGGGCAGCGGCGCGCACGAACAGATGCGTGTAGGTCAGGCGAATACCGCGCCGGCGTGCGGCTTCAATTACCTCGCTCGCCCGCTGCATGTGAACGTCGAGAGACACGAAGTAGGCTGGCACATGGCAGACCTGAAATCCATCCCGAAGCCATCTTTCCGCGTGATCGAGCTTTCGCTGTCGTTCCATTTTCCGAGTTCCCATTAAATCGCTAAAACAGACTGTATTAGTAGCACTATTATCAAATTAGGCCCTACTTCTTTTGGTTTAACGTCCATGTTAAGTGCCTTTCATGAACCGGTCAATCCCCTCAATCGATATATTTTTCAGTTGTAGTAGTAGTGATAATTTATGTAAAAGAAAGTGGTGCCACGAGGCGTTCGGGCGGCGGGCTAAATGGGTTTTAATCAGAGATACTGATCGAGCAATTGATCGATCTCGTCGTACCCTGTCGGCAACTTGATTCCCGAGGTCGATGCTCCGGCTTCGAGCAGGGCGCGGACGGAATCGGGCGAGCGGCGGTTGGTCCACCAGGAATCGACGGAGGCTTTCACGGCGAGTTGGAGTGCCGTCTTGCCTTGGGCGTCCGTGGCGTTGACGGGCGCCCCATGCGCGATCAGCTCCTTCACTACTTCGGGCCTGGCGCGCCACGCAGCGACATGCAGCGCGGTGCTGTCCTTCGCTATGCCGTAATAGCCATCGCCTTCGCGATAAAGAGCCCCCGGGCTTAGGCCCAACGCGAGCAGATTGCGGACACCCGCGAGGTTCCCCACTCCCGCGAATTGAGCCAGCAACGTTTCCCCCTGCCCAATGACTTCCGACTTCATTTGAGGCTCTGCCGCGGCGAGGGCGCGGATCGCTTCCTCCCGATCGCGTGCGCAGGCTGCAATCAGTGCGTCGGCCCCGGTCAATGCGATCGGGGTTCCACGCCGCTCGAAGAGATCGAGGGCATCGGCACGACCCCGGCGAGCTGCCATGACGATCGCGGTAAGACCATCGCGGTTCGCTAACGAAGGGTCGGCGCCATGGTCTAACAGAAGCTCGATCGTCTGCAGGCTATTGTCACGGCGGATCGCATGGTGGAGCGCCCCGTGTCCCCACACGGTGATCCAGTTCGGATCGGCGCCATGTTCCAGCACCATCTGCAGGCCTTCGAGATCATGCCAATCGCACTTGCGCGCAAGCAGCGTGCTCATGCTCCGCATGTTCAGCTTTCCGCTTGCAAGCAGAATCCCCAGCACCGTATTGTCGCGCGTCTCGGCGACGTGGTACGGCGTCTCCTCGTCGTTCGGATCCGCCCCGCGTTCGAGGAGCAGCCGCGTGAGCCCTGCGTGTTGGGCGATTCCGGCCGCGCCGTAGATTGCGGCTTCGAGAACCGGGCGCGGATTCGATGATCGATGGTTTCGATCCAACCGGTGTTCGCACTTGCGCCGCCATCGAGCAGAGCGCGGGCCGTGCGCACAAAGGCTTCGGAGCGCCGGCGGTCAAGCCTGAGATAACGAGAGAAGCATAAGTGAGTGAGCGCGTCCCAGCCGCGGGTTCCGCCTGTCGCCGTGGCACTCAGCGGATCGCTAGCAAGGAAGGCGCGGACCAGATCCTCGTCAGCAAGGATGGCGGCGGTGTAGATGCTGCTCGCGGCAAGCTGAGGATATTGCGCGAGGATCGTCTCCGCTTCATCGAGCGTTCCCGAGCTATGCGCATCGAGCGGCGCCAAAGAAGCTTCGACGAATGCCGCAGCCGGGTCTGCGAGAGAGGCGATCTCGCCGGTCAAACGAGGCATTTCGACGAAGTTGTGCTAAGTGACTACCGTCGGCGGCTCAGGCGCCCCCGGGTCCGGCGCCACTGCGGAGCTCAGGTCAACGTCCAGCGTGGACAGCTTTGCCGGGGCTACAGCGATCAAGCAACTTTGACCGAGTTGCCACGCATAGGCGCCGATGTATCCGCATCCGGAGGGGTTGGGGTCCGGAAACGGCTTCGGGACCGGGTGAGGCTGAGTGGTTTGGACATTAAACGCCCAGATACGACATGTCGAGCGCAGCGTGTGAACGGTGAGAGCCAGCAGGTGGCTGCAATACACGCCGGGACAATATCCCGCCGCGGAAACGGTATCGCACCAGTTGGCCACGTAATCCGTGAGGGGCTGCGTGAGGGGCGGGCCGTTTTCCAAATCCAGATAGACGAAAGAGCCCGCGGCGAATCCCTCGCTGCGCATCAGGGATGCCGCCTGGTTCCCGTCGGTGACGCCCGTTGCGCTGGAGGGATTGTGACTGCCGGGTCCGGTGATTTGCTGGCCAACGTATATGGGCGCGATACCCCAGCCGGCGGCAGCAAGCGCGGCGCGCGTCGTCATCCATGTCGTTCCCGAGTGACTCGGAGAGGGCCCTAAGTAATAACCGCACCAGACAAGATTGGTGTTGGCTTTCAACCAGCTCATTATCTGATCGCCTGGGTAGTCGCTTCGATCAAATCCGGCAAAACCGGGCATCATTTCTCCTTAATGGGCTCTGCGCCTCAACAAATCCACCCGCGTTCTTACAAGAAGGAGTGTAGCCATTCAGTCGGTCAGAGGCAAGCCGACCGCGCGGCGAATCATTGCGCACTGTCAGGCAGCGCGAATGCGACATAGCTGGCCCCAGCTTTGGGCGGACCCGCGTTGCGCTGCGTCGGCGATGGTCGTCCATTGCTGGTGGCGACAACGATATATTGACGCCCGTTGATCTGGTAAGTGGCGGGCGTCGCATCTCCGGCAAACGGCAGCGTAGTTTCCCAGACCAGCTTGCCGGTCGCTTTATCGAACGCCCTGAATTTGTTGTCGTAGAGTGTGGCCGCGATGAACACCAGACCGCCCGCCGTGACAATCGGCCCGCCGTAGTTCTCGCTGCCCGTGTCCTTAATACCTTTGGCCGCCAGCTCCGGGTACTCACCGAGAGGAATCTTCCAGGCGTACGCCCCGGTGTTCATGTTGATGGCGCTCAGTGTTCCCCAGGGGGGCGCCACCGCCGGGTACCCGTCGATATCCAGAAACTTGTTGAATCCTGTGAACCGGTACTGCGTATCCCAAGGCACTGGCTTAGCGTTCGCCGGGACGGGAACAGTGGATTCCACTCCGTCTCTGACATATGAAACGATGGCGGCGATCCGCTCGGGAGGCAGCGTGGGGAAGCCGGGCATGCGCCCAAGGCCGTTGAGAATTGTCGACCGCATCTGAGCGGCGCTCAGGCGTTTGCCGATATCCACCAGCGAAGGAATCGCCGGCGGAGAGCCTGCCCGGTTGTCGCCGTGGCACCCCGCGCAGTTCGTCCCGTAGATATCCTTGCCGCTGACCACCTGACCTGGTTTCGGAGTCTCGGCCAGCCCATAGGTCCACGCCATTTCATTCGCATTGATATATAACAGGCCGCTGTCCTGATCAAAGGCCGCGCCACCCCACTCGGCGCCTCCGTCGAAGCCAGGGAACAGAACGGTATCGACGCCGACGCTGGGCGGCACGAATTGGCCGGCGCTGACCATCTTGTTAAACCGCGCGAGGGCCGCCGCGTGCGCCTCCGGAGTCCTCTGCGTCAGCATGTCCGCGGTCAGCAACTGCCGGGCGAAAGGCGCAGGTTTAGTCGGAAACGGCTGCGTCTCCGACAATTTCTCGCCGGGAATCGCGCTGGCCGGATATTTCTTGTACTCGATGGGAAACAGCGGTGTGCCGTTGGTCCGGTCGAACAACCAGACGTATCCCGACTTGGTGGCGATTTCCACGGCGTCGACATCCTTGCCGGCGCGTTTCACGGTGACCAGCGTGGGAGGCGACACCACATCACGGTCCCACACGTCGTGTTTAACCGTCTGAAAGTGCCAGATGCGCTTGCCTGTGTTGGCGTCGAGCGCCAGCAGCGAGTTGGCGAAAAGGTTGTCGCCCAGGCGATCCCGGCCGATGTTGTTGTTGACGGTGTTCGACGTCGGCACGTAGACGATGCCGCGCTTCTCGTCGAGACTCATCCCCATCCAGTTCACACCGCCGGCCATGTAGGTCCAGGCATCCTTCGGCCATGTGTCGTAGCCGAACTCGCCGGGATGCGGAATGGTGTTGAACTGCCAGCGCAGTTTGCCGGTTCGCGCGTCGTAGGCACGCACGGGCGCAGGTGAAGCAGGCAGCACCTGGCTGGTGCGGCCGGCGAAAATTACCAGGTCCTTGTAGATGACAGGGGCGCACGCCAGCGCTCCGGTCGTGCCTGTGGGGCCGTCGCGGAGGTCGGCGCGAAAATCGATACGGCCGCCATCGCCCCACTTGGGATCGGGCTTGCCGGTCTTCGCATCGAGCGAATATACATACTCGCGGATGCCTGCGAAGATCCGTTCATCCGCTCCGCCGCGCCAGTACGATAACCCACGATTATTGCCGCGCCCCGGTCCACCGGAATCGAACAGCCAGATCTGCTTGCCGGTGGCGGCGTCGATCGCGAAAACCTTCTGTGCCGGAGTATAGCCGTAGAGAACTCCGTTGATTTCGATCGGGTTGGTCTCGAGCGTGCCTGGCGCATCGCTGGCATCGTACGTCCAGGCAACCCTGAGCCGATTGACGTTGCTCGAATTGATTTGCTTGAGCGCCGAATAGTGCGCTCCTCCGGGGCCGCCGTTAACTACGGCCCAGTCTGCGTTCGGTCCCGACTGCGAATGGATGAAGGGTGCCATCGCGAAGAGACATCCCACCGGAACGGCAACCAGCTTCCACTGTTTCATAGATCCTCTGATGCGAAACCGAAACGATCTTACTATATATGTTCATCGCGAGATCGGACGTGCGGCTATGAGCTGCGCCACGCTGTCTAAGCTTTCTCGAAACGCGACGCAGCCATCTACCAAGGCTTTTATGCTCTTATGTGCAAAGACGGTGTTCGCAACCGGACACTCCCGTTCCACCCTCGAACAGGATATTTCTCCTGTACACTAAATAAGTTCCCAACCGGCAGCAACTTACGCCCGTCTCACGATTGGCGTGAGCAATGCAGCTTAACCCCTGGCAATCTCATGGACGTTCAACGGCAAGGCGTCAAAAAGCGTAAACTGATTCGGCGGATTATCGCCGGCGTGGTTCTGGTCGTCGCGGCGGGCGCCATCACCTTCGGGGTCAGCCGCCTGCAGCCCGCTCTGCCCAGCGTCGAAGCCGGCACGGTCTGGCCGGATACCGTCAAGCGCGGCCCCATGCTGCGCCAGGTCCACGGCCTCGGCTCGCTCGTCCCCGAAGAAGTGGTCTGGATCTCCGCCGTCACCGACGGCCGCGTGGAGAAAATCTACGTCCAGCCCGGCACCGTGGTCAAGCCCGACACCATCATCATGGAGCTCTCCAATCCCGCCCTCACTGAAGCTATGCTCGGGGCCGAATTCGACCTGAAACAGGAACAGGCCAATCTCGCCGACCTCAGCGTCACCCTGCAAAGCACTACCTTCGATAAGCAGGCCGCCGCCGCCCAGGTCACCGCCGATTACAACGACGCCAAACTCGCCGCCGACCGCGACCGGCAACTCGCCAAGCTCGGCCTCATCCCCGATCTCGACGTCAAGCTCTCCGAGAACAAAGCGCAGCAGCTCGGCTATCGCAACAACCTTGAAGAGAAGCGGCTCGGCATCATCAGCCAATCCGTCGACGCGCAGCTGGCCGCCAAGCGCGTGAAAATCGATCAGCTCAGAGCGGTGTACGAACTCAAGAAGCAGCAGGTGGATCAACTGCGCGTCCGCGCGGGCGTCGCCGGAACTCTGCAGCAATTGGGCAACGCCTCATCGGCATCGGGAACCGCGCCCCCGCTCGAAGCCGGGCAAAACGTTACCGCGGGCTCCATCCTCGCCAAGGTCGCCCAGCAGGACAAGCTCAAGGCGCAGGTGAAAATCAACGAAAGCGAAGCCAAAGATATACTCATCGGCCAGGCTGCTTCCATCGACACCCGCAATGGAATTATTCCCGGCCGGGTGACCCGTATCGATCCGGCCGCCGTCAACGGAACCGTATTGGTAGACGTGAAGCTCGAAGGCGCGCTACCCCCGGGAGCCCGGCCCGATCTCAGCGTCGACGGCACCATCGATCTCGAACGCCTCAGCGACGTCGTCTATGTGGGGCGCCCCACCGTCGGCCAGCCCCACAGCACCGTGACCATGTTCCGCTACGATACGGATGGAAAAACGGCTACCCGCGTGACTGTTAAGCTGGGCCGCGCGTCTGTAAATACGATTGAGGTGCTCGAAGGCCTCAAGGTCGGCGATAAGGTGATTCTTTCCGACATGAGCGCTATGGATTCGCACGACCGTATTCGGCTTAATTAAGATTTGCGAACGGATGCGGGCCCGCCTTCGTCTGTTCCACAAAGGAGCAATAAATGGAGACTGCCACCAATATCGATTCGCTGATCAGCCTGGACGGCGTTACCAAAGTATTCGTTACCGACGAGGTGGAGACGCACGCCCTGGCCGGCATCCACCTGTACATTAAACGCGGCGAATACGTTTCGATTGCCGGACCGTCGGGCTGCGGCAAATCGACCCTGCTGGCCATTCTGGGCCTTCTCGATACCCCCAGCGGCGGTGCCTACACGCTCAACAGCCAGCCGGTGGCCAATCTGAAGATGCAGGAACGCGCGCGCATCCGCAACCGCGAAATCGGCTTCATCTTTCAGGCATTCAATCTGATCGGCGATTTGAATGTGTATGAAAACGTGGAATTGCCGCTCACTTATCGCGGAATGCCGTCGTCCGAGCGGAAGAAAGCCGTCATGGAATCGCTCGATAAGGTGGGCATGTCGCACCGCGTGAAGCATTACCCCTCGCAGCTCTCGGGCGGTCAGCAGCAGCGTGTGGCCGTGGCGCGTGCGCTGGCGGGCAGTCCCTCGGTCTTGCTCGCGGACGAGCCCACCGGGAACCTCGATTCGGTGAACGGTGAAGCCGTCATGGGGCTGCTCAAGGAACTCCATCGCAACGGCGCCACCATCTGCATGGTGACCCACGATCCGCGCTACGCCAGCTTCGCCGACCGCACCATCCATATGTTCGACGGGCGCATCGTCGAGGAGAGCGCGGGGCACGCGGCGTACCAGAACAATTAATGCCGACGCCGTTAATCCGCATCAATAATCTGGAGCGCTTCTATCAGACCGGCCCCACCCGAACCTGGGTGCTCCGCCGCATCAATGTTGAAATCAACGAGGGCGATTTCATTACCATCATGGGGCCCTCGGGCTCCGGTAAATCGACGCTGCTGAATATTATCGGCATGCTCGATAGCGGCTGGGCGGGCGAATACCATCTGCTCGATCATCCGGTCCATAAGCTGAATCCGAAACAGCGCATCGAATTGAATAAGCGCTACATCGGATTCGTCTTTCAGAGCTATCACCTGCTCGACGATCTTACGGTGGCGGAGAACCTCGATGTCCCGCTCTCGTATCGCAACGTGAAGAAATCCGAGCGCGCGGCACTGGTGGCAGATTCGCTCGATCGCTTCCACATCGTCGGCAAAAAGGATTTATATCCGAGCCAGCTCTCGGGCGGTCAACAGCAATTGGTGGCGATCGCTCGAGCCGTCATCGCCAGCCCGAAACTGATTCTCGCCGATGAGCCGACTGGCAATCTGCATTCCGTCCAGGGCGAAGAAATCATGCAGCTCTTCCGCAAGCTGAACGAGGCGGGCACCACCATCGTGCAGGTAACGCATTCCGAAAAGAATGCCGAGTATAGCCATCGAACCATTAACCTGGCCGATGGCTGGATCGTACCTTGATGCGCAACGGAAACCCGAACCGCGCGTGGTGGGGCAGATTTCCGATCTGCCCTCGCCTCTTCCAGTCGGTATTCGTGGGGCGAAGGCTCATGCCGCGGGCAGATCGGAAATCTGCCCCACGCACCGAGGTGGAGTGCTGCCCATGACCCCCCGCATATTAATCGCCGACGATCAACCCGACGTCCTTGAAGCCCTACGCCTGTTACTCAAGCCCGAAGGCTTCCTGACATCGCAGGCGAACTCACCCGCGGCTGTGCTGGCACTCCTCGATAACCAGGAATTCGATGGAGCCATCATCGATCTGAACTACACGCGCGACACCACCTCGGGAGCCGAAGGCCTCGACCTCCTGAGCGTGATTCAATCGCGCGACGCACTACTCCCGGTGATCGTGATGACCGCCTGGGGCAGCGTCGACATCGCCGTCGAAGCCATGCGCCGCGGGGCCCGCGATTTCATCCAGAAACCCTGGGAAAACGCGCGCGTGCTGGCCATCGTCAAGACCCAACTCGAACTCGGCCGAGCTCTGCGCACGGCCCGCAAGCTCGAAGCCGAAGACCGCGTCCTGCGCACCGTCGACCGCCCCGTTTTCATAGCGGAGTCGCCCGCCATGAAACACGTGCTGCGAGTCATAGGCGATGTCGGCCCCTCCGACGCTAACATCCTGATCACCGGCGAGCCCGGCACCGGCAAGGAGGTAGTCGCGCAGACCATCCACGCCGTGTCGCAGCGCAGTAGCCGGCGCCTGGTGACCGTGAATGCGGGAGGACTTTCCGAGGGCGTCTTCGAAAGCGAACTCTTCGGCCACGTGCGCGGGGCGTTTACCGACGCCCGGTCCGATCGCGTCGGGCGCTTCGAGCTGGCGGACAGCGGCACCTTATTCCTCGACGAGATCGCCAACATCAGCTCGACTCAACAGGCGCGACTGCTGCGCGTCCTGCAGTCCGGCGAACTCGAACGCGTCGGTTCCTCGCGCACCATCAAGGTTGATGTCCGCGTGCTCTCCGCGTCGAACGCCGACCTCAACGCCGAGGTAGTCGCTGGACGCTTCCGTGCCGATCTGCTCTATCGCCTCAACGCCATCGAGATCCACCTTCCGCCGTTGCGCGACCGGCGCGAAGACATCCCGCCGCTGGCCAGTTACTTCCTCTCGAACTACGCCGTGAAGTACCGCAAGCAGGCCGCCGCCTTCGACGCCGGAGCTATGCGCGCCATGCTGGAGCACGATTGGCCCGGCAACGTGCGCGAACTGCAGCATGCCATCGAACGCGCCGTGCTGCTCGCCCAGGGCGATAAAATTCAGGCTTCGGACTTCGCTTTGCGCGGTCCGCGAACTGCGCCGCGTCTGGAGGAACTGAGTCTGGAACAGGTGGAATCGCTGCTCATTCGTAAAGCTATGGCGCGCTATGAGGGCA
>Ga0302320_10007121_pt1 | contig 24688 bp, 26 predicted proteins | sample Bog_T0_3_FD_202130 | JGI IMG/M metagenome (GOLD analysis project Ga0302320, IMG submission 202130) | Peat permafrost microbial communities from Stordalen Mire near Abisko, Sweden - Bog_T0_3 | ecosystem: Environmental > Terrestrial > Soil > Wetlands > Peat | place: Sweden: Abisko, Stordalen Mire...
TTTGAACAGGGATTTGATCTGCGCCTCGTGCCGGAAAAACTCGGCGACCCGCTGCGCTGGTCAACGCCGCAAAGAATCTTCGTGAATTCCATGAGCGACCTTTTTCATCCCGGCGTGCCGGATGAATACATCGTCAAAGTGGCGCGCGTGATGAAGGCCGCCAACTGGCACACCTATCAGGTTCTGACCAAGCGCGCCGACCGGATGCAGAAATTGCTAAAAGGCAAATTGAAGTTCGCGGTGGAGCAGCCGCACATCTGGTGGGGCGTGAGCGTGGAAAACCGCCGGCACGGATTACCGCGCATTGATTTGCTCCGCGACTCGCCGGCGCAAGTCCGTTTCTTGAGCATCGAACTGCTGCTGGAACATCTCGGCCCAATCAATTTGAAAGGCATCAATTGGGTCATCGTTGGCGGCGAAAGCGGGCCAGGTGCGCGGCCAATGGCTGCCGACTGGGTGCGGAACATCCGCGCGCAATGCCACAGCGCTAAAGTCGCCTTCTTTTTCAAACAATGGGGCGGCGTCCGCAAAAAGCAAGCCGGCCGGGAACTGGACGAGCGCACCTATGATGAATTTCCGGAACGACCGCAAATCCCCGTGCCCGGTTTGGAGTTTCGGCGGAACACTTTGGAACAATTGGAACTGGCTTGATGAGAATTTCTCAACCCAGTGTGGAAATAGGCTGATTCAGCTACCATCCGGCTAATGAATAGATTGACGCAGTGATTGCAAAACGTGGAAGTTCGCCGTTGAAACAAAAATCAAGCGTTTTTGTTATTATGCAAATACAAAATACCCAAGCCAGTAAGCCGTGAGCAGAATTGCATCGTGATAAGGCCTTATTTGCGCACGGCTATCATGCCGTCAGGTGAAATGAACCATGTCTGATAATAATATTCCGCCGCCATTGGCTGCCACATCCGCGCCCTGGTCCGCGCGGCAGATGCTCGCCATGGTATTGAGCATTTGCCTCGGCCTTTTTCTGGCCGATGCGTTCGTCTCGCTGGCGGATGATTCGTTGATGGTATTATTCAACCTGCATCTGCTGGCCGGCATCCGGCTGATGGTAGTGTTATTGGCGATGCTGCTGGGGCTGGTGGTTTATGTTTTGATGGCGCTCACGCCGATGGTTCCCAAGCGGTTGTTTCTGCCGGTGACGTTGTTTAATCCGGCGGCTCCATTTCTCTGCATTCCCTTCATGATTTATTGTTTTGGCCGCTTGCCGTGGGTGGCGTGGGGATTCTCGCTGTTTCAAGTGGTGCTGGGTTTGTGGATTCTTTTCCGGGTTCAGGGCGGGTGGAAGCTGCGCTGGCCGCTGGTGCCGGTGGAGCGGCTGGGTGCGCGGGGGTTTAGCTGGCTTAACCTGTGTGTCTTTGTGCTGGCAAACCTGTTGATATTGCTGCCGGCCACGGGAGTTTATCTCGTGCTTTGCACGGCGGCGGCGGTCAGCCATTTCAGCGACGGTTTCATGGCCCTGCATCCGTCCGGGATCACGGTGCAGATGAGAAAATATGTGCGTGATGACGGCAAGACGGTGGAATTGTTTCCCATGTCGCATGTGGCGGACGCATCGTTTTACCGGGCCATTTCGCAGACGTTTCCAACCAACTCGATCATTTTGATGGAAGGGGTGACGGATGAAAATCATCTGCTGACCAATGGCATCAGTTACAAGCGCATGGCGAACGCACTCGGCCTGGCGGAGCAGCATGAGACGTTTGCACCGGAGCGGGGCGAAAAGGTGCGGGCGGATGTGGATGTGTCCATCTTCTCAACGAACACGCTCGCTCTGCTTAAGCTGGTGATGCAAATCCATGCCCAGGGCTTGAAGCCGGACACACTGCAAAAATTGCTGCTGTATCCTGCGCCCCCGGATTTGATGGAAGAAGTCCAGAATGATTTGTTGGGAAAGCGTAACCAGCATCTTTTGGATGAATTGAAGGCGCGGCTGGCGCAAACGGATTTTATTGTGGTGCCATGGGGTGTCGCACATATGCCGGGAATCGCCGAAAAAATCCAGAGGGAAGGTTTTCATCTTACGGGAACGCATGACTATATGGTGATTCGGTTTCATCGGAGCAGCGTGAATTGATTTAAGATTTTTCCTAACGCTCGATTGCCAACAGGCTCAAGTTCTTGACTTAATGCAAACCTGCGGTATCAAAGGATTCAATCATACAAAAGCGCAAACTAAGCAATCTGGAAGTCTCGGCTCTCGGCCTTGGCGGCATGAGCACATTTTAAATTCGGAATTTGCCAAAAGCAGTTAGGAGATAGGGGTTGGAAGTTGGGGCAGGAGATCCTCGACGAGCAGGGCATCACATTCTCCGTCCATTTGAATTTGTGAAATCCGTGTCAAAGCTCGTGGCTGGCATTCAATCCGGCAGGAGGTTGGCGTCCTTTTCCTCCACGTAGCGCAGGCCGTGGATGCGGCGTTTGCCGGTGAGCAGAATCGCAAAACCAATCCACGAGGTCGCGGCCAGGACGAGCGTCACCGGCAGCATGGTGTGGGAATCAAAAATGCCGATGCTCGCGGAGGCGAGGCCGGAGATGCCGATCTGCAAAAAGCCGAGCATGGCGGAGGCGCTGCCGATGTTGCGGTCGAACGGCACGAGCGCGAGCGCGGCGGCGTTCGGATAGGCAAGGCCGAGGCTGGAGAGCGAGATGAACAACAGTGCAAGCGTGGCGGGCAGGCCGAACCAGCCGCAGACGGTTCCCACGAGGAGCAGTGTCGCCACGGGACATTCCACGAGCAGCGTGGCGCGGAAGATCTGTTCGCTGGAAAATTTGCGGAGCAGCAGAATGTTGATCTGGTTGCTGCCGATGAAACCGGTGGCCAGTCCGGCAAAGATGGCGCCGAATTGCTGCGGGCTGACGTGATACACTTCCATGAAGATGATGGGCGAGCTGGCAACATAGACGAGCAGGCCGGAGAAGGCGAACGCGCCGGCGAGCGAATAGATGAGGAACTGCGGCTCTTTGAGCACAAGGGCGTAGTTATGGAAAATGGGACGCAACCGCAACGAGACGGTGCGGTCAGGCTGGTGTCCCTGCGGCAATCGCCACCAGCATACGAACAGCATCAAAGCCACAAACGCGGAGAGGACGATGAACACCCATTGCCAGCCGAGATGCACGGCCACAAACACGCCCACGCTCGGCGCGAGCAACGGCGAGGCGCTGATGATAAGGATAAGCATCGAGATGATTTTGGCGGTTTCGTTCACATGGAAAAAATCCCGCACCATCGCCATCGCCGCGACCTGCGCACCGCAGCCGCCGAGTCCCTGCACGAAGCGCATGGCGATGAGCCATTCCACGGTGCGCGAGCAGAGGCAGAGCATGGATGCGGCGATGAAGAGAATCAGTCCGGCATACAACGGCAGCCTGCGTCCAAAGCGGTCGAGCAGCGGGCCGTAAAAAAGCTGTCCGGCCGCCATGCCCGCAAAGTAGCTGGCGAGTGAGAGTGATATCCGGGCGGTGGACGTGTGCAGGGCGGCGGCAACCTGGGGAAACGCCGGGAGATACATGTCGATTGCGAACGGGCTGATGGTGGACAGCGCGCCAAGGATGACGATGATCAGAATGCTGTTGTGGGACTGGGACATAAATCAAGGCGAAGGATTCCCCTTTCATTCATGTTGGAAGCGGGCGTGCATGAATTCAATAAATTTCTCGCCGGACAGTTCGAGCCGGGACCCGGCCAGATTCGTTGCGAGGCCGTTGCCTTGACTTAATACGAAGCTGCAGTATCAAAGGATTTAAGGGAACCCAATGAAAATTCTCATCATCAACACGCACCTCAACTATCCCGGATGGTCGGAGGGCAGGCTGAACCTCACTTTCATGGACGCCGCGAAGGCGTTTTTCACGGAGCGCAGACAGCCGAAGCTCGGCGTGCCAACGGTGGTCGAGACGTTTGTCGAGCGGGGCTATAAGCCGGAGGAAGAGGTGCAAAAACACGCGACGGCAGACCTCGTCATCCTGCAGACGCCGGTGAACTGGTTCGGTGCGCCGTGGATTTATAAAAAATACGTGGACGAGGTCTTCAATGCCGGTTTGACCTCAAAAGTTTTGCTCGAAGGCGATGGCCGCACACGCAAAGACCCCAGCAAGCAGTACGGCACGGGTGGCAAGATGCAGGGACGGAAGTTCATGATCTCCGCAACCTGGAATGCGCCGCGCGAAACATTCGACAATCCCGGCAGCTTCTTATACGGCGGCAAGGGGGTGGCCGACCTGTTCCTCCCCATCACTTCCAACTATAAATTCTGCGGTTACGACATTCTCCCGTCTTTTGGGGTGTTCGATATTTTCAAGAACCCGGACATTCCGCGCGCGCTGGAAGACTACCAGCGGCATTTGGAAAAATACTGCCTGTGATGGGAGATCGGAGATGGGAGATTGGAGATCGCAGATGGCGTCATTTCTCGGACGCCGCGTCCAGGACTCCCTCGTCCGGCACCAAGGTCCATTCGTCATCCGGATTGTATTCCTTCATCGCTCCCGCAATCCGCAAAGTCTTTTTGCCCAGGTTCTGCTGAAACACCTTGCCGTCCTGGCCAACGATAAAAGTCATGATGCCGGATTGATCCCAGTGTTCCGGGTAAGCCACCAGGGCAAAACCGCCGGTCAAGATGCCGTGGCTCAGATAGTCCGTTTTCCCGCCGGGCGCAGCCGGGCCCTGCCGGGTCAAAATTTTGAAATAATATCCGTGGAAAGGATGCGGCCCCGCGCTTTTATGAGTGACATAACCCTCGGCATGGGCTTCCGCCACCAAAGGTCCGAAGGGACTGGCCGCTTCGCCTTCCGCCGCCGGCCAGTAGAGGCCATCCTTTTTGCCGGGCGTACTCTTGAATTTCTGGGCATAACTTTTGACTCCGGCGCTGGCCGGGTTCGCGCCGGCATACTGACGCTGCGCGATGACATAGGTCCGGCAGACGCCAATGGCACAGAGTTCGTCCTTGCCGATGTGGCGATTGATGATCTCTTCCTTGCCTGCCGCCGTGTCGAAATGCCATTGGCCATTCGCTTTCACCAACGGCATCGGATACGGCCAGTTGTTCGTGCCCACTTCCAGTGTGATTTTGTCATCTCCTTCTTTCACCTGATGGCAGCCCTGCGCCATCGCGGCGGCGAACCGCTGCGCATTATTCGCATCCTGTACCTTGTCGCCGGTCAAAAGCTCGGAAAACTGCGGGCCAAAAATTGTCTGCAAGGCCGCTTGATCCTTGGCTTCGGCGGCGGTTTGCAAGGCCTTTACGGCGTCATCCGGCGAGGCAAACAATTGTTCCGTGATGGCTGGATTTGCCGGTGTTGCATCCGGCTCCGTCGCCTGAAGTTTTGCGGGCAAAACAGCCGCGGTTGCCGTCAATAGTGCGAAGGTCAACAGTTTTGAAATTTTCATAGAGATTAATTTGAAATATTTGGTGCGATCGGTTTCGTGGTTCAGTGTCCGCCATGTCCGCCGCCGCCGTGCCCACCGCCACCACCACCATGGCCGCCGCCGCCATGTGCCGCTCCACGACTGGCGGCTCCGCGGGCACTATAACCATGCACATCGCGTCCCCGGTCATAATAGCCGCCGCCACCGCCCCACCAGCCGCCCCACCAGCCACCGACATAAGCTCCGTCTCCATAATAACCGCCATCGCCCACGACACCGATGCATCCCGTCACGGCGGTCAGCATCGCAATGACCAGTCCGAGCTTGAGACGGTTGGTCAAAACATTCAGGGTGCTCATGCGGGCGAGTCTTGCATGGAAGAAATCAAAGGTGTGCGATGTCACCGGGCAGGCCGTGGCCTCAATCCGCAACGGCTTTCCTAGCCGCCAAGCCGGATATGGTCCCGTAATGAAACGGCCAAACATCAACTCACTTTTTTGTTTGATTTTCATATTCGACAAAATAGTACGCGCGCAAACCTTTCCCTGGCTATGGGGTGAACACCTGATTCAATCCGACTCCGCATCCCAGCCCTCCTCTCGCTGAAATTTGTTTTGACCCGACAACCCTCATCCGGTCTGCGACCACCTTCTCCCGTTACCTGGGCGAAGGACTGCGAGGAGAGGAAGATGCGTTCGCGTGTTGGGTGTGGTTCGCGGTTTAAAATTCGGGTCTGGCATCTGGCGTCTCGAAGATGGAGAGAGTGAACATCCAACATCCAACATCCAACATCGAATCAAAGGAGAGCCGATGCGATGGACGAAGGACGATCAGGGGTTGGCCGGAGTCGGAATCAACGTAATCCGGTAGGGTTATACCCCATGGTAACGAGCGGGCCCGTGCCATAGTTTCAACGGACTTATGAAATTAATCATTCCATTATTGGTGATTCCAGTCCTGGCCGCATTCGTGCTGGTGGGCTGCAATCAAAACTCGCCGAGCAGCTCAACCGACACGCAATCCACCAATTCAAGCATGAGCAGCGTGCCCAGCGCAGCGGACGTCTCTACCAATGCAGCGGATGCCTCCATCAATGCGCCGGCGACCAACAGTTTGCCGGATGTGAAAACGAACGCGCCAGCCAGCACCAATCAATAAACGAGGCGGCCAAGCAATCCTGCTTAAGCAACGCGCCTCCGCCATGAAGAAATAACGTTTTGATACAATCACACCCCAAAAAATATGAAAAATATGAACACACCCATCATTGACCGGGACCTGACCAAACAAGCGCCGCACAGTCCGCGTGAACGCACCGGCGGATTCGCCATCGCCGACCGCACCACCGACAAATGCCGCGCGAGCATCACCGGAAAACTGGGCGAATATCATTACGATTGTCCGCTGGACAACATGCTTTTCTGTTTCAAGGGCATCACCGGCGCGCAATTCAAGACCGCCGTTCAAGCCGCGAAAAATTATGAGGACGTCGGCACCTGGCTGCTGGCCAACGGCACCAGGAAAACGCCGGCTGAAATCAAAGCCTGGTCGGATGAAGTGGAGGCCGGCAGCATGATGAAAAATCCCGAGAAGCGGGCTTTCTTTACCGAGGAATGCAAGAAGCTCGGGCTGGACCCGGAGAAGACCAGCATGTTCGACTGGCTCGAAGCGGACGACCGCGCGAGTTTCAAACGCAAAGCCGTGTGATATTGTGCCACCGGCCAGACTCATGAAGACATGGTGCGCCGCCATGTTATTGGCCACCGGTGTTCTGACAGGCTGCCAATCGCCAAAGGCCATGCCTTCGTCCGGGAACGATGTGTCGCTATCCACGCGGAACAATTGCTACAGTCTGCTCCATCAACTCCTGGACGATCAAAAGGACGTCAGCCGGTTGCATTTCATCAAGCCGGAAGATCCTGAGGTCAAAAAACTGATCAAGAAAATTGCCACCACTTCCGCCACGGGAGCGACCCTGCTGGAGCAATTTGCCAAGGACGACCCCACGATCAAGCTGGACGACATCTGGCTGCCGCCGGGTGAAGGGGCCACGCGCGATGCGATTGCGTCAACCAAGGAGAAGGAATTGCTGAGCCAGACCGGCGACAAATTTGAACTGACCCTGCTTTTGACCCAGACCGAGGTGCTGAATTACGGCTGGCATCTGGCGGTGGTTGCCGGCATATACGAGCCGAATCCCGATCGCGCCCATGCGCTGGTTGGCATCGGTGTGGACATGGACAATCTTTATCACGAAGTGTTCGCGCTGTTGCTGGCGAAAACCAGGGCATCGGCCACGAACTCATCGGCCATGAATCCCATCAGCAACCCCGCAGCACCCCCTGCCACCAACTCCGTTTCAACCAATCTGACCCTCATGATTGGTCCCAGTTCCATGCCGGTGGACGGGGGCAAGGCCACCCTCACCATCGGCGCACTCCAGCGTACGAATGGCGTTTACACGGGCGGTTATAAGATCACGGTGTTTCCCTACTTCTTAAAAAACGAAAACGGCATGCTGGCCATCGTCGTTTCGGACGAGTCACTGGCCAAAATCAATCAGGGAAAGGTTGTCGCGATCACCGGCACCGCCACCACCAGCGGCAAAGGCGACAGCAGCCGGCCCATCGAGGCCATGGCCACGCCGGCTGACATCAATCGCGGCAATCTCAGGCTCTGGTTCATGGCGGGGGATCGAAAAATGATCTTCGAGCCGGCCTATCACTTTGCCGGGAAAAATCCGACGGCAGTTCTGGCGCAGGTGGTTGAAATACAGCCTTGAATCGGTGAAAACCGCGAACTCGAAATTCATGATTCGCAATGTTCCGGTTGGGGAAATCATACCTGCGTGGCAAGCAATGAATCAGGGTGTAATTGTGGCCGCTTTCACGGCCGGATAATTCTTGTCCAGTTCCGGCTGCAATAAAATCAAGGTCGCGATGCGGCGGACGAAGGACGAGAACGAGGACCATCAGGGATTTGCGCCAAGCCATTGAATGCGGTTCGACAACCGCACCCGGGAAGCCATATATTCCTGTGATCACACATAAATATGAACGAAAAAATTGTACAAATTATTCCCGCCGATGATTGGTTTGCCGTGTTTAAGATGGATGACGACGCCGAATTGTCCATGCCTCTGAACTGCTGGGCCCTGTTTCAAGAGGGGGATGGCTCTTCCAGGATCGAGGGCATCTACGTGGATGCAGCCGGTGATTGCACCGCGGCCAAATCGGCCACCAATTTCGTGCGTTATAAGAGACTTTCAACGGTCATCACCTGACACCGGATCCGGTTTCTCCACGGCGGAGGATTTTTGGCGCAGGACCCGGAGGCCGATGCCAGCCGGGTGGGTGACGGGTGACACATGACAAGTGACGGGAATTGGAAAACGGGGAACACCGAACACCGAACATCGAACACCCAACATCCAACACCGAACATCCAACATCGAATCAAAGAAAGCCGGCGGCGCGGCAGCACCGCCCTACCGAATTGGATGACGGAGGGGTAGGGCCGCGCTGCTGCGCGGCCGGACGACCGCGCAGGTCGTCCCTACCATTGGAAATGGTCTCACCGACTAGTATCGTATCCGTTTGAAGGTAGGGACAGCGCGCTGAGCTGTCCCCGGCGGCAGGGCCGCCGGAATCTTGTGCCCGCTTGGGGCGCGAACGCCGCCGCCCGTCCTCCGTAGCAGCTGCGGAGGGTGGACGCGGCGTCCCTGCCTACTTCACCAGGGTCTTGCAGAATTTCTCGATGCGGTCCAATCCCTTCTCGATGCTGGCCATGCCGGTGGCGTAGCTGAGGCGGATGTAATCGTCCGCGCCGAACGCAATGCCGGGGACGGCGGCGACCTTCTCCGTTTCCAGCAGCCGGGCACAAAACTCGGTGCTCTTGAGGCCGGTCTTCGAAATGTTCGGGAACAGATAAAACGCGCCCTTGGCATTCACGCAGGAAATGCCGGGAATACTGTTTAATTTCTGATGCGCAAACCGGCGGCGCTTGTCGAATTCCGCCACCCAAAGCTTCAGGTGATCCATCGAGCCGTTGATGGCGGCGAGTCCACCTTTTTGGGCGAAGGAAGTCGGGTTGCTGGTGCTGTGGCTTTGCACAGCGTCGATGGCCTTGGCAATCGGTTCCGGTGCGGCCAGAAAACCCAGCCGCCAGCCGGTCATGCTCCACGCTTTGGCAAAGCCGTGGACAATGATGGTGTGTTCCTGGTGCGCGGGCGAAAAACTGGCGACGCTTTTCACGGTCGCGCCGTCATAAAGCAGGTGCTCGTAAATCTCGTCGCTCATGATGAGCACGCCTTTTTCGACGCAGACGTCGCCGAGGGCCTTGACTTCGTCGGGCGTATAAACGCTGCCGGTCGGGTTGCTCGGCGAATTGAGGATGAGCAGCCGGGTGTTGGGCGTGATGGCGGCGCGGAGTTGTGCCGGTGTGATCTTAAATTCGGTCTGGTCCGAAGTTTGCAAAATCACCGGCTTGGCGCTCGCGAGCTTGACCATTTCCGGATAGCTGAGCCAGTACGGCGCGGGAATGAGCACTTCGTCGCCTTCCTGGCAGGTGGCGAAGATGACGTTGAAGCACGAATGCTTGCCGCCGCAGGAAACGATGATTTGCGACGGTTTATAGGTGAGACCGTTCTCGCGCTTGAACTTGTCGGCGATGCCCTGGCGCAGTTCCGGAGTGCCGCTGGACGGCGTGTATTTGGTGAACCCGGCGGCGAGCGCCTGGGCGGCGGCGTCCTTGATGAATTGGGGCGTGTCGAAATCCGGTTCGCCGGCGCCGAACCCGACGACGTCTTCGCCGGCAGCTTTCATGGCCTTGGCCTTGGCGTCAATGGCCAGGGTGAGCGACGGCGACAAGGAGGCGGCGCGATGAGAAATTTTGTAATTCATAAAAATTTGAGCGCGGCAAATTTACGCGCCGGGCGACAAAGTTCAAGGAATGAATTGAACTTAATTTCGCGGCGGCCCGGGTTCGAACCAGCGCTGTGACAGCCCCGGCGATTGCCTGCGGACAAGCCGGGCTGCAATTAAAATGAGTAACAAAACGATATCTTCAGGATCGGCCAGACCGGGAGTTTTTTCAGGTCGTGCTGGGCCTGTTGCTGGTAGCTGTTCAAATTGGCCATGGGCACCACCCCGGCCGGAGTGGTGCTGACGCTCACTCTGGGGTTGCCAAGGTAAAACGCGCCCAATTCGGTGCCGATTGAGAAGTGGCGGGCCTTGTCGAAGTAAACATTCCCGCCGATGGACACATAGGGATCAATCGGCTGCTGCTTGTATACCAATTTCACAGAGTCACCGGCTGGCACCAAGGCGCCATTCACAGTCAAGGTGCCGTCACTGGTGGCGGTGCCGGAGAGACGATTTTGGTTAAAATACGCACCGACGCTCACATGGAATGAATGGTCCTTCCAAGGATACAAGTCCAAGCCCGCGCGCTCCGACATCAGGCGCAAATGCCCGGAATAGGGAATGTCGCTGATGGATCGGTTCAAGGTAAAGCTGAAGTAGTCCATGCCACCCTCCAAACCGAAGTGGTCGGCAAAGCGCCAGCCGGCCGTGCCGCCGAGACCCGTTGAGCCGGCTTCCGCCGCCAGGCTGAACGGCTGGTACGCCACCGCCGGCGATGGCGCGGTTGGAATTGGGCTCGCGGCTGCGGTCTCAACCGCGTTGGTGGACACAGTGGTGGTCTCGGTGGTGGTCGTGGTTACGTTTGTGCTTGTGGAAATGGCTGGAGCAGCATTTGTGTCGGCGGCTGCGGTTTCGACCACGTTGGTGGCCTCATTGGTGGTCGTGGTTGAGGTCGTGGTAACGTTTGTGGTTGCGGAAATGGCAGGAGCAGCATTCGTGTCGGCAGCTGCGGTTTCAACCACGTTGGTGGCCTCATTGGTGGTCGAGGTTGAGGTCGTGGTAACGTTTGTGGTGGTAGAAATGGCTGGAGCAGCATTCGTGTCGGCAGCTGCGGTTTCAACCGCGTTGGTGGCCTCATTGGTGGTTGTGGTCGTGGTCGTGGTCACGTTTGTGGTTGCGGAAATGGCTGAAGCGTCATCTGCCCTGGCGGCCAGGGTGCCGGCCACCATTATCATTAAACAACACGCGATCCGGGTGAGTTGACGATTCATGGTTCGATTCATAAATTTTTCTCTGATTATGGAGTTCACTTTGTTGCGTAGGTCAGGTTGAGACCCAGCTTCGCGACATGGTTACAATGCAGGTCGCCGGGATGTCAAATACGATTTTGGCGGGGTAGTGTCCCAATTTAGTGGTAGGGACATCGCGCTGCGATGTCCTCGCCCGCGCAGCAGCGGACGAAATGAATCAGATCCACCACCCAAATTCCACAGCTCACCCTTTGCGCCGCTAAACGCGGCGCGGACGGCGCAGCGCGCCGTCCCTACCTGACTTTAGGACACTGCTTTTGGCGGGTTCCGGTTGCGCCGCTTGAAATTCCCGGCCGGCTCCGCTTCAGGGTTCCGAATAGTATTTCTGCGCGTATTCCTTGACCATGCGGTCGGTGGTGAACTGGGAGACCAGTGTGGTCATCGCGCGGCGGATGCGTTGAATCCACTGGCGGGGAATGCCCTGTTCGTCGCGGTCGAAAAACATCGGGACAACTTCCTCGGTGAGCGTCCGGTAAAGGTTCGCGCTGTCCAGGCGGTCCTGTTCCTCAACGTTGTCCGGCTGGGAATCCTCACCGATGGCAAAACCGTTGGTTTGGTCGTAACCCTCGCGCCACCAGCCGTCGAGGATGCTGAAATTCAAGCAGCCGTGGCAGCCGGCCTTCATGCCGCTGGTGCCGGAGGCTTCGAGCGGCCGGCGCGGATTGTTCAGCCAGACGTCGCAGCCGGAAACCATCTGTCGCGCGACGTGGATGTCGTAATTTTCGACGAACACGAGATAGCCCACCAGTTCGCTGTGCTTGCTGAGATGGATGATCTGCTGGATGAACCGCTTGCCCTCGTCGTCGCGCGGATGCGCCTTGCCGGCGAAGATGAACTGGACGGGCCGCTTTTGGTCGTGGACGAGCTTCAAGATGTTGTTGAACTGCTGGAAAATCAACGGGGCGCGCTTGTAGGTGGCGAACCGGCGCGCGAAACCGATGGTCAGCGCGTCGGGGTTCAACAGATGGTCGAAGCGGATGTAATCGCCCGGGCCCAGCCGCTGATTCTGGAGCAGCAGGCGGCGGCGGACAAATTCGATCATTTCGCGGCGCAACTTGTAGCGCAGCGCCCACAGCTCCTCGTCGGAGACAAATTCCGGGTCGGTCATTTTCCCCCAGAACTCCGACGAATTGACGGCCGCCGCCCAGTCCGAGCCGAATTTTTCGCGGCAGTCGGCGGCGGCGGGATTTTTGCCTTCGGTCAGCTTCTTGCGCCAGAACTGCCGCACGGGTCCCTTCATCCAGCCCAGCAGATGAATGCCGTTGGTGATGTGACCGATGGGGACCTTTTCGACGGGCACTTTCGGATACAGGCCGCGCCACATCTGGCGGCTGACATCGCCGTGCAATTCGCTCACGCCGTTGGCGGCGCGCGACAGTTTGAGCGCGAGCACGGTCATGCAGAACGGTTCCTGCTCGTCCTGCGGCTGCACGCGGCCGAGCCCCATCAGGTCGGCAAAGGGCAAGGGCAGCTGCGTGTGAAACAGCTGAAAGGCGTAGTCCATCAGGTCCCGGGCAAAGCGGTCATGCCCGGCTTCCACCGGCGTGTGGGTGGTGAAAATACACTGGGCTTTTGTGGCGGCGAGCGCGTCGGGAAAGTTTTTTCCGGCGGCCATTTTTTCGCGGATCAATTCCAGCGTGAGAAAGGCCGCGTGGCCTTCATTCATGTGGAAGACCGACGGTTGCACGCCGAGCTTGCGCAGCAGCCGCACGCCGCCGATGCCGAGCAAAATTTCCTGCATGATGCGCATGGTGCGGTCCCCGCCATAGACGCGCGTGGTCAAATCGCGGTAATGCTCGGCATTTTCCGGCAGGTTGGTATCGAGCAGGTACACCGGCACCCGTCCGACGTTCACGCGCCACGCCCGGAAGAGGACGCGGCTCATGTCAATCTCCACCTCCAGCACCACGGGCCGGCCATCCGCGCCCAGCACCGGTTCCAGCGGCACATTTTCCGGGTGAATCAGATTGTAGAATTCGGTCTGCCAGTTGTTGCTGTCGATGGCCTGTTGAAAATAACCTTCGCGGTAAAACAGCCCGACGCCGACGAAACCCAGGCCGAGATCGCTGGCGGATTTGGCGTGGTCACCGGCCAGGATCCCCAGGCCGCCCGCGGAAATGGGCAGGGATTCGTGAAACCCGAACTCGGCGGAAAAGTACGCGACCGGATTTTTGTGCAGGTGCGGCGCATTTTTGTGTCCCCAGGTGTTCTGGTCGTTGAGATACGCCTCAAAACTGGCCAGGACCCCGCGCGCCTGGCACTCAAGGTCGGCGTCCTGCAACCGCACGCGCAATTCGTATTCCGAGACCTCATGCATGACGGCGACGGCGTTGTGGAAAAGATTCTGCCAGCCGCGCGGGGAGAGCTCATAAAAAAAATCCTGGGATTCCTGGTCCCAGCCCCACCAAAGATTGCGGGACAATTTTTTCAGGCCGTTGACCAACCCGTCCAGCTCCACGCCTTGCAGCGGTTTTTTTATCATAGGTTTTGGAATTCCTTAATAAACCGGCTCCTTGGCCGGTTGCTGGAGTGACATTAAAGTTACGCGCGCTTTTCGGCAAATAAAAATTTTCCGTTCGCAAATCGGCCGAACGCGGCTAGATTTCCGGCACATTCGCAGCGGGATGAAAAAATACTGGCACGTCATCGGCATCGGGATTCAAAACAACCTGACGTATCGCGTCAATTATCTGACGCGGACGCTGTTTGGTTTCATCCCGCTGTTCGCCATGCTGTCGCTCTGGCGCACGATCTACGCGGGCAATGGGTCGGCCATCGCCGGTTACACGCTGGCGCAGATGATTTCCTATTATCTGCTGGTCGCGGTGGTGGACGTGCTGACGGCGGTGAACGAAGACGACTGGCAGATCGCCGCCGACATTCGCGAAGGGAACATCAGCCAGTTTCTCCTCAAGCCGATGGATTATCTGTGGTACCGGCTGTGCCTGTTTATCTCCGGGCGCGTCACATTCATGGCGGTGGCGGTCGTGCCGCTGGTGATTTTCATCGCCTGTTTCGGGCGTTATTTTGTCCTGCCGCCCAGCGCGGCGGCCTTTGGGGTGTTTCTGATTTCACTCCTGTTGACGGCGTTGCTGCAGTTTTTCATCTCCTACGCGATGGCGCTGCTCGCGTTCTGGGTGCTGGAGGTTTCGACGTTCATTTTCATTTTGTTCGCGTTTGAATATCTGGCCAGCGGGCACATGTTCCCGCTCGACATATTGCCGCCGACCCTCAAGCACCTTCTCTATTTCACGCCATTTCCCTATCAGATGTATTTTCCAGTCAGCATTTACATGGGCAAAATCGCGGGCGCGGATTTGCTGCGGGGAATGCTGGTGCAGGCGGGCTGGGTGCTGGCGGGGTATGGCTTTGCGCGGTTCATGTGGCAACGCGGCGTCCGGCATTATGGCGCGTTTGGAGGATGACAAAATGAGCCGAGAGTCGAAAGTCGAGAGTCGAGAGCAAACCGGGCGGGGAGCTGTGGCCGGGACCCTCGACCCTCGACCCTCGACCCTCGTCCGTTACGGCGCCATTTACGCTGCGTTATGGAAAACCTCCGTGACGCGCGAGATGTCGTTCAAGGGCAATTTCATCCTCTGGATTGTGGTCGAACTGCTCTGGTTCGCGCTGCAACTGTGTTTTATCAGCGTGCTTTATCTGCACACGAACTCCATCGGCACCTGGACGCAGTGGCAGGTGGTGCTGCTGGTCGGCGCGAGCAGTTTCATCCAGCAAACCTATCAGGCGTTTTTTTTGACAAACTGCGTGAACCTGTCGGAACTCGTCCGCACCGGCAAGATGGATTTCCTGCTGATGCTGCCGGTGAACACGCGCTTTGTCGTCTCGCTGCGGCAGGTGGACCTCGGCGCGTTTGTGAACGGTGCGTTTGCGGTCGCCGTCATGGTCTATGCCGCGGGAAAATTGGATTTGCACCCCACGGCGGGACAATTGCTCGGCTTCCTGGGGTTGTGCGCCGTCGGCATTTTAATTCACTACTCGCTGATGTTCATGCTCGCTGCGATCAGTTTCTGGACGGTGCGCGCCCAGGGCATCGTGTGGGGCTATTACAACCTGTTCAACATTGCGCGGATGCCGGACGACGCGTTCCGCGGTGTGTTCAAAATCGTTTTCACGTTTGTGCTGCCGGTGCTGCTGGTCTCGAATGTGCCGGTGCGCGTGCTGGCGGACAAATTGACGTCGCCGGCGCTCTGGCTGGTGCTTTTGGGGATGGGCGTGGTTTGCGCGCTGATTTCGGAGTGGTTCTGGCGGGTGTCCGTGCGCCGTTACACCAGCGCGAGCACCTGATGGCTTCACGGGAACGGACTGACGCCGGCGTTACTTCTTTGGCAGGGCCCTGGTGAGGGCCTGGTTCAACGCTTCGCCGCGCACGTCGCTGGCCAGGATGATGCCGTTGGTATCGAGGAGATAGGTCGCCGGAATGGATTGAATCCCGTATCTCACGGCCAGTTTGTTTTGCCAGCCCTGGCCATCGAAAAATTGCCGCCAGGCCATGTCGTGTCCCTTGGTGTAACTCAACAACTGGTCCTGGTCCTGATCCAGGCTGACACCGATGACCTCAAAACCCTGGCTGTGATATTTCTTGTAGGCGGCCACGACATTGGGAATTTCAGCCCGGCACGGCGGACACCAGGTCGCCCAGAAATCAATCAGCACCACCTTGCCCTTGTAATCGGCCAGCGAAAGCGGTTTGCCATCCACGCCCTTTTCACTGAAACCGGGGAATGGGGTTCCGGCTTTTAGCGTTGATTGGATCTTTGCCGCCTGATCTGTTTCTTTTTGAAGATCCCGTATCGGATAGTTCGTTGGAATTACCAGGGCGGAGGTGTCCACCGGCTCTTCCTTCGCCGAAATGAGCGTGTAGGAGCTTAGATTTGTCCCGCCACGGAACCGGTCAACTTTCATGACCATGCCCGGCAGCCTGGAAAAATCGAGACTGGTCAGACCTCTGGTCACCGGAGGTCCACTCAGCCGGTCAAGTTGTGTGGTAATTTCCTTATAATTTGGAAAGTTCCGGGCGACCCACAATTTCATGCTCACGCCAGTGATATTGGTCCAGTTGTAAATCTCGGTCTGGTAACCACCCACCATACCGGTTTTACCCGAGTCTTGGGGCGGTGGCGGCCTGACTTTGCCGGCTAATTGCGCCGTGGTCGCGGCTGCCATTTGCGCCACCAGTGCTCCGGAGAATTTTATCATCTTTTTTTGTTTGGACATCCACGCGTACGTATCGAACGTATCCAAATCCATGATCCGGCTGAAAACCGAAGTGTTTGTGCCCGTCGCCGAAAGCTCCGTTATCACACGGTCCACCCGGGCCTTGTGGCCTTTAATTCTGGTGGTTGTATCCTCGCTCGACGTCACGCCTGCCGTCCTGGATTCGGACTTTTGTTGGATGACAAAATCGGCGCGGGCGATCATTGGGGCGAGGACGATGGCGAACAACAAAAAGGCTCGTTGGAGCATGTGGTCATTTTTCGCCGCCGCTGGAAGAAAGGCAAGCCGGAGTTTTGAATTCAAGCCGTCGCCGGAATCCGCCACCGCGGTCCAAGACGCACGCGCTAAGGCTTCGGCAAAGCCTTGATGAGGGCCTGGTCCAAGGCTTCGCCGCGCACATCGCTGGCCAGGATGACGCCGTTGGTATCGAGGAGATAGGTCGCCGGAATGGATTCAATCCCGTATTTCACAGCCAGTTTGTTTTGCCAGCCCTGGCCGTCGAAAAATTGCGGCCAGACCATGTCGTGTCCCTTGGTGTAACTCAACAGCTTGTCCTGGTCCTGATCCAGGCTGACACCGATGACCTCAAAACCCCGGCTGTGATATTTCTTGTAGGCGGCCACGACATTGGGAATTTCAGCCCGGCACGGCGGACACCAGGTCGCCCAGAAATCAATCAGCACCGCCTTGCCCTTGTAATCGGCCAGCGAAAGCGGTTTGCCATCCACGCCCTTTTCATTGAATTCGGGAAATTTGGCCCCGACCGCCAGGCTGTCCTGCATCTTTTTTGCCGCGGCGGCCGTTGCCTCCTGTTGTTCCAATGCCGCGACGAGCGTGGTGCCTGGAAATTCGCTTTTAAGCTGTTTCATCAACTCATCAGCCTTGGCGGTGTCTTGAAACGCCTCCGAGTAAAGCGTCGCCTTCATGAACAGAATTTCCGCCACCGCATCCGTCTTTTCGCCTTTATGTTCCGCGAGCAGCACGTCGAACTTTTTGAGGTCATCCCCCAGGGCCGATTCCGTCGTCTTGCCGGCCTGGATGTCGGCCTTGATTGAGGCGACCAGCGCCTTGAGTTCAACGGTGGGATCATTGGTTCCGGCGGCGAAGAGGCGTGGACTGGCCAGCAGCAATGCCGCAGCGAAAAGGGCGATTAAAAGATTATTTTTCACGGTGGCGGCTGAACCGGCGCGGATGCCGGCAGTTATTGGTTTGGCGCCGCCCCGGGACCGGGCTGGCCCATCTCCTTGTAATCCTTGGGGGTTTGAAAGATGGCTGCGTCGACGGAATTTTCCTTCGCTGACACCAGGGTGGATATGACTTTCTGTCCGTCCCTTTCCATTTGCGTCCTGATCACCATGCCCGGCAGCGTGCTGATATCCGGCGCCGCGCCTTTGGAGAGTTGGGAGATGGGCGAATTGTTCAGCGCGTCCATTTGAAACTTGATGTGCGCGTAGTTCGGATAATTCCGCGCGACCCAAACCGTCTGGTTGGCGCCATCCGGAGTTGACCAGGTGTAAATTTCCGTGTCGAAATCGCCCACTTTCTCGGCCTTGCCGGTGTCATGGAATTGGGGTGGGGCGGCGTTGGTGCCGGTGGTGGCCCGCAAGGCCTTCATATTCTCGACCATTTGCTTCATCTGCGTGCCAGGAACCGTCATCGCCAGCTTCTGCTGGTGCATCAACGTGACCGAATCGCCCGAACTCAAATCCATGATGGTGCTCATGGCCCCTTGCGGGGTGGCCGGCATGTCCACGCGGATTTTGTCGCCTTTGATTTGCGTGGTAACGACGCCATTAATCATCGCGCTTTCGATGTTTTGCTGCATGACCAGGTCGGCTCGCGCGCCCATGAGGCTGAAAGCCAGACCGAGCAATATCAGGGTTCGTTTAATCATGGCGCGATGTTGCTTCGGCATCCGGTGGAAAGAAAGCATAAAAGGATTGAGGCGGGTGCTTCGCCCTGTCTTATCGGCGCTTCGCTTTTCTGGCCGGTGACTTTGACCGGTTCGCGGCCGTTTGGATCGCGCGCCGCGCCCAGATGACGAGTTCCGCTGGATTTTCCAAAACGTCCGGCGGCACTTCGTGATAACTCATCGTCAACCCGCGGCCTTTCGATTTGTAAGTGAACGGCTCCATGCCGCGGGCGACATAAACCGGCTGCGATGCCGCGTCGGTTTTAAAGAACAGCCGGCCTTCGTCCAGAATGCCGAAAAAATGTTCACCTTGATACAGGCCGTGCGCGCCGAACATCGCCCGGGCCCGGACGTCCGGCAGCGCGCTCAACTGGTCGAGCACAAATTCCCTGAAGGAGTCGTCGCGCATGGTTTGACGGATAAGAAATCGCCGGGCCAGCACCCCGCATTTTGCCGGATTTGGCTGCCCACCCCGGCCAGCATTTCGCAGCGGTGGCGATACGTCGCCCGTTTGTTCGGCTTGATGGTGGCCGATTCGCGGGGAGAAAAAAAGACGGGAAATGCGATATTACCCCCGGTTTCCAGGCGCCCACCGGAGTCCAGCCAGAATTGATCGTGGTCGGCCTTGATTTTGCGGCGGCGCAGGTCTCGGCTCTCATTGCTCACCGCCCGCAGGCGTCGGATGTTCCAAAGCGCGGTTAGTTCCTCCGACGGGCCGCCCATCCGGAATCTGGATTGGTTTGAGCGTTCCAGAATCATTATTGTAATGTTTAAAAAATAGATTATGCATTAGACTATTTTAATCGCGGTTCGTGCTGCATCTGCCTGTGTTACATGGGGTTCCGCCGGAAGTTGAGGCGAGCCAGATTGCGATGATTTTCGGTAGTGGTACGTTTTGAATCCCAATGGGGTGAACACCCCATTCCTTTGGTCTGAAAAATCTTTAAACTTTTATCAATGGGATAGGTCAAACCGATAAGGCGGGAAAAGACCGTGTTTATGGCCCTATTCCTGCTTATCGCAACCCAAACGGTTAACAGGTGTTAATAGATAATACTTGAAAGTTATGGCTGATTTGCTACATTTAGGAAGACGGTTGCTTGAGCGCTTACGCAAGCGAGCGCAATACCGTTTGGTTTTTATGAGCGACACCCAACAAATAGCCAAGAGCGTTAATCAGCATGGTTCTGCGACCGCAATGAGCTTTCGCGAAATCATGAGCGTTATTGCGCGACCTGCTATTGTTGATCTGCCTGCCATAAAACCCGGAAACCAATCCGTGACGAAAACTCCAGAAAAGATCTCGTCCAACACGAACAAGCCTAGCACAAAGTAAGCTGGGCATATCCAGCAAGTCCTTTGATCTGGATTTTAATTTGTTGCGTGTTTAAGAAATCCACCCCCAAGTCTTCAGTAGTATCCACGTTCAATACTGCAAAGAATTTGGTATTGGGGTGACCGCGAAGGGTGGTTGTTTCCCTAACAGGCTGCTGCAAAACCGGGTAATTTCTCCCTGAACCGTTTTTTGGTCATGGTTAAATCCATTACTGGTCACTGCGGAGCGCCGATTTTTACCCGGCGACTGCCGCGGTTGACTGCTTTGACCGGGTCTTTGATCCGATCCAAGCAGCTCGTGCATGAAGTGGTTTGCCGCGCCAGCGTCACGGCTGCTGACGAACCAGCACGGGACAAGTTTTGTGTCAGGGTCGAGCGCAACCCAAGTCCAGACACTGCCAACGCCGGGAGTGTTCCTCATTTCCTCTGGCACATTTTTGTCTTTTGCGTAACAGAAGCTCCAAATTTCGTCGCATTGAATCCGCTGGCACTTGAGATTGCGAAACGCCTTGTCCTGATACGCGGAGCAGGCCGCGCCAAGCTCAACCAACAGCTTTTGAATCGCGCTCCGGTGTGTGCCGGTCATGCGCGTGGTTGCACGGAGTGAATTGCCCTCCACCAGACAGGCAACCACTTTGACCTTTTCTTCGGTGCTCAATTTATTCATGTGCATAATTTACCTCTTTATGCTTGAGCGGTCAAGCATATTCGACAAAGAAATTGCATTGGAAAAATTGAACTCATTTAATTGTTTTGGAGTTGGTCGGGCAGATCGGGGACAACGGATAAAGGCTTTAGTTCGATTGAGTTTGCCACAATTGGTGTATTAAATATGCCACATAAAAGGTCTGACAATTCCTTTTCTGGAATATGCAGTTGATTTGCTATATCCGATGGGGTTGTTTTTTCAGCCCAAAGCGTCCTTAAAACCTTTTCCCAAACAACTGATTTTTCTCTTTCGATTTCGTCAGGTTCGTTTTTGTTGTAACCTTTCTTCATTATTTCAATGCAAAATCCGCGATACTTCCAATCTGTAAGCAAGTTGAGTTCGTGAACTCGGTAATTCAACGCCGCGACAGACACGCGCCAACGCTTTTTTCCAGTGATGAGTTGGTTCAAATTGTGGACGTATGGCAGCGCACTCACGACATCGCCTTTTGGCATCAGAAATGCCGAAGCAAAATGGTTTGCTTGTTCCTCCGCTAACCTGCCAGTGACGCCGCCTTCTTGATGCAAAACCAAATGGGCGAGTTCATGTGCGGCACCGAAGCGACCATTTTCAGCACTCTTAAAAGTGTTTAAGAAAACGTAAGGCACGCCTTTTCTCCAAAGAGAATAAGCGTCCACATGGGCAGTATTTTCAGCAAGTGAAAACACCCTAACGCCTTTTGATTCTAGGAGTTGAATCATGTTGGATATAGGCTTTTGGCCTAAGCCCCATTCTTGTCGAAGCATCTGCGCCGCTTCTTGTGGTTCAAACAAATGAAGGTCTGGGAAATTTGTTTTTGGAAGGTCAAATCTTTCTGCAATCCAATCCGAAATCAAAAATCCAATTTGTCCGGCTGCCAAAGCCGCATCACGTTCAGCGGCAGTCATAGATGTTTGACTTCTAAAGCTTGCGTATTCGCTAATCGGCTCGTCAATATCCTCTCCAAAGAAAAATGATTTAGGAAAATGTAGCTCTCTCACAAGAGCGTCAAGATTTTCAGGTGTAGGCTCTGTTTGGCATTGCTCCCATCGCACCGTTGTCCGCAGATCAACGCCGATAAGGTCAGCCAACTTCTTTTTATTCAGCTTTTGCCGTTTTCTGGCAACGCCGAGTCTTGATGGATTGAATTTCACAATGCCTACGCTTGTTTGCGGGCAACGTTGATTTCAAAACCAGAATCACCATCTGGGCTTTCAGGAATTTCACGCCTAATACGAAGTCCGCCATTTTCATCTTTGTCACTAATTAGAGAAATCCGCTCATTGAAGCTTTTGAATGTGCCATCTTCCCCGATGACGGGGCACAATAGTTCAGCCCGAATCATATCAGCCATACAAAAAATACAGAGATACCAAAAACTATTTCCAACTGGAGGCACAACGCTTAATTTTTCACCAGAAATCGGAAACAAAGATTCTTGTCCGTGATTTTGGAAAAGTGCTCTTTTTACACCATCGCCCTTTTCTGTGATTGGCTGCGGATGCCCATCTTCCCTACCGGTTCCAAAATTAGAATTAGTGACCGCAATTTTAATTTGTTTCTCTTGGTGACGGACGGAAGGAATGTTGTCGGTATTATCCACTTTCCAACCCAATGGAACAAATAAATCTCGCAACGCCTCTGTTGCATCACCCCAACATCTCATTCCGCCCATTGAGGCGGGATGATGTGGGGTACAATCAGCTCGCCCTGATACCCCTCGATTAACCACCTCAATCAAATCTTCTTTTGTCACTCCAAACAGTTCATGGAGACGATTTTTAACCTCGACTTGATTCACTAAAAGTTTTGCGTTCATATAGTCATGTCCATTTTCTCTTCCTCAATTGTGACAGGAAAAATGGACATGGCAAGCGGATAGATGAAAAATCTACTATTTCTTTCGCCAGCGGGATTTGGCCGCTTTTCTTGCGATTTCCTTTCGCTTTTGGGCCGAAAGGCTCGCTGCTCGCGCTTTTCCACCCTTCAACCCCCCAAGCCTGCCCAGAGCGACGGCAGCGGGGTTCTTGGCGGGTGGTGAGGGTTGTTGAAATGGCTCACCGTGCCATGTGGACTGTTGAACCACTCGGAAAGCGGTCTGGTTCAGGTCACTGCTTGAGCGTTTAGGCATGAGGCAAAATAACCTAGCTTGCTAGGTTATTCCAAGCCTGAATTTCAAAACGTACCACTACCTGATTTTCCTTCCATTTCTCCGGCGGATTCCCTATAATAAACCTGTTGTTATGGCGAGCTATTCGGCCAAAAAAATTCTTGTGGTCGATGATGACCCGGTGATCCAGAAAGCGCTGTCGTGGGATCTCCAACGCAATGGTTACGAGGTGCTGACTGCGTTTGATGGTCCCGAAGCGTTCACGTTGGTACGCCGGGAAAAGCCGGACCTCATCCTGCTCGATGTTTTCTTTCCGCCCGATATTTTTCAGAGCGGCAACACTTGGGACGCGTTCCTGATTATTCAATGGCTGCAACGCCTGGAGGAAGCCCGGGACCGGCGCATTCCTGTCATCGTCATTTCCGGGGCTGACCCGCAGGATTTCCGGGACCGTTGTCTGGCTGCCGGCGCGGTGGCTTGCTTCCAAAAACCAATCCCGATGCCTCAACTGTTGTTGGCCATCCGGCAAAATCTTCGTACGCGAACGGGCGCGACGGCGCTAAACTTGCCGGACGGCTCAGAAGCCGAACGCCTGCGCGCAGCCCAACGTCTGGTGGCAACGCACCCTTCGGCGCTTTAAAGCAAACTCGCCGGCGGAGTTGAACCCACCAACGCAGCGTTGGGATTTTGGCGCGCGGGCGGGTGCTTTGGTTTAACGATTTTCGCCATGGCTTCCACCATTGTCACTATGGTCGCCACCCTGTTCGCCATGATCCGGATGTGCACTGTCCACGGAATGACCGCCGCCCCCGTGATATCCCCGATCTCCCCCGCCACCCCAAAAAATACAGCCGGTGGTGGAGAGCAGGCCGACGACACAGATTAAATATAGAATAGATTTCATATGCTGAATCGTCCCACAGACCGGGTCTGACCGCCATGGGGTGTTACCCCCATTGAAGATTTGATGCGCCGGCGCCAAGGCGCAAAAAATGAACCGCAAACCACGCGAAATACGCGAAAGGGTTTAAAAAACTTGTTCGCGTATTTCGCGTGGTTTGCGGTTGATGGCGTTAAAATGAATCACCGCCATTTCCGGCGACGATTACAACTGGCCGGCCAGAATCGCCAGACCGGCTTTGGAGACTTTCACGTCGTCCTCGGAAGGCCCGCCGCTGAATGCGGCGATCAAAACTCCCGTCTTTCCGCGGGTCACCACACCACCCGGCCAGCCGTATTCGCCGGTCTTGGGCGGCCGAACATGGCTGCCGCTGTCCTTGAGCGTGTCCGCCATTTCCGACGCCTTGGTGTAGGCAATGCCGAGCAGGTTCGTCCCGTTGGGATCGTTCTTGGAAGGCGGGCCCGACAGGTGGCCGACGACAACCATTTTTGAGGTCCAGGCCTGGACGGTATCGCCTTCGCTGAACGCAACCACGGCCACGCCCTTGATGTGGAGCTCTTCCGCGCGCTGCTTCATCGCCTGCAGCGCCTGGTCCGCCACGTCATTGAAATTGGCGGCGGCTTTGGACGCGGACCCGGCGGCGGGAGGGGTGGTTGGTTTATCCTGGGCTGGTGAGGTGTGCACGGCTGCGAGCATGGCCATCACCGGCAAAATCAGCAAGCCCTTGAGAGAAATTTTGTTTAGGTTCATCGTTTTATGACTTCGGGTTGTTGGGTTGAACCTGAATCGCTTCCGTCCGAATGTCGAGAATTGTTTGGACGGGTCAGCACAAATTCCTTGAACGAGCCGTCAACCCCAACGGAAATCTCTGCAAAAGTATTTGAACAAACTCGCGTGCAAACGAATCAGAAAGCCATGCAACCCCAACGCGAAAACCAACCGACTTTTT
>Ga0302320_10007123_pt1 | contig 24686 bp, 25 predicted proteins | sample Bog_T0_3_FD_202130 | JGI IMG/M metagenome (GOLD analysis project Ga0302320, IMG submission 202130) | Peat permafrost microbial communities from Stordalen Mire near Abisko, Sweden - Bog_T0_3 | ecosystem: Environmental > Terrestrial > Soil > Wetlands > Peat | place: Sweden: Abisko, Stordalen Mire...
ACCCATTGGGTTCGTACCTCCAGAACGCCGTCACCGTGCTTCTACCCTCATAAACATTGACGATTCAATCGGTCTGATGATTCAGGATTATCATTCAAAAAGGAAATGCGGGTTTAAGAGAAGTAGCTATTCATCGCCGATTTCGACGATTGCAGAGGCCTCGGGTTGAGCCCTGCAATCGTTGGAACTGGAGGGCGCCAAATTTGTCCCTTTTGGTTGTCCGGACGTCTAAATCCTGCCTTGGCGGTAGCAGCAGGAACAGTGCCAGGACGGGCGCAGGCTCGGCGAGCCACTCCAGCAATCCCAATCCCCCAAAGAACCCGATTCAACGAGGAGGCATCCGCACAATGTGCGAATGCCTCCTCCTTGGCGTCTGCCAGCGGAGGCTCTCGTGCTGGAGACGCAAGCTGAAATGCAGGAGCCGATAACTTACTCTACCGATTCACGCGGAGTTTTCCGTCACTCAGGATTTTGGCCCGCAATCCGCCGCGGCCCTGTAAAGCCGCTTCTCCGCCCGGCGCAATCGCCTGATCCATCCAGTAGCACGGCTTGCATTCGCTTACACCCTCGAACTCGATCCCTTGCAGCGTGAATCGTCTGCCCACAAGTGCATTGAGATCCGCTCCCTGGGTAATCACATTCCGTCGCGTGACACCGGGCGATAGCGTGCCTGTTCCCAAGGCTCTGCAAACTTCTTCAAAGACTTCACTGGCAAAAAATGTGATTTGACCTTTGTAGTCTTGCTTATAGTCGAAATATCGATCGCCGCGAACCCCACGTCCGGCAACGCACTCGATCTCGTCTACTTCGTGAAGGGGATACTTCCCCGCCTCTTGGCCATGATGCCCGACAAAGTTATGGCCGGGAGAAATGAACAGGCGCCGAACCGTGATTTCGGTCATGCGTTAGAAACCTTCATATGCTGATCTGTTCCCACGGCAAATGCCATCATCCGTGGCGGATTTCAGCAACCTTCCTTCTTCTTCTTGGACTGCGGCTTTGAACTGTTCGCATCGGGACCGGCCGGCTGTGCAGGGAGCGCCAATTTCGGCAAAGGCACGGCCGTGGCTGTTGGCCCCGCAGCGCCATCCGCCTGCGGCGTTCCACCAAAGAACCTCGCCACCTGCACTTGCCTTTCAAATGCAGCGGTATCAGTCTCGGCTGACTTCTTCGGAAACAAGACAGCGTCCTGCCACGCACGTAGTCCGCCATCCAGAAGATAAACGGATTTGAAGCCCTGCGCATCGAGAAGGAACCAGGCCTTTGCGGCCTCTGTGCCGTCATCCGAGTAGAGGATGATGGTTTCGTTGTGCGCCGCAAAATCCGGTGACAGCGAAGCGAGGGGCACATTTTGAGCTGTGGGAATGTGGTACGCGGCAAAATCCGTTCCGCCGCGCAGGTCGATCAACCTGAAATCGTTGCGGCCCTGGATGATCCAGTCAGCGACCTGGCGGGCTTGAACGGAATCCGCTCCTTTGCCGGCGCGGATTGCCAAATCCCTGGTGTCCATCGTTACATGGCTGCCGCGGTATGGATCACCCGCGAAGAGAGCCACGAATCCAGCCGCCAACAGGCCCATGGCAAGGATACGCACCGGAGTCACGTGCCACGGCCGCGCGATCAGCGATCCTTCAGGGTCAGGCTCTTTGCCGCCAACCTTCTTTTCAGCCCACTCCGCCGCCATGAATGCGCCCAGGGCCATCAGTACCACCGCGAATACCAGCAGTCCATAGGGAAGGTTGAAGAGTTTGGCCAGGGTAATCTGTCCCATCGGCGTCATCTGCGCGTAGCTCTGCACATAGGGATAAACCTCTGCAAAACCCAGCAGCCCGGCAATCATGCCAACCAGGTAAACCATTCCGTCGATGCGTCCCGTAACCGCCGAGACACAGGAAGTACCGGGACAATAACCTCCAACGACAAAGCCAACGCCGAGAAGCAGCCCGCCCACAACCTGCGGCACAAGAAATGTCGGCACGAGATAAACCAGCGACAAGTCCATCATGCCGAAGCGCGACAGCAGATAGACTCCGGTCATCGCCGTGATGATGGCTGTGAACATCACTTTCAGAACGCTTAGATCCCGGAGATAAAACTGCGCCGCGAGCTTGCGCCCGCTGCCGAACCCGGCGCGCTCAAGAAAGAAGCCAAAGCCGATGCCGATGGCGAAAGCAAGGATGAAACTTGCCTCGTCGCCGAAGAGTCCGAATTTATAGAAGGGAGCGTTCATATCAGATCCATTGCTTTCTGAAGAAGTACGCGAGAGCGTATGCGCCGCCGAAGACGCTGAGCATAAATGCCCAACTGCCGACGTTGAGCAGCGACCCGCCAGTGAGTGCCTGGCCGCTGGTGCAGCCAAGCGCGATCTTGGCGCCGATACCCATCAATGCGCCGCCGATAAACGCGAAGACCAGGCGCCAGGGGGTACCGATGCGCGGGCCCTTTTCTACGGTGAGCTTGAGGCGGTTGGCCAGCACGCCGGAGATGAATCCTCCGACGAACACGCCCAGCACCTCGAACACGAGCCAGTCTTTCAGCGGGCTGCGCGAGCCGTCGCCAAGATACTCGGCATAGAACGCGTTGTTCTCGGCGTGGGCCGGCGCCACCCGATGCACGGCGGTGGCAATAGCCGTAGTGAAAGCGCCCGAGGCGCCGAGGCCACGGCCCATGATGACAAAGGACGCAAGGAGCACCAGGCCGAGACCGAACCCGGACAGGTACGGATTCCAATAGGGCTTTGCGGAGCGATCGACAGAGTTCATAGATGACTCATCTCTTGAATTCAATTCAGAGCTTGAAACCAGTGGCTTTCCTGGCCGGCATAAACAAGGATGAAGCGCAGTGCGATCCCGCCAAAAACTACAAGGATCACCGGTGCAATGGCATGACGAATTCGGTCCTGAAGCTCGAGCGACTGGAGCACGAGTGGCAGAACAATACCCATTCCAATAACGAAAACCCAGAAGACTGCCGCGTACGATCCTGTAAGGAGCAGGCCGGCCGCGGCCTGATGAATGCCGGTAGAAGTCAGGTGACCGAGCAGAAACAGCCCCAGCAGGGCCAGTTCGATGGTGAGAAAGCTGTTGTCCGCACGCGCCAGCACGGGCCCGATATTCTTGTCGAGCGGACGAGCCTGTGTAAGTTGGGTCAGGGCTGAGAGCAGGAAGTCGGCAAAGGCGGGACGCTCGTCGTCGGGCGTGGTGATCACAAGGATTCCATGCAGCACCGCTGTGGCAGTCGAGAGCCCTGAAAAGAGAAAGAGCGGGCCAAGTACGGCGCTGTTCCATAGAGGACGCGCGCCCAACGCCCCAAGCAGGATGCCTGTGTAGATGCCTAACGCGATGCCTACCATCACGTTGGCAACACCGATGCCGACCACCCACTGCACGCGAGCGAGGATGAAATCGCTTATCGTCACCAAGACGGGAAATCGCTTTGCAAGCGCGGGGATTGCCTCGGGCAAGTGCGCGAGCGCATTGGCGCCAAGTGCCGGATAGACCAGAAGAAGAATCCACGAGCCCCAGGACATGGGCGAAGTAATTTGAAACGTGGTGTAGAGCCGCCACACATACAACTTGTGTGAAAGGTCAAGGAACAGGGTGAACATTCCCACGCTCAGGAACGTGAGTCCGATGAGCGGCCCGATCGTGCAGCAGACCAATGCCTCGCGTTGTTGCGGGCGGAGCGCGATCAGGCGCACGCCGGCAATGATCATTAACCCGGCAACCAGGCCGCCAAAAAAGAGGTACACCGGAATCTGCCACTCCCAGATATGGAGATGCGGGTCAACCAGCGGATTGTGGCGCGAGACGGTCAGTTCGGGCAATAAGGCCAGTGCGGTCATGTGACTCACGTGAGATAGAAGATGCATGGTTTTGTGCCGGCATCGGGCAGTAGGGCATGGTGCGCGCGTGAGTTGAGCAGCAGGCTGACTTCAGAATGCGGATCGTCGATGTCGCCGAAGTGCATGCAGTGTGTGGGGCAGACGGAAACGCAGGCCGGATTCAAGCCTTGCTCAACGCGATGGATGCAGAACGTGCATTTGTCCGCATAACCATCGGGATGGATAAAACGCGCATCGTAGGGGCAAGCGGCCAGGCACGCCTTGCAGCCGATGCATTTATCGTGGGTGACGAGCACCACGCCCCCGCGCTCATGGATATGGCTGGCGCCGGTCGGGCAACAACTGACGCATGGCGGATGGTCGCAGTGATTGCAACGCTCAGAGCGAATCTCCAACTGCACGGTGGGAAAGGCGCCATGCGCCTCTTCGGTAATCCAATCGCGACAGTAGCCTTCCGGCACGCCGTTCTCGGTTTTGCAGGCCACGACGCAATCTTGGCAGCCCACGCATCTGCGGGTGTCTATCACCATGGCAAAGCGGGACATCGTCAGGCCTCCGTCTCAATGGTCACGAAATTCACATTCATGCCGGTACCACCCATCAGCGGGTCGGTCTTGTAGCGCGTGATTAACCTGGAGTCGCTGGCCCCCTTGCCGTATGCAAAGCGGAGTTCCCTGGATGTGTGCCCGAAACCGTGCACCATATAAACGCATTCAGGCCGGATGCGTTCGGTCGCCTTGACCTGGATACGATTGCTTACCTCGCCGTCCTGGTTGCGCAGGCGCACATAATCGCCGCTCTTCAAGCCGAGGCGAGTTGCTTCGGCCGCGTTGACCCATACGGCGTTTTCGCTGAGCAGGTCCATGAGCAGGTGGTTTGTTTGCGTCCGGCTGAAAGAGTGCATCGGCGCCCTGCCGAACAACAGCCGGTAGGAGCCCTCCGCACCGGTTTCCGGCCGCGTATATCTGGGCACGGGATCGAATCCGGCCTTCTGCAACTGGGTGGAGAAGAATTCAATCTTCTTCGACGGCGTATCGAAGGTGGCTGGTGCGCCATCCTCGAAATAGATAGGTGGCTGCTTGCCGAGAAGGATTCCGTCGCGATTCAGATCGTCAAAGCTGTAGCCGCCGGCCTTAAGCCGGGCAGCAAGATACTCCTCGATGTCGCTCCACGGATAGTACGCGCCAAGGCCCAGCTTCTCGGCAAGCTTCTTGGCAATCCACCAATTCGGCTTCTGATCGTCAGGCGGTTCCACTACCGGCTGGCGCAACGCGATGAACGGCACCTTGAACGGCTCCGTATGCAGGTCGTCGTAACGCTCCAGATAGTTGGCCTCGGGCAGAACCACGTCGGCATAGCCGGCGATTTCACTTGGAATCACGTCGACAACAACCATCAGATCCAACTGTTGAATGGCGCGAATCGTCTCAGCCTGGTTCGGCAATGAGTACATCAGGTTGGTGGCATACACCAGCCACCCCTTTACCGGATAGGGCTTGCCCAACAAAGTCGCTTCGCGTAGGCCCGTGCTGATGTTTTCGTTGGCGAAGGGGTACTTCTCATTGGGATTGTCCACCTCCGGCTTGCCTGGCGTCGGGTAAGCCGGATGCGGATAGGCAGGGACCGGCATTGCCGACGGCGCATACAAGCCGCCTTTGCGTCCCCAACTTCCCATCAGCGCATTCAGCAACGCGATGGCCCGGCCACGCTGCGCATCGTCCCCATACCAACTGGAATGGCGCCCAGGATGAATCAGAGTCGCCGGGCGGTAGCGCGCCATTTCCCGGGCAGTGGCACGAATCGTGTCCGGATCGATGCCTGTCTCCGGATAAGCCCATTCCGGCGTGTACGGCTGAATCTCAGCGGCAAACTGCTCGAAGCCAAAGCCGTATTTATCGACGTAGTCCTTGTCGTAGAGCTTCTCTGCGACAATCACATTCATCCATGCGAGCAAAAGAGCAATATCCGTCCCGGGCTTGATCGGCAGATAGTATTTGGCCTTGCTGGCCGCTACCGAGAAGCGCGGATCGACCACGATAATGCTTGCGCCCTTCCCTACCGCGCTCGCGAACTCCTGCACCTGTGTGTTGTGCATGTTCTCGCCCAGGTGCGAACCTATCAGCACAAGGCACTGCGCATCTTCAATGTCGGTCCGCTCCAGTGCGCCTGCATCGTCGCCAAACGTGAGCGTGAAACCGACATCGCGCGGCCCGCGGCACTGCGCGAACGACGGAGCGGCAATGTTGTTTGTTCCGTAGGCTCTCAGCGTGTGCTTGAGGAACGTACCGCCGAGACCATGGATAAACGCAGCAAAAGACTCCGGGCCATAATCGGCCTTGATCTTCTGCATCTTCTCGGCGATAAAGCTCAGCGCCTCGTCCCAGGTCACGGCCTTCCATTTTTCCTCGCCGCGCTCGCTCACGCGAATCAGCGGCGAACGCAAACGGTCCGGATCGGAATGTGCGCCGATCCCCCCGGTGCCGCGAGGGCAAAGGCGTCCATGCGAGAGCGGGTCGAGAGGATGGCCTTCAATCTTCCAAAGCTCTCCGTCGCGCACACTGGCGATGGCTCCGCACTGCCAGAAGCAGACGTTGCAGAAGGTCGGGATTCGCTGAAGGCCGCTTTTCGGAACCTTGCTGGCCGCCGACACCACCCGCCGTGTGGCATCGATCGCGCCCAGACCGGCAATGGTGCCGGCAGAGATTTTCAGGAAGCGGCGACGGGACAAAGTATTCATACAATCTGCGTACTATCGTACATCCACTTTGTAAGCATTTGTAGGTGCTGTCTATCACATCACTTGAATTATATTTATGAAGAAATAGCCCGTGAAACATAGTGTTTCACGCTATTCAATGGATAGCCCATTCCGGTACCCGGCAGAGTGGGCTGAGATAGTTTCGATAGTTTGTGAAGTGAGAAAAAACCAACGCGAGCCGAGGCTCTTTTGCGTTGTGGCATTGCAGACAAGCACCCACGAGAAGGATTCTTTGTTGCTCCTGCAAAGTAAAGGGACGAGCATCGTTCCTGGTGGTCGTTTTGCCTTCAGGCTCGCGCAAGAATCCAATCCAGGCGTCTTGCTGCAGTCCATCCTCGCTACGCCGCTGAAATGCCGGCGTGAATTGCCATTCCCTCGCAGTGCCTTTGGTCGCATATTTCATCTGCCCGCGTCCGTAACCTAATGCTGCCGGATTCGCGTGGCAGGAACGGCAGTCTCGGGCGTGCGCGACGATGGTGTGCGAAGATGCCGGCGCAAACAGCCTGCGAAACACATTCCGGTTCTTCTTGTCCCCATTGGGAAGGTCCAGATTCAGGATCATACCGGGAATGAAGGTAGTTACGTGCTCCTCTATCTTGCCGCTTGGGGCGACAGTACTCACAACTCCCAATGCCGGCGCGTCGCCCAGGTAGTCCGTTGCCTGCTCTTCCCACTCACCCTGGACGAACTTCCCGTCCAGGTAATCCCAGGCTTGTTCTTTACTATCGAAAGACGTATGGCAACGGATGCACTGCGGCGCCCATGAGGTATGGCACGCCGCGCAATCCAGCCGAGGGTGCATGGATCGGTCGCGAGCGCAAGCGGCTGAAGGCGGCTTGGGTGTAAGCACCTTTGCCGACTCTTTGAGCACGAGTTGCGGGCGCCCATCCGCATCCAGGAACATATTCGTATAAGCCACGGAACCGGATCCGGAGACCACGAATCTGCGTCCCGGCACATTCAGCTTGCGCAAGGAGATGACAATTTGAGTCTCCCCATCCAGTTGCGCAAATTCCTTTGCCGGCGTTCCGCTTGCCGTGTGGCAATCCTCGCAGGCGATTTTCACGGCATTTCTCTCATGCGCGTGCGGAGCGCCATCGCCCATGATTTCGGCGGACCCATGACAGTCGATACACTTCATCCCTTTTTCAAAGTGCACGTCCGCCGGATGCGTCTCAAAGATGCGCCCGTCCGCCAGCAGGCGAAACTGCGCCGGCCAGCTTGGGCTCGTCTTCGCCGTCGCCTCGTCCAGCAGCGTCTCGTGCCATCCCTCATAACTGGTTGCGATGCGTCCGGAGCGGCTGTGGCACCCAAAGCATGCCTGCTCCTCGACATTCACAGAGATATCGGGGTGATGCAAAGGCGCCGCTTTACCACCCCGCTGCCGCAGTTCTGACCGAGCCGCGGCATCGTAGCGAAGATGGCACGCGGAACAGCCGCCACCACGGCTGGATTCATCAATGGGCCCAGGCTGCAGCTTGTCCTGTCCCAGATGACAGGAAGCGCAGAGGGTGCGCAAATGCGTATCCGCCGGCGAGTGTTTTAACGCGGCTACATCGAATTGGACATCCAGATTGCGGCTCTCGGCGAAGACGAACTTGTCCACGGCAACCACGCCGCTCATGGTGTTCATCATCGATTGGTGCACACGATCCGCTACGCTGCCATGACAGTTGGCCGTGCCGCATGTCTGATTCACCACGGAGAGATTCCCCGGCGTCAGTGTCATACCGGCATGGGCGAGGCTTTTGTTGAGCGTGAAGGGGTTGCCCAGATGGCAGGCCGCACAGCCGAGCGTCTTCGTCTCGTGCGCAGTCGAGAATCCGGTCATGCCCTGATGGCAAACAAGGCAGCCCTCGCGCTGACCGGCCACCATTGGCACAATCTGTTTCACCAGTGCTGCATCTGGAGTGACATAAGCTTTGAAGGAAAGGAATTGTGCCGAGCCTTCCTGCCTTGCCAGAGGAGATTTCAACTCCCATCCTTGGCCGCGAAAACAGATTCCCACAATCGTCAAAACGACATAGGCAAAAGCCGCGACAGCCATTCCCCATTTGACCCTGGACCGCAGGGTCAGAGGCAGCCTGGGCAGCACGGCCAACAGCACCAAACCTGCTGCCAGCAGCCAGACGGCCAGCTGCGGCTGTGGCAGCCAATGGAGAAGTTCCTGCAGGCCAATCAGATACCACGGCCCTTTTTCTACGGCTGCCGCGCGCCACTCCAGTGCCGGAACCAGGAATAGAGCCGGGAGCAACACCCCCGGCAGAATCCACCAGAGGGCCCGGGCCGAAGGCATGATGCGCCGGGAGTGGTCGATGGTGACCAGCCAGATCACCAGCGTTGCCGTACACGCGTGATGAAGATAGACGGTGAAGAGGTCCTGGCCTGAACCCGTAAGCAGCCTCGACATCCCCGCCCCAACCAGGGGAACAAGCGTGAGCATGGTGCGTAAAACCTGGAGAGCCTGGAGAGTGGTTGTGTCTCCCCGCAGAAGAAACCCCGAGAGCATGGCGCCCAAAACAACCGGCACAGTAAGTGCCAGCCGCAACCAGACGCCGAACTGCACATTCGTCTCGCTGCGACGGAGCAGATGATCGACGATATGCGCCAGGGTGCAAACCAGGAAGGCCTGCGCGGCCCAATAATGCAAGCTGCGGACAAAGGAACCGGCTGGATTTTTGAGCAGCAGAAGGGCCAGCGAGTCCAGCGGCGCGTCGGGCTTGTAGACCGGAACAAGCATGATTCCGGTAACGGCGCAGACGACGAAAGCCGCCAGAGCGACCATCCCCAACGGCGGGATCCGGCGCCACAGTTTATCGTTCACGGGGTCCGCGCTTGTTCACTGTTCAGCGTGATGCGCAGGACTGCTCCGGCCTGGTCGAGTTCATATCTGAGAGGATGCAGGTTCCGTCCGGCGGGGCCATGCAGGACCTCGCCGCGCGCATTGAACCGCGAGCCGTGGCAGGGACACACCAGTTGGCTGCCTTCGGCATGGTTGATTCGGCAGCCCAAATGTGTGCATGTCGGGGACAAGACCGATACTCCCTCTGCGCTGGTGATCACAATCGCCTTGTCGTAGAATCGGATTCCATTCCCTGCGGCAAGAGGGATCGTGAGCATGGCGTTGGCATTTTCAGGCAGTTCGCCCGTGCGTTTCGCCAAGGCGTCCATCAGCCACAGCGCGGGCGCCGCCAGAAGCGCAGGCGCTGCCTTCAAGAGAAGTCGCCGCAAATTTGAGCCTGACAAGGTCATTGGAATTTCTCGCGCGTGCAGCGATTTTAACCAACGGCAACGCTGCTGTCCAAATTGTCAGATCGGCGACTGAGGAGTTGCAGTTCCCGGCCTTCCCCGGGCTGGCCGTCTCTCCACGCATCCACAGCTTCATTGGCTTGACAACCCCGAGGGAGCGATTGAGTCGAGTATTCGTAAGCGAAGCATCTGGCGGAGAGGCTACAATCGTCAGTTGTAGTTTTTTGTTCTCAGCCGTAGACGGGGACAACGGTGAAGCTGCTGGGTGCCGCGCTGCCCACGTTCGCGGCACGATAACCTTGAACAGATCTGCCGAGGAAGACAATGGCCAGGAAGCGGGTAGTCATCGTTGGAGGAGTCGCGGGCGGGGCAACGTGCGCGACGCGTTTGCGGCGGGTGGATGAAGACGCCGAGATTCTGGTGCTTGACCGGGGACAATACGTTTCCTTTGCGAATTGCGGCTTGCCCTACTACGTGGGCAACGTAATTCGGGAGGAGGCAAAGCTTCTGCTGGCCACGCCTGCGCTCTTCCACGATCGCTTCAACATCGAGGTGCGCGTTCGCAATGAAGTTATTTCGATCGACCGCGAGGCGCAAACCGTTGCTGTGCGCGATCTGGAGACGGGCCGCGAGTATCACGAATCGTATGACGCGCTGGTACTGTCGCCCGGCGCCGCTCCCATCTGTCCCCCGTGGCCCGGGGTTGGCCTGCCGGGAATCTTTACGCTGCGCACGGTGCCTGATAGCCGCGAGATCAAAAATTGGATCGAGGAGAAAAAGCCCCGCACAGCTGTCGTCGTGGGAGGCGGCTTCATCGGCCTGGAGATGGCGGAGAATCTTGCTCATCGCGGTATTTCCGTGACCGTGGTCGAGTTGGCTCACCAGGTCATGCCCCCGCTTGATCCGGAGATGGCCGAATTTGCGCGCCAGCGGCTGGAGTCGAGTGGGGTGAACCTGTTGCTGGGCGATGGAGTGGCCGGATTCGAGCAGAGCGGCAGCGGAACCCTGATTGTGCGCACGCAAGGTGGGGTGGTATTTGACGCTGAGGTGGTAGTCCTCGCCATCGGAGTTCGACCGGAAACAGCGCTTGCCCGTGAGGCGCATCTCGATATGGGCGAGCGCGGCGGCATCCGTGTCGATAGCCAATTGCGCACCAGCGATCCGCGGATCTGGGCAATTGGCGACGCCATCGAAGTCAAGAACCGCATCACAGGCCAGTGGGAGCTCATCCCCCTCGCGGGGCCGGCAAATCGCCAGGGACGAATCGCCGCCGACGCGATCAGCGGACGCGATGTGCACTTCGATAGCGTCCAGGGGACGGCTGTCTGCGGCTTCTTTGGCCTGACTGTGGCGCTTACCGGTGCAACGGAAAAGGCGCTGCGCCGCGCCGGAGTCGAAGATTATCAGGCTGTCTATTTGCATCCCAACCAGCATGTCGGCTATTACCCAGGCGCGCACGCAATTCACTTGAAGCTTCTGTTCCGGAGATCGGACGGGCTGGTGATGGGAGCGCAGGCTGTGGGCGAACAGGATGTGGCGCGCCGTATTGACGTGATTGCAAGCGCAATCCACATGAAGGCCACCGTGTTCGATCTCGAAGAGGCAGAGCTTTGTTACGCGCCCCAGTACGGTGCAGCCAAGGATCCTGTGAATCTGGCAGGCATGATCGCCGCCAATGTGCTGCGCGGCGACATGGAACTTGCACCCTGGAACGACCTGTCGGCCGGCCATGTGTACATTCTGGATGTGCGCGAGCCGCACGAGTTCTCCGCCGGATTCATACCAGGCTCGGTCAACATCCCGCTCGGCAGTTTGCGCTCAAGGATCGGCGAGGTGCCTCAATCCGGCGAAATATGGGTGACCTGCGGCGTCGGGCAGCGCGCCTACTATGCTTGCCGAATTCTCGCGCAGCATGGCCTTCGGGCTCGCAATCTCTCCGGAGGGTACAGCACCTACCGCGTTCTGTATCCCGCTGAGATGCGAGTGACTGTGGCGCCTTGAGCGGGGCCCATCTGTGCGGAAGAGATATTTCTTGCGATGAATCGGCCGTACAGCCCCTGAGAGATTCCGTTGATGGCCGCCGCACCACGACCAGTCCAGGGAAAACGTCGATATGCAGCGAAATTTCAAAGGCGCGCAGGTCGAGCCTTTGAAGTTTTCTGCCTGTTGACCCGCTGAGACTACTTCTGCACCACCTGCGTCAACTTTGGATTTACCTGCGCATTCAGATAATCGGTTAAATCGTCCACATCCTGCCTGGTTCCCACCATCGGCGGCATGAACTTGCGATAAGGCGAGTCCGCCTTGTACTCGTGCAACATGGTGATGAAGTTACCGATGTTGGCGCGGTCGCGGCCCGCCAGCAGTTCAGCCAGCGGACGATAGCCGTTCAGCGTGTGGCACGATCCGCATTCGCCGCGGAAGATGGCTTCGCCATGCGAGTAACTTGAAGAAGACCCGTTCCACACCCATTCCGACCTGGTCAGGTAACCGTCGCGGTTCAGCCGGTCCACATGCGGCACCCGCACGCTATTCGAGAACATCCAGTGCCCGATGACATACGGCTTGCGCAGCATCTCGCGCGAGTACTCGCCGGCGCCGGTGGCGATCAAGGCCAACAGCAGAACGGCCATCGCGTGCGAAAGGTTGAAGTCCACCGGGCTGCGGTAGGCCAAAAAGTACGCTACGCCGATGATGGTGGCCGAAGTGACGATGATGACCAGCGCCATGCGCGTTACGGCGGAGAAAGTGCCCGCGTTGATGGTGTCGATACCGAGCGAGAGCAGCGCCTGCTGCGATGCCGGAACCATCATGTAATACCAGATCATCAGGAACGGCATGGCTACAAACGAAGGCACGAGCCACTTTACGCTCCACTGGACCATGCTGATCTTCAGCGCCGGATGCTTGTCGCCGTCGATGCGGCTGGCGGTGATGAGCGCCCAGATGCCGGCCAGCGCGCAGCAAACGCAGGAACGAAGCAGAAGACTGGGCCAGTAAGTGGGGTTGAAGAATGCATTCCAGAAATTGCCGGCTTCGTGGCCCGTGCCGGCTACGGCAAGCCACGTATCGCCGGGTGTGAGCATGAACGTCAGAATGCCGTTGATGATTACCAGCGTTGCAATCGAAGCCCCTGCATACACCCAGCCCACCACCAGGTGCAGCTTGGCGTCAATCCGGTTCCATGTGTAGTAATAGACCGCGGCTGTGGCTAACTCGACCAGAAAGAAGACCCACTCCATGGCCCAGCCAAAGACGAAGTTATGAATGAGTGTGCTGGTGGCTTCGGGATTTGTGAGGCCGATGGCAAACCAGATGCCCACGCCGCTGATGGTGCCATAAATGCCGGTGACGAGGAGGAAGAATTTGGAGTGGCGCACCAATTGCTTCAGCCACTCTTCGCGCAGGTAGGGGTCGGCCATACGCTGGGCCTTGCGCTCGGCCAGCGGCAGATACATACCGCCGCCCACGGCGAACTGCGAGATCATGACATGGAAAATCGCGATGATGCCGATCACCCAGCCGGAGCCGAGAATTGGGATGTCCCAGAATGGATAGTTCATTTTTTCCTCTCGCCTCTTATCGAATCGTCCAGTAGCCGATGACGGTGGTGGCCAGCAGCGCAAAGATCGCCAGCAGACCGAAGTAATTTGCCGCACGGGCTCTCTGCCCGGAATCCTTTTTTGTGTCGTAGAACGGAATCAGAATCCAGAGCACGATACCGAGCGTGAAGAGGAGGATGCCCGCAATCTCGCCGGGTTCGCCCTGCAACCACTTGACCATTCCCAGCAGCTTGAGCATCTCGAAGGGACTCATGAAGTACCACTCCGGATGAATGCCCGCGGGAGCCGGGACCAGGGAGTCCGCCTGCTTTCCCAGCGACCACGGAAACACCGACGCCAGCAGCGCAAGAATGTTCAGCGAGACGAGCCACATGGCCAGATCCTTGCGCAGGAAGTTGGGCATGAAGGGCATGCTCTCGCGCTGCTCGGGCGGCAGAGCCTCAATGCTGGGGGGAACAGCATTGCCGTGCCGCTGCACCAGCCAAAGATGGAAGGCAAGCAAGGGCACGAAGATAGCCGGCAGCACCACGACGTGCAGGGCAAAGAAGCGCTGCACAGTGAACTCGCCGACCTCCGGGCCTCCGCGCAGCATGTTGGCAATGGCCGAGCCAACCCACGGAATGGCGGTCGGTATCTCCAGGCCGACCTTGGTGGCAAAGTAGCTCAACTCGTCCATCGGCAGCAGATACCCTGAGAAGCCGAAGACCGAGGCAATGCCCAACAGCGCCATCCCGCTCAACCAGCCGAACTCGCGCGGCTTGCGGTAGGCCTTCATGAAGTACACAGAAAACATGTGCACCAGGATCGCAAAGATCATCAAGTTGGCGCTCCATGCGTGGGCCGAACGGATGAGCCAGCCGAAGTGCATCACAAACGTGATCTGGCGGACCGACTCGTACGCTTCTGCCCCTGGCCGGTAGTAAACCAGCAACAAGACGCCGGTGAAGCACTGGACGAGAAAGAGGAAGAGCGCGATGCCGCCCCAGTAATACCAGAAGGATTGCGAGTGGACGGGAACCGTCTTGTGGCGCGCAAAGGCGGCCAACTCTGACAGGCCGAGGCGCTCATCGATCCAGTCGTAAATGGTCTTTGAAGTCATGCCTATTTTCCTTTTTGCGTTACGCGCGGGAGACTTCCACTCCGGTGTCGTTGACTGCAACCTTGAAGAGCTTGAGAGGCTTGGGCGGGGGGCCGCTCACATTGGCGCCGGTGTACGGGTTGTAGACGCCCCCGTGGCAGGCGCAATGGATGCGGTCGGCCTGCGGCTCATACTGCACCGTGCAGCCCAGGTGGGTGCACACCGCGGTCAAGGACACCCAGCGTCCGTCCTGATGGTGAATCAACATCGCCGGCGCGGTGCCGAACTTGAACATCAGCACCGAGCCCAACGGCAGCTTCTGCGCGTCCTTCAGAGTCACCTCGGTCACCGCAGTCGCACTCAGCGCCATCTCTTCCGGCGAGGCCAGATAGCGATAGATTGGATAGGCGAGAGCAGCCGTGTAAGCAGTGCCCGCGACCCCGGCGGCAGCAAGAAATGCGCGGCGCGTATTCCTCTCGCCAGCTTCTTCAACAACAGGTTCGATCTTGATGTTATCGGTCATGACTAAGCAGCCGCCTCCATATCTTTGCGTGCGCGTGCAACCACCGAGATCAGCCAGCCGATCACGCCCAGGCCCGCAACAAGCAGCACCAGGAACAAGCCGACCACGCCCCAGTTGGTCACCACCGCGCGATCCCAGACGTTCAAGCCCTTGGCCAGCAGGGTCACATCCCGCACTGCGTCGCGGTAAACGGTAAACATGATTTCAATCAGCAGCGCAACCAGCGCGCCGGTCCAGCCGATCCAGCCCGCGCTGAGCTTGCCAAAGCCCGCGATGGCGGCCAGCACTACGGCGACGACAACCAGAGCGAGCCAGCCGTATCCGGCCAATGCGAAGTACCTGTAAAACTCATAACCCGCCGGAGGCGCTGCCAACATGGACTTGACCACATCCGGCTGCACACCCGCGGCCCAAACGCCGGCAGCCAGGTAGACCATGCCGAAGACCACCGCCACCTTGCCGCCGGCTCCAGCCATGAAGCTTTTCTCCACCGCGGTAAACGTCGAGCGGCCAGAGAGGTAGAGCATCCAGAGCCCGCCAATGAACAGCCCGCCAGCCAGCATCAGCAGCCATCGTGGAGTCGTCGTCGGGTCGCCCACCGGCAGGTAGGCGCCCATCGCCGAGGCCGAGTACATCTCGCGCCAAGCCTCGGGACGCAGCATCAAGGTCATGTTGGTTGAGAGCAAGCGGGCAACCAATCCGGCCAGCAGCCAGGCGAGCAAGCCGATTGGCCAGGCCGTCTTGCCGGCTTCAAGCTGTGCCGAGAAGCGGTAGAGAAACCGGTAGACAAGCATGAGGATGAGAATGATCGAAATCCAGTAGACCCCGATCAGCACGCTCGATGTGTAAAGCGCTCGCCCATACAGTACCTGCGCAAACAAAAGAGGCGGCACGCCGAGGTTGATCACGAAGGTCATTACGACCGTCAGCCGCCGCGCAATAGCCCGTGCGGCAACCAGCGACTGCGGCGAGCGACGGAAGAGGCTGAAGAGGATGGCAAGAAGCAGGCCGCCCAACAGCATTTCCACGGCGACAAAGTGCAGCGCCAGCGTAACAATATGAAGCAGCTTAAGCAGCCATATCGGGGCTGGCAGCGGAATCGGGTCTACAGCGGGAAATGATGGCATAGTGTCCCTTGAAGTTGCTTTGCATGGCGCGGCCCGTGTGAGGCAGGCGGCGACAGTTACGGAGCGGCCGCTAGCGGTTGATCCGTCATGAATACGCCTCCAAATGAGTCGAGAGGCGCGCTCCGCGCGCTGGCCTGGGTTTCTTGGCGATGAAATCGGCTACAGTCGTATTCTTCGACAATGCGCGGCGCCCGCTACGCGTCTTGCTTTGCATCTGTTCGACGAGCGCTTCGCGGATCAGGCTGGCGGCGCTGAGAAATCGCCGATCTGCGATCCGGTAGTAGACAGATTGGCCACGTTTTTCCGAGGCCACGGTTCCGTTTTCTCGCATCAGCCGAAGATGCTGCGAAGCATTGGCGATTGTGATTCCCGCAAAAGTGGCGATGCCGGTGACCCGCATTGGCTCGCTCTGGATCGCGCAGAATATGCGCATTCTCGTTCGATGGGAGAGGGTCGTAAAGAAGCGCCCCAGGAGATCGCACATAGGATCGTTAGACATTTTGTCGATCTTGCCGGTCATCGATTCGTCTTTCCAGCCTTTCTGAATTCTTGTATAGTTGCGCAATCGCGCAAATAGCGAACAGTGGCATTGTTAGACTCGCAGCCGGGGCGTTTCTGTGACCCAGAACACACGTCAGCGTTCACATGGCAGCATGAGCCTTCATGCACATATAACGGTTGAATATCGAAGAATTCGTTGGAGGGAGATACTTCTACGTATCGTAAGGTCCTCGAATCCTACGGCTGTGGAAAGAGAACAGGCACTAACAATCCAATGCAGATCTTTCGTGCTCCCCCAGAGCCCACGGAAGGCAAACCTCGACCCTTTTGGGTTAAACTCGCCAAGGAGACACTACCATGAAAATCAGCCTGGCCCGTCTATCGGGAACGGTCGCAACCCTCTTCACCTTCGCTCTTCTCTTTTCATCTCACCAAATGCCAGCGCAGTTTGCCGGCGCCTCTGCTTCTGCCGGAAGCACGCTCACAATTCCAGTGGCTCAAATCCTGCAGCCGGAGGCGTTGCACCATCTAATGCTGACTCCCGGCGGAGAAAAGCCGCTCATCCTTCAAGTGGGGTCGCATCTCCTTTACGCCGAGGGTCACATCCCCGGATCCGAGTATGTGGGGCAAGGTTCGCAAGCAGCCGGACTCAAGCAATTGGAAGATCGTGTGAACGCGCTTCCGCGGAAAAAGCCCATTGTGCTCTATTGCGGGTGCTGCCCATGGAATCGCTGCCCGAATCTCGGGCCGGCGTTCGCGAAGTTGCATGATATGGGCTTCACCAATGTGAAGGTTCTGTATCTGGCTGACAATTTCGGGACAGATTGGGCCAGCAAAGGATATCCGGTTGAGCAGGGCCGCTAGCGGGAACGCATTGCGCAAAGTCGGGGATCTTGAGAAGGTCATTGGGATTCCGCGACCGGCGCTTCGCAGTTTGATTCCGCTGAGATTTCTCTTTCTCGTTTGGCTCGGAGTGAGCACGGTATCGGCGTGCTCCGCCGCAAGCTCCCTTGTGCAAAAGGCGGCGCCGGAATTCGTGCGCTCAGACCTGAATCACAGGCGCGTGGATCTCCGGGCCTACCGGGGCAAGATTGTCCTGCTCAACTTCTGGGCCACCTGGTGCGCTCCCTGCCAGCTTGAGATGCCGCGCTTCATCGCATGGCAAAACAAATACGGCCCGCGGGGCTTGCGGATTATCGGGATTTCAATGGACGACGATCCCGCAATGGCGGGCAGTCTGGTCAGGAAACTGAAGCTGAATTACCCCGTAGTGATGGGTGATGAGAAAATTGGGCACTTGTATGGCGGGGTCATGGGGCTCCCGATAACCTTTCTGATCGACAAGCAGGGGAGAGTCCAGGCTCAGTATCAAGGTGAAACCGACTTGAACTCGATCGAAGAAGAATTCAAGCTCTTGCTTGGTCCCTGAGTTGGCGGCAAGATCGATGCATCTGGGTCAACAGTGTCGAGCGACCAGAAACACTCCCCAGGCGTGAGCTCTTTCCTCGCCGTCTTCGGAGATGATGTTGGCCTCGGCCTGGATCTTTCTCTTCTCGATGCTCACTATCCATCCATTCACATGAACAACATCGCCAACACAAACTTTCTTTCGGAAACGAATCCTCAAATCGGCGGTAAATGCCTCGTCGCCTCCCGAAATGATCGCCTTGGACATTGCCTCATCGAGAACCGAAGAGATGATTCCTCCATGAACGATCCCCTTGTAGCTTTCCCAACCTGCGCGCGGAGTCCAAGTGGCAGATGAGCGGCGTCCCTCGGCCAGAAATTCAATATGCAGACCTTGCGGATTCTCATCGCCGCAGACAAAACAAGCAGCGTTCACGGGCGCACTCACGGATTCCGGTCGTACAGTCCGGTCTCCCCTCGACTCGCTCAAATCGCACAAGACTCTTCTTTCTCCTTCTGCCCTGGGATGCTCGCCTTCGTGGGCGATGTTCCGAGTCGTCGTTTCGACGCTAACTATCTGTTCGCCGCTTCGTCCAGCGTCGCCCCTGGTCGCCTGAACATCGGGCAGGACAATCCCCTATTCCAGCAATCAACGGGGACCATCGCTTCCATTGCCGGGCCTGGTTTCGTGTGCAAACTGAATCATTGCCTTACCAAGCGATTCCAGGAGATGGGCCCAATCGCGTAAGTGCAGATGGCCAGACCGGGTTAACGAATAGTTGCGCCGGGCCGGGCCATCCCCGGCATCCCATGTGGAGGCCACATGGCCGTTCGCCTCCAATGTCCGAAGCGTGCGATAGAGAGCCGCACCTTCGATGGTGGCGTCGGTCAGGGCATATTGCCCAAGGCACTCGGCAATTTCATAGCCATACGATTTCTTCTTCTCTTTAAGAATCCGCAAAACGACTGGCTCGATAAAGCGGGAGACGTTTCCCATTGCGCAGGTGCATGGGTGTTCCTGGCCGCCTTGTTTACAGCATCGCCGCCTGGTCTCCTGTGAAGAATCTTGTGTGCGTGCCTTGGAACCTGGACTCGTCGGCATAGGAAGTTGCGTCCTGTTCTCCTCAAATAAAAATACCACTTCTGGACGGGAGCTCTTACTATATGTATATTACATCTAGTCGCTCGATCGCGGAGCGGACGCAACTGTCGTTTACTTGACAAGGAGCCTTATGAGCAAAATTGGAGTGATGATGTCAGCGAACTCAGCTGACGCGCCGATGTCTTCGCATTTTGGAAAAGCCGAATGGATCATGATCGCCGACACGGAGAAGCCGGGTCCTGAGTTTGTAAAGAACGATGGGATGAACGGCAAGAGCGCCGTCGAGATTGCGATCCATCGGGGCTGCACGGACGTCATTTTCACTGAAATTGGAAATGGTGCGTTTGGGCATTTGAGCGCAGCAGGCATCCGTGGCTGGGTCGCGCCCGAGGACATCACCGGACAACAAGCACTCCAACTGTTTGGGCAACTGGCTTTGGAACCTGCCAACACTGCAACAAAGCAGGGCGGGGGCCATGGTTGCTGCTGCGCAAGTCATGACGGCTCTGAGGCTGCCACCTGCTGCCGGGGTTGACCCTCAGGCTCGATGAGCGCAAGAACTTCTCCAGCTCGGAAATGGGAATAGGACTGCGCAGCGATTGACGGCGCCGATCATGAGGGGATCGGGGACTATTTGATTTCGATCATCGGCCTTGCGGAAAGTCCCTCTCTGTTCATTGGCCCTCCGCAAGGTCAGGTAGTGTCTCGCGAGAATGCACGCAAATGGCGTCCCTTGCGTGGCTTTGAAAGGATATTCCATTGAAGACAGTGCGATACCTCATAGCGTCCCTGGCCCTGGCTGGTGTTGTGGTTTCCGTCCTGGCGTTGCATGTCCACTATTCGACCGAGACCCAGCCCTGTTCCATCAACGAGAAATGGGACTGTGGCGTCGTGAACCATAGCCCATTTGCTGAGATCGCACATATTCCCGTGGCCGCCCTTGGCATCGCCGGCTACCTCCTTCTCGCAGGGTTGGCTTTGGCGCGGCAGCGAATCCTGTTGGCGCTTGCCGCTGTCGTTGGGCTCGGATTTGCGCTCTATCTGACCCACATTGAAAAAGACGTGCTCATGGCGTGGTGCATCTACTGCGTCGTCTCTCAGACGATCATCGCTCTGATCACACTGCTCACTCTGGGGTGGGTGGCGGTTGGTCGCATAGTGCGGAACCGCGAGTCGAGCGCGGTGTAGTTGCCGGCGTGATGCCGAAACTTCTGCATTTGGAATGCGAGGAGGGCCTCCACCTTTCGATGGATGCAAACTACACCTAATTCCGGGTAGGCTTGTATTTCCCCGGATTGGAGCGCATAGGGTGCGCCAGAGGTGGCACGAACGATTTGCGGAAACCCCTGATGTTCTGAGGGGCGCACGGCGCAAGCAAACTAGAGTGCCGGTGTTGGAGCTCGAAATCGGCGGCGACGAATTCATTACCATGGCTGGGCCATGCTCGGTTGAGACCGAGTTCCAGTTGATGGCCACCGCCAACCACGTCCGCAGGGCCGGCGCTCGTATTCTTCGCGGTGGCGCCTTCAAGCCGCGCAGTTCGCCTTATTCGTTTCAGGACCACGGCTTGGAAGGCCTCAAGATGCTGGCCCGCGCGCGCCAGGAAACCGGCTTGGCCATCGTCACCGAAGTCATCTCGGAAGCGGACGTTCCCATGGTCGCCGAGTATGCCGATATTCTGCAGATCGGCACTCGCAACATGGAAAACTATGCTCTCCTTGAAGCGGCGACGCACTCTGGACGACCGATACTGCTGAAGCGCGGCATGATGGCGACAATTGAAGACTTTCTGCGCTCGGCGCAGTTGATTCTGGACAACGGCAACCGGAATGTCCTGCTCTGCGAGCGCGGCATCCGTACCTTTGATACCGCTCTGCGGAACACCTTCGACGTGGCCGCTATCGCGCTGCTCAAACATATCTCGCATCTTCCGGTGATTGCAGACCCGAGCCATGCGGCCGGCTACAGCGACATGGTACCCGCGCTGGCGCGCATCGCCGTTGCCGCCGGATCCGATGGCCTGCTTGTCGAAGTCCATCCCGACCCGGACAAAGCCTGGAGCGACGGCGAGCAGTCGATTGATTTTGCAGGATTTGACGACATGATGGCCAGTCTCGATCCGTATCTGGAGTTGCGGAAAGTGGCGCTCCAAAGCAAGGGACTTCCAGTGTGCGAAATTCTTCGTTTGCGCGCCATGGAGGCGGTTTGATGATCCCCCACACCGGAACCCTGGCGCCTCCCGCATTGATGGCCATGTTGACTTTGGCTTGCGGTTTCTCGTACGGCATCGCCTGCAACTCTTGCATCCCCATCCCTGTTGCGGCTGAACACGGCGCCGATTCGCCGATAGCCCCGCGCGGAGCAGAGCGCTTCCGCAGAGGTTTGGATCACAGATTTACAGAGGAGTAACCGAAATGCCGCCCCGCATTCAAACCGCACTGGGCATGGGACTTGCAGTCATGGCCGCAGCGTTATTCATGGCTGCGCTGTGGAGGGATCGGCCTGTTCACGCAAACGCACAGGGAAACGAGACCGTCGCCCAGGGCTACGCTTCGCCCCTTGAGGTACTGCTCTCGCCTGATGGCACGAGGCTCTTTGTGCTTTGCCAGCAGAGCGAAGAGGTGCGTGTGCTGAATACGGCAACTTTTACCGTGGTCAAGAACATCGCGGTGGGCCGTGTGCCTCGCGGCTTTTCTCTATCGCCTGAAGGCGACAGGCTTTTCGTCACGAACTCCTGGGACGACACTCTCTCGGTAATCGATACGCGCACGCTTGCCGTTGTTGCAACATGGCCGGTGGGCGCTGAGCCATCGAGCGTGGTAGAGGATCGAACGTGTAAGCGGCTGTTTGTAGCCAATCGCATTAGCAGCAATGTTGCAGTGCTGGACGCCCAGACCGGCACAGAAGAAAAGCGGCTGAGGGCCGGACGAGGCGCCAGCTATCTCACGCCTTCCCCCGATGGAGGCCGCCTCTATGCCACACACATATTTCCCAACCCATCTCCGCATCGTACCGCTCCCGAGTCCGAGATTACGGTTATCGACACGGCGCACGCTGTGGTGGTCGATCGCATTCCGCTGCATTCAATCGCGGGTGTTTTTCATCTCGCCTTCTCGGCAGATGGACGCCTTGGCGTGGTGGCCGAGTACCATCCCAAGAATCTTGTGCCACTGGCCCACCTGGAACACGGCGGCGCCTTTGCAGACACGCTTACGCTGTTTGGCGCGGACGTGGGCAAGCAGGTCGAGATTCCACTGGATGAATTGGAACGCTACGCTTCGCAGCCCTTCTCGGTAGCCATTGCCCCGGACAAGTCGCGCATCTACGTTACCTGCGGCGGATCGGAGCGCGTGATCGTGGTGGATGTACCACGCCTGCTGCATTTTATCCACTCGCGTCCATTCCCCGAATCCGCCTCCTTCGCCCAGAACCTCTCGGCCAGCAGCAATTATGTGGTTGCACGCATCCCCGTTGGGCATAACCCACGCGGCCTCGCTCTCAACCGCAACGGACAGAAACTGTTTGTGGCCAACCGGCTTGACGATACGATTAGCGTGATCGACACGCGCACCAATCGCGTGGCTTCGACCATTGCATTAGTCAGCCCCAAGACGCTCTTTGAGTTGCGCAAAGGCGAACAGGCATTCTATACGGCCCGCTATTCGTTCCAGGGGCAGATCGGATGCGCCACCTGCCACATCGATTCCACCTTCGATGGCCTCACATGGGATTTGGAACCGGACGGCTTTGGCCGCGACATTGTGGACAACCGGCCTATCGAGGATCTCAAGGATACCGAGCCTTTCAAGTGGAACGGCGGCAACCCCAATCTTCCCACCGAGTGCGGCCCGAGGACCGAAAAATTCTTCTGGCGTTCGGAGAATTACGACAACAGGACGCTTACAGATCTGGTCTCCTATGTTCGCGGCCTGCCATCGCGACCCAATCGCTGGCGGTTGCCGCACCGCGAATTCACGCCTGCCCAGGAACGCGGGAAGGCGTTTTTCGAACGATCGGTGGACAAGTTCGGCAAGCCGATTCCAGAAACCAACCGCTGCTCGTATTGCCACAGCGGCCCCAAGGGCACCAACCAGAAGTCCTTCGACGTGGGAACGCGTAAGCCCGCGGACAATTCAGGTCTTCTGGATACGCCTCAGTTGACCAACATTGCGCTTACGGCGCCCTACCTGCACGACGGCTCGGCTCGCTCTCTGGAAGAGATATGGACTGTCTTCAACCCCGACGACAAGCATGGCCGCACGAACGACCTGACCAAGGATGAACTCAACGACCTGATCGAGTACTTGAGGACGCGATGAAAAAGATAGGCACGATCGCATTGCTTCTGGCTGCCGGTACACTGGCGTTTGCCACTCCGCCCAAGATGCCACGCTACCGTTTTGAGATCTTCACCACCGCCAACGGTCTCCCCGACAATCATGTGTACTCGGTGCTGGTGGATGGAGACCGCATATGGGCGGGCACTGAGAACGGCCTGGCAGTTTACGAAAATCAAGCATGGAAGACCTACACCACCAAGGACGGCCTGGCCCATCGAGCGGTGCTCTCGCTGGCGCTGGACAAGCGCACCGGCGACGTTTGGGCCGGGACGATGGGGGGCCTGAGCCGCATCTCCGGCGGGCGCATTGACAGCTATACCCAGTTGAACTCGGGTCTGAGCAATGACGTGGTCTACGGCGTATCGGTGGAGGGCGAAAATGTGTGGGTGGCTACGGCCGCGGGAGCCTGCCGCCTCGATCTTCACACCGATCAATGGACGCTCTACAACGAACGCAACACGCCCATGATCGAGATTTGGGTGTACGGAGTCTCAGCAACGCCCAGCAAGGTCTACTACGCCGTGTGGGGTAGCGGCATCCTGGAATACGACCAGAAGACCGGGCGCTGGGATAAATACGAGGATCCGGACGGCGAAACCGAGATGGTTCTGTTCAAGGATCAGGGCCTCATCCACGAAATTACGACCTCGGTCAGCTACGTGGACAACATCCTTTGGGCAGCCACATACTTTGGCGACAGCCGCTACGATGGCCGCTACTGGCACAACTTTCTGACGAAAGACAGCGGGCTCCCCTCGAACTTTACGAACTTCATAAAAGGCGTGGATGCTCAGCGAGCCTGGTTCTGCACCGATAAGGGTCTTGCCTACTACGACGGCACCAACTGGGCTGTCTATCGCCCATCGCTCAAGGACGGCAAGCCGGAGATGACGGTGCGCGACGCGCAAGGCACAGTAACGCCAATCGCGGTCACCACCGCGCCGGCCCACAACTATATTCTCGGCATTGACTTTCAGGGCAGCGACATATGGGTGGCCACTGCCAAAGGCCTGAGCCACGGAATTCTTCAAAAATAAGGAGACAGCATCATCATGAGTGCATTTGCAGAAGATGAATATCAATCTTGCTCAGGCGAACAAATAGCGATACTATATCGTCATGGCGAAAAGACTGGCGAGCAAGCGCGGCAAAATGATGACGGTGCAGCAGTTCCGGGCATCGTTTGGGGACGAG
>Ga0302320_10007125_pt1 | contig 24680 bp, 17 predicted proteins | sample Bog_T0_3_FD_202130 | JGI IMG/M metagenome (GOLD analysis project Ga0302320, IMG submission 202130) | Peat permafrost microbial communities from Stordalen Mire near Abisko, Sweden - Bog_T0_3 | ecosystem: Environmental > Terrestrial > Soil > Wetlands > Peat | place: Sweden: Abisko, Stordalen Mire...
CTAGAGCGCTTTCGGAGTGGATGTGGCCTGTGCCGTTGTACCATTCAGGCACAGGAGAATCACACATGCCATCGAGGTCTGCGCTCGTCCTGGCGGCAACCTTCGCCGCCTGCATCAGTAGCCTCACCGCACAACAGCCGGCGCCTCAGCCTCTGCAAGCCATGCCCTATTCGCCGTCGCTCGACGTGACTAGCCTGGACCGCTCGGTGGACCCATGCGTGGACTTTTACAAGTTCAGTTGCGGCGGGTGGAAGACTCGCAATCCCATCCCCGCGGATCAGGCCGGGTGGAGCGTCTACGCGAAGCTCGGCAATGACAACCAGCAATTTTTGTGGGGCATTCTTGAAGACGACGCCAAGGCAACCAACCGCACTGCTGTGCAGCAAAAGGTGGGCGACTACTTCTCCGCCTGCATGAACACGGCGGCCATCGACGCTCTTGGGATGAAACCCATCCAGCCAGAGCTTGCGAGGATCGACGCGCTGAAGACGCGGGCCGATGTGCTCTCAGCGCTCATCAGCCTGCACCACGAGTATGCAGGCAGCTTCTTCTTCGGCTCAGGCACCGGGCAGGACGCGAGCGATTCCTCCACCGTGATTGTGGAGTTGGGGGCCGGCGGACTGGGTCTGCCAGACCGCGACTACTACACGAAGACCGATGCAAAGAGCGTCACCATCCGCCAGCAATACGTGGCCTATATTCAGCAGCTTCTGGTCCTGGCCGGCGAATCCGCCGATCAAGCCAAGGAGGACGCCGACGCGACCATCAAGATCGAGTCCGCCCTGGCCGCCGCCTCATTGACGCGTGTGGAGCGGCGCAATCCGCACAATACCTATCACATGAAAACCATCGAGGAGCTTGCGGCCCTGGCGCCTTCCATCGATTGGCCGCTCTACTTCAGGGTGCAGGGCGCTCCAGGAGTGGCAAAGCTGAACGTGTCGCAGCCGGAGTTCATGAAAGCGGTGGAGACAGAGCTTTCGACGGAAGACGTGGCTACACTGCGCGGCTATCTGCGCTTTCATCTGCTGACGGCGGCCGCGCCTTATCTCGCGCATCCGTTCGAGCAGGCCAGCTTCGACTTCTTCTCAAAGACGCTCCGCGGCGTGCCGGCAATGCCTCCGCGCTGGAAAACCTGTACGCGCGCCGTGGATCGCAACCTTGGCGAGGCGTTGGGTCAGGAGTTTGTGCGCCGCACCTTTAGCGCCGATACCAAGGCCAGGACGCAGTTGATGACGGAGCAAATCGAGACCGCCATGCAGCATGAGATTGAGCACCTGGACTGGATGAGCGCGGCCACCAAGGCGGAGGCGCTGCGCAAGCTTCACGCCATTCGAAACAAGATTGGCTATCCCGAAAAGTGGCGCGACTACTCGGCGCTTGAGGTGAAGCCGGACGATTACATCGGCAACACCATTCGCGCATATCGTTTTGAAGATGCGCGCGAGTGGAACAAGCTTGGCAAGCCTGTGGATTTGAACGAGTGGCACATGACGCCGCCGACGGTGAATGCGTATTTCAATTCACAGATGAACGACATCAACTTTCCCGCCGGAGTATTGCAGCCGCCGCTTTACGATCCCAAAGAAGACGACGCGCCCAACTACGGCAACACCGGGGCCACTATCGGGCACGAGCTGACACATGCTTTCGACGACCAGGGACGTCAATTCGACTACAAGGGCAATTTGCGCGACTGGTGGACGCCGGAAGACGGGAAAGGGTTTGAAGACCGCATCAACTGCGTGCGCGACCAGTATGCCGGCTACACCATCGTCGACGACATTCACATCAACTCGCACCTGACAAGCGGAGAAGATGTGGCCGATATAGGCGGAACGCTGCTGGCTTACATTGCATGGAAGAAACAGACCGAAGGCCTTACACTGACCCCCGCCGATGGCTTTGCGCCGGACCAGCGTTTCTTTGTGGGGATGGCGCAGTGGGCCTGCGAAAACGAGCGGCCAGAGAACCTGCGCGTGAGCGCGATCACCAATCCGCACTCGCCCGGGTTTGCACGCATCAACGGCGTTGTGTCGAATATGCCGGAGTTCCAGAAGGCCTTCGGCTGCAAGGCCGGGCAACCGATGGTCCATGCGCCAATGTGTCGTGTTTGGTAGACGGCGCCAGGGACTAGGGACTAGGGAATAGGGATTAGACGAACCCCCAGGCAACGCCGTTGGATGACGGATGCAAGGCCTTTTCAATCCGGTGATCAGCATCACACTCCGCGGCTGTCATCAATGACAACATTGCTTCATCAACACCCCGGGGGCCCGTACGTCGCCTGTCAAACTGTCTGGAGATCGCCAATGAACCTCGACCCGTTCGCATTTCTCGCCGATCCGGATCTGATCCAGGCGCTTAATAAGCACTCCATCGAGATATCCTGTGGCGCGGATCAGGTGCTGTTCCGGCAGGGAGATGCTCCGGTTGGCCTTTATATCCTTCATAAGGGAGAAGTCACGCTAAGCCATACCGCCCCGACAACATGGGAGGTTAACACGATTCAGGTCCTGCCTGGCTCCGTGCTCGGGCTGCCCGGACTGGTTGGCAACCGGCCGTACACCCTGACCGCCATCGCCCGGGCAGATGCTCGACTCAGCTTCATTACCCGCAGCCACTTCGACATCATCCTGCAGCATGATTCGCTGCTGGCCATCAAGGTTACGCAGGTGCTGGCCGCTGAAGTGCACACCGCGCGTCAAGGAGTCCTCGAATTTCACCCTGCCGCAAACGGTTCATCCCTTACGCCTCCCGATTGACGCACCACCGTACATCCTGCGAAACTCAAGCCAATGCAATATCGCGGAAAAGTTGAATACTCCCGTGAGCGGAAATTCCGCGAGCGAAACACCCCTCTCTATCGCCTGGCCCACTGGCCCATCTGGATCTGGGTCTTCTTTCTGACGCCCGGACCGCTCACTTTTTCGCTTTTCGCCGGCGGCTTTCAGTGGGGCAATTGGGCCTGGATGGCCGTGGTTCTGATTGGAACCGGCATGGCGGGCCTTCGCGGCCAAATGCCGGGCGTCGAGCCCCGGCCCTACATCCTCCGATTCGACGAGGACAAGCCCAACCCACTTTACCGCCGCATCTGCTACACCTTTGCCTGGAACGCCGTGCTCAACTTCGCTCTGCTCAACCTGGTGGGCCTGGTTGTTGCCGCCGTCACCGGCGTGTGGTACATGAAGCAAATCTACAACGCCGCTTACCTTCCGCTGTGCGCTGTCATTCTGCTCGCGGGCGCGCTCGGCAAGCTTCCCCGCGTCGGCCCATCGACCAAGGGCGAAGGGACAGAGCGCCGCTACTTCTACGGATCGGTATGGGCCGCGACCGCCGCGCAAACCATGCTGCTGGTCTTTTGGAAGATACTGCCTCACACCCAAATCCCCAACCAGACCGCCAGTTGGATCAAGCTCGGCGTTTATGTGGGTGTGCTCGCGTTGATGGGCTTTCTGGCTTACCACGGCAAGCTTGGCCGCACCCGGCCCATTCTTCCCGGCGAGATGGTGTCGGACTGAAGCCACGTCCCGCAAGCGTCCGCTCCCCAGCAGCTTGACCTGCTAAACTCACCTACGTGATCCTGGCAATTTTGCTCATCGCTGCGGCCGCTTACCTGCTCGGGTCCATTCCTATCGGATACCTGCTGGTTCGCTTCTTTCGCAAGCAGGACATCCGCTCGGTGGGCAGCGGAAACATCGGCGCAACCAACGTGCTGCGCTCCGGCGGCAAGGGGCTGGGCGCAGCCACCTTCCTGCTCGACGTGCTGAAGGGTTGCGCCGCCGTCTACCTGGGCGGGTTGCTCGGCCAGTTGCTGGTTTCCCACACTCTGGGCATCGGCCCATTGCGCAATTTCCAGGCCCTGGGGGCCCTGTGCGCTGTTCTTGGCCATATGTTTCCGGTCTGGCTTCGCTTCCGCGGCGGCAAAGGGGTAGCCACAGGATTCGGCGTTTTCCTGGTAGCCGCACCCATCGCCGCGCTAGCCGCCATAACGGTCTTCTTCCTGGTAATTCTTATCAGCCGCTACGTCTCCCTGGGCTCGATTCTTGGCGCGGCCAGCTTTCCACTCTTCGCGTGGTTCACCGTCCAGGGAGACAGGCCGCTGTTCTATATCGCAGTCCAGTTTGCCGTCGCAATCCTAATCATCGCCAAGCATCACGAGAACATCCGCCGGTTGCTCACCGGCAGCGAATCCCGCTTTGGATCTTCCTCACGAAAGACAGGCGCCGCATGAGCCGCATCGTCGTACTTGGTTCCGGTGCATGGGGAACCGCCCTTGCGCTTTCTCTTCATCGCCGCGGAGGTCACCAGGTGACCCTTTGGGCGCACAGCCCCGAAGCCGCGCGCGAGATCGCCGAGCCCCGGGAAAATGCCCTGTTTCTTCCGGGATTTCCTATTCCTCCCGGGCTGGTTGTCACGGGCAGCGAAGCCGCGGTAGCCGGCGCAGATATCGTGCTTTCGGTCGTCGCTTCCGAGTTTCTCCGTTCGACCTTTTCCCGCATTCGCCCTTATCTTCATCAAGGTCAGGTGGTGGTGAGCGCGACCAAGGGCGTTGAGGACCACACCTACCTGCGCATGACCCAGGTGATCGCCGCCAGCCTGGCCAAAACCGCACCGCAGGCCGCGGACGAACTCTCCGCGGCGACGGACGCAAGCTCCATCTCCGGCGCAAACTCCGATACAAGCCTCGAGGTATTTTCAGAGGATTCGGCCCCTCAAGTCAGTTCTTCCGGCATTGCCCCCGCGCCTCTTTCCTTCGATGACCTCTATCTGCCCATCGGCGCGCTGAGCGGCCCAAGCTTCGCATTGGAAGTCGCACAGGGGCAGCCCACCGCTGTGACCATAGCCTTTGACGACGCGGAGATTGCCGCCCGCATTCAGCAGGAATTCTCTTCACCATCTCTGCGGCTCTACACCTCGACCGACGTAATCGGCGTGGAGCTTGGCGGCGCGCTCAAAAACGTAATCGCAATTGCAGCAGGCATTGCCGCCGGCGTTGGTCTCGGCTATAACTCCGCAGCCGCTCTTATGACCCGGGGCATAGCCGAAATCACTCGTCTCGCCGTGGCCTGCGGCGGACGCCGCGAAACCCTCGCCGGCTTGTCGGGCGTGGGAGATCTGGTGCTGACCTGCACCGGGTCGCTGTCACGGAATCGCACCGTCGGCCAGCAGTTGGGCCAGGGCCGCAACCTGCCGGAAATCCTGGATAGCCTGGGCGGCAAGGTGGCTGAAGGCGTCCGCACCACCCGCGCGGCGCTCGGACTGGCACGACGTCATAACATCGAAATGCCTATTACCGAGCAAATGGAACTTATCCTCGACGAAGGCAAAGACCCCCGCGAAGCAATCAAGGCCCTGATGCTTCGACCCGGGAGGGACGAGCACTAACTCGTCCCAAATGAACGGGGCGATTGAGCTTTGTGGCTTCCCACCTTTGCGACAGGAAAAAGTCGCAAAGATGGGGCACGGCGTATTTGTGGATCGCACGGAGCGTTGATTAAAGGCGTAACTCGCCGACGCGGGTCAAGGTGCTCCTGAATGTCATAGTTACCGCCAACAACTTCTTTCCGGCCCGCGCAACCGTCGAGGTTCCCCGCGAGGCCTATCGATTTCTTGAAAACCTGAGCAAATCTGAACAGTCTCCCACGCCTGTTTACTTCATTCTCCTTGAACGAAGGTTGAAGTCCCTGCTGTTTCCGGAATTCCTGTGCAAAGGAGAAAGCGATGAGCCAACACCTTTGGAATACTCAAATACTCGTTGACGGCCTTGTTATCTTCCTCAGCATTGTCGTTGCCGCCGTCGCGCACTTCATGCGGCGCAGAGCAAAAAAGGCGACGTTTCGCAACTACTTCTGCTCGTGGTCCGATGCACCCTTTATGCCGGAAGTATCCATAAGCGAGGCCGAATTGATGCTCGCCGAAAGCCGGGCCCGCTTCGAACAGAATCGCGACTGGCGCTGATCGAGCGCGCGCTCCACGGGTCACGGTGAGGCGCCTCCTCCCCGGAACGTCACCCTCATGCGCCGCGGCGTCATGCCAGTATTCGCGCGCCTCTTATCTTCCCCATTTCAGGTTCTCAAACACGCAGAGCAATACAGGCCAGCAATGCTTCGGCCTCTGAGCGCATGATGGATTGCATTGGCCGTCTCATGGCCATCACGTCTACCGTCAACGTTTCACCGCCGCGGCCATCCCCGCACTGGAGAATCAAATGCAAGGTCAAATCAACGGAATGTATTATCACTTCACGAGCTTCCAAATCATGGCTGCCGTGTTTGTGGTCCTGGTCCTCATAGTCGTGGCCGTCGGCCTGTATGCGGAACGCCGCAAGAAAAGGACCGTCGCTCTCAAAGACCGCTTTGGATCCGAATACGACCGCGCCGTTCTTAAGCACGGCTCCGCGCGCGCGGCTGAAGACAAACTAGCCAACCGCACAACCCGCGTTGAGACCATGGAGATCCGCGAACTCGGCGTTACCGAAAGAGAACGCATGATCAACGACTGGCATATCGTGCAGTCCCGCTTCGTCGATCACCCCAAGCTCGCTGTGACCGAAGCGGATGACCTCATCAACGGGCTCCTCGAAGCACGCGGCTATCCCCTGGCCAACTTTGAGCAGCGCGCCGCCGATTTGTCGGTCGGCTACCCCCGCATTATGGGCAGCTATCGCCTGGCTCACGATGTTGCCGTCCGCAACGGAGCAGTGGATGCCACCACCGAGGAACTGCGCAACGCAATGATCCAATACCGCGGCATCTTCGACGAGCTGATCCAGGTCCGGACGCTTCGACCCATCGCAGCCGCTGCATAAATTGAGAAACGTATCAGGTTGCGGAAAATCCCGGCAACGGTGGAAGGCCCGGGCCTAAAGGCCTTGTCGATTCGCCAGGTTTTCAGGGGGGTTGAAATCCCCCCGCCCTCTCCGGAGTCTTCGATCTACAACTGTGGCGCCAGGCGACCGGCCCACAAATGTGTGTGCCCATCTTTGCGACCTTTTGCTGTCGCAAAGGTGGGAAACCATCCCACTTAGCCGCCCCGCCCATCAGAGGGGTAGAGATGTTAGACGGCGACACTCGATCGGAGGGCAAGATGCAGGCACCCACAACGAAAACTCGACCTGCCCGCAACTTATTCGTCGCCGCCCTGGTACTCGTGAGCGCGTTCGAGTTCGGCTGTCCAACGGGATTCTCCGCCACTCCCAACCGGAGTTCGGAAACCGTTCAGGCCACCTATGCCCAGGCAGGTAATCCGATCAGTGTCACGCTGGTCATCTACGACTACTCGACGCCGACCGACCTGATGAATCTCTCGCTGGCTTTTCAGCAAGGGCAGGATCGCGCCCTGGTCACCGCGCTCTCCCGCACCAGGGCGGTTGGGCAATGCTCCATTGGCGGGGCGGTCGGCTACGACATCGCCTTCATCCAGATGCTTGTAACTCCAAGCGGGCGATCGATCACCTTCATCACCAACCGGCCGCCGCCATCCGGAGAAGTCAACTCCGATGCTTCGAGCGAGTCCTTCGACCTTGCAGTTGGCCAATTCGACATCAACGACAGCGACCCATCCAAGAGCACCGGATTCCTGTTTCCGGCAAGCAAGCTGGTCATCGATAAGCAGGGCGAGTTTCACTACGATCTGGCCGGTAATCCATGGTTGCTGCTTAACGTGTTGGATTCTAAAGCTGCATCCACGGAGACCGTGGCCGAGAGCCGCTGACGCGGTTTCAACTTAATATTGTGAATGACAACTCAATATTGTTACGAACTTCTGGGACACCACACCAGCATCTGCGCGAGCGCTCGGCTATGAGAAGTGCGCGCAACTTCAATCCCCGGCGCGCCTTGGCTTCCACTCCAAGTAATCCAGCATCCATTTCCAGGTTGAATCGAAGCTCTGCGTCGTCGGCGGCGAAGGGGGAGCCGTTGTTGGAAACTTCACTGGCTTGCCGCGATATGCCTCGGAAAGCTGCTTGAAGACCTTGCCCTGCTCTTTTACTTTGCCGTCGTTGGTGAGCAGCCCCAGGCTGTATTCGAGCGAGTTGAAGGCGAACTTCCGATTCACGTCGTGGCTATCCCAATAGGTGAACCAACTCACTCCCGACTCCACGGCCGCGGTAACCGCTGTTTCCAGCCATTCAGCCTGTTGCTTTTCCGCCATCGATTCGATGCAGGTGTTGAACTCCCCAGCCCAAACAGGCTTTTGTGGAAGGCGCGCATAGGATCGAACCAGCGCCGCAAATGCCACAAGCAAGCGCGTGCTTGGCGGGTCCATTGGACCGCCATATTTGAGAGCGCCCGACCACCAGGGATAGGCATGCATCACGGGAAAGGGGTTGGCGGCCAGAGCCTGCGGAGAAAAAGTGTCCCGCTGAAACCACGGCTGATGATCGGTTCCGTTTACATGAACGCCGCCTGGATATGCCGAGTTCATCAGCGAGAACATCTTTCTCATCCAGGCATCGCCCACAACCGGCTGCGCGCTCCAGCATGTATTCATCTCGTTTCCAAAATCGAATCCGACGATGTTATCGTGCGCCCTCATTGTTTGCGCCAGCGCGCGAATCAGCAACTCCTGTGCCTTCCAAATCTCTGCGTCCACATAGAGCGCGGGATCAGGCTTGTTGAAAGGCGGCAGAAAGTACCACCCGCTTAGCTGCCCGGTGAACACGGTGACGAGAGCATCCAGGCCGCGCTCTCCCATGAGCCCAAGCAGTTGGCTCAATCGCTCCAGATGGGCGCTGCTGACCCAGGTCAGGTTCGGCTGGAAGTAGGGCCAGATCAGCATGATCCGCAGATGGTCGGCGCCAAGTGCCGATATCGAGTCCAGGTCCCGCTTAATCGGATCCGGGTCCCACTCATTCCAACAGAACCACCAGTTGTTGGAAGGGGTGTAATTGACGCCGAATCGATGACGACCCAGGGCATTGCGCTCGCTCAGCGTTTCGCCCAACATCGCCTCAAGCGAGCCGACGCCGGCCATCCCGGAATGAATTGGATTGCGCCCTGGCTGCCAGGTAGATGCAAGGGCTGCGCTGGTTCCACTGGCTAGAAATTGCCTGCGATTCATAGGTCTCTTTCCAAGAAGTTCAATTGCGCTGAAAGGATATACCCCGGGCCTTGCGGCGCGGGATTGCAAGCGTTGCTTAAGCTGACCCAGGAATGACTGGACAGAATGGCTGGACAAGGATTGGCAAAGTTGGCCAACGCATCTATACTGCGGTTGAGGTGCCCCATGCCGACGCGCAACGTGAGCCTGACGAAGGAACTGGATCAGTTTATAGCCGCCAAGGTTGAGAGTGGTCTATATGCGAATGCCAGCGAAGTGATGCGGACTGCATTGCGTGTGCTGGAGAGGGATGAGCGGGAATACGAGGAGAAGATGGTTGCGCTTCGTTCAGCCATCGCAGAAGGGGATGCCGGCGACGATGCCGAAGAGGGCGCCTTTGAGGGCCTCTTCGCGTACATCGAAGAACTAGGTGCAGGGAAGGTAGCTGGTCTTGCCAAAGTTCATTCTCTCCAAGGCCGCCAGATCTGATTTGAGGGCCATTGTCCGGTATACATTTGAGCGATGGGGCGCTAACCAGGCTGTCCGGTATGTCCAGAGTCTGCAAGTTTGCTTCGATGTTCTTGCGTCGGATTCAGGAATTGGGCGAAGGTGCGATTCAATCAGTGCAGGGCTTCGGCGGCACGAACATGGGAGGCACGTCGTGTTCTACCGATTGAACCCCGGCGGAATACGAATCGTGCGGGTTTTGCATCAGCGGATGATTCCGAACAGGTCTCATTTCGAGCAGTGAGGGGCTCCTTGGTTTGTATCTCTGCGGGATACTACCCGAATCTCCACAACTCGCACAGGCGAATTGGCAAACTGTCGCTTGTTGCCGGGCTGCGCGAGGACTAGCTTGTATCTAGCGGCTGAGACGGCTTGCGGAATCAAAGGCGCATCCAAGCTCAGGACAGAATGGACCAGGCGGAGGGTGAGAGCCCGCGACGTTGGCGGGGATTTGAGCTTTCCACAGGCAATTGCCTTTGTTTAGAAAAAGGGTCCCCGTAATGCAAACAAAATACAAGATGTTGTGGTTTGCACTTGACTTCTACCATAGAGAGCGGTACTTTTTCATCTGCGGCTGTAATCAGTTTGTAACGTGACCCGGCGTGAAAAGCCGCCGGCGGTCGCAAGAAAGCCAAGCACCTGCGGTAGCTTCACATCCCCGCGCTCAGTTGTCTTACAGAAGCTCAAAATTGCGCCTGCCAGGCTGCGATGCGCCGGTGGGACAAGGACATTCACTTTTTCAGCAGATTAAGGAGATTCCATGAACGAGGTCCACATTCCCGCTTCCACCGCTTCTCTGCAGACTCCGTACACCCAACGCGGGCTGATGTTTGCCCGCAGATTTTCGACGGAGGGCATATCCCCCTATGACGAGGTGCAGTGGGAACGCCGCACCGCATCCATAACCGACACCAAGGGCAACTCGATCTTCGAGCAGAAGGACGTGGAAGTGCCGGTGGACTGGTCGATGACCGCCACCAACATTGTGGCCTCGAAATACCTGCACGGGCAGGTGGGCACGCCGGAGCGGGAAACCGGCGTGCGGCAACTGGTGGGCCGGGTGGTGGAGACGATCCGCGACTGGGGCATGGCCGGCGGCTACTTTGCCACGGCGGGCGATGCGGCCGCCTTCCACGACGAGCTGGCATACATGCTGCTGACGCAGAAGGTGGCGTTCAACTCGCCGGTATGGTTCAACGTGGGGTGCGATCGGCTGGAACCGAATTCCGACGGGCAGAACTGGCACTGGGACGCGGCAACCGGGGGCGTAAAGTACTCGGCTACCGGGTACAGGAACCCGCAGTGCTCGGCGTGCTTCATCAATTCCGTGGACGACTCGCTGGACTCGATTCTGACGCTGGCCAAAACCGAGGGGATGTTGTTCAAGTGGGGTTCGGGAACGGGAACGAACCTGTCGTCGATACGCGGCTCGATGGAGACGCTGTCGGGCGGCGGACAGGCTTCAGGGCCGCTGAGCTTCATGCGCGGATTCGACGCGTTTGCGGGGGTGATCAAGTCTGGCGGCAAGACCAGGCGCGCGGCGAAGATGGTGATTCTGAACGCGGACCATCCGGACATTATGGCCTTTATCGATTGCAAGGCCAAAGAGGAAGCGAAGGCCTTTTCGCTGATCAGGGCCGGCTACGATGGATCGGGCCCGGACTCGGAGGCGTATTCATCCATTTTCTTCCAGAACGCCAACAACTCGGTCCGCGTGAGCGACGAATTCATGCTCGCTTACGAGGGTGACAGCGACTTCAGCACTTATACGGTGAAAGGCCATGAAAAGGTAAAGACGTACAAAGCGCGGGAGATCATGCGCAAGATTGCCGAGGCTACGTGGCTTTGCGGCGATCCGGGGATGCAGTTCGACACCACCATCAACAAGTGGCACACGAGCAAGAATACGGCGCGCATCAATGCCTCGAATCCGTGCTCGGAGTACATGTTCCTGGACAACTCGGCCTGCAACCTGGCCAGCTTTAACTTGATGAAGTACCTGACTCCGGCAGGCTCGTTCGACATTCCCGCATACCGGCATTCCATTTCGGTGGTGATCACGGCCATGGAGATCCTGGTAGATAACTCGGGATATCCGACGGAGGCCATTTCGCGGAACTCGCATGATTATCGGCCGCTGGGATTGGGCTACGCCAACCTGGGCGCGCTGCTGATGGCGATGGGGCTTCCGTACGATTCGGCTGCCGGGCGCGATTTTGCCGGGGTGATGACGGCGATTATGTGCGGACAGGCCTATTTGCAGTCGGCGATTCTTGCGGCTAACTGCCCGCCGCTGGCTTCAGCCACGCCGCTGACCGCCAGCGTGGATCGGCAAGGGGGCGCCTGCCCAGGCTTCTATGTCAACCGCGAGCCGTTCCTGGATGTGATCAGGATGCATCGCGCCGAGGTCAATAACATTGGCAAATCGCGCGTGAGCGGAGAGCCTTTCAGCGTGCCGCAGCTCGATGCGCTGATTGACGCCAGCCGCGAGAGCTGGGACATGGCGCTGATCTACGGCGAACGCCACGGTTACCGCAACTCGCAAACCACGGTGCTGGCGCCAACGGGCACCATCGGCTTCATGATGGACTGCGATACGACAGGAATCGAGCCTGACCTGGCGCTGGTGAAGTACAAGAAGCTGGTGGGCGGCGGCATGATCAAGATTGTGAACAACACGGTGCCGGCGGCGCTGTTCAAGCTGGGCTACGACAACGAAGAGGTGAATGCGATTGTTAGCTATATCGACGCGACGGGCACGATTGAGGGCGCGCCGGGGCTGAAGCCGGAACATCTGGCGGTATTCGATTGCAGCTTCAAGCCTGCCAAGGGCACGCGCTCGATTCACTACATGGGGCACATCAAGATGATGGCGGCGGCGCAGCCGTTTCTTTCCGGCGCGATTTCGAAGACGGTGAACCTGCCGCACGAGGCCAGCGTGGAGGACGTTGCGGAGGCCTACGCCGAGAGCTGGCGTGAGGGCATTAAGGCAGTGGCCATTTATCGCGATGGCTCCAAGGGCACACAGCCGCTGAATACCAGCATGGATGCCAAGAAGGAGCCCTCGGCTCTGGATGTTGTTGGCAGCCGTGTGCTGGCCAGCGTTGGGGCCGGACAACAACCCGCGGAGGCGGACTTGAAGGCGCTGGAGGCCAAAATCAGCGAAAAGCTGGAAGTGAGCGCGAAGCAGGTGATTGCCGCAGCCGCAGCTTTCCAGAGCGCGATGGAGGAGATTGCGAAAGCAGCCGCTGTGCCGGTGTTGACGGCTACTCCTGCCCCGGCGCCGATGGCCGCGGCACAGGAGCGCAGCGCGGATTCAGAGCAGGACCCGAACGGACCGCCGCGCGCTGTGCGGCATCGGCTGCCGGAGGAGCGGGCGTCGATTACCCACAAGTTCTCGATCGGCGGGCATGAGGGCTACGTTACCGTGGGCCTCTACCCGACGGGGCAGGTGGGCGAGATCTTCATCAAGATGGCCAAGGAGGGCTCGACGGTCTCAGGCCTGATGGATGCTTTCGCAACGTCGATTTCGCTCGCCCTTCAGCACGGTGTGCCGTTGAAGGTGCTTTGCGAGAAGTTTGCCCACACACGGTTTGAGCCTTCCGGCTGGACCGGGAATGAGCATATCGGCTACGCCAAGAGCCTGATGGACTACATCTTCCGCTGGCTCAATCTGCGGTTCCTTTCCGGCACGCAGTTAACGCTGTTTGCCGGGCTGGCGCCGCAGGCGCCGCAATTGCCGGCCAGCCCCACGCTGCTGCCCGATACCGAACCGGAGGACGATGCGGTAACGTCGCAGGGTCACCTGGCCAGGCTGGCCGAGGAGGTTGCCAAGCGCCTGAACATGGTGAGCGGACATGCGGTCGGCCAGATCGGCAGCCAAGGCTCAGGCGGCGGCATTGCTCCTGAGGTTCGGGCGTCTTCCGCGGCGGCGGCGAGTCCGGTGGCCAGTCCCACGCATGGTCCGAGCCTGAAAGACCGCGGCATTTACCATGCGGCGGACGCCATGCGGGAAATGTACGACATGGGAGATGCGCCCAGTTGCGGGACTTGCGGGGCCATCATGGTTCGCAACGGCAGTTGCTATCGCTGCATGAGCTGCGGGTCAACGAGCGGGTGCAGTTAGCTCGCGCAAATCCCGATCCGAAAAAACTGTGGATTTACGCACAAGGTGAAACTTTGCCCCCATAAGGTGAAACTTCGTCGACACACTCGACTCCCACACGTAAGTTGGAAGGGCCAGGTGTTCGTAGGAATCCGCCCTTCAATCAGGCCCGTTTGTGTGATTGCAACTGGCAAAAACAACGCCGGGCACTACAATCGGCGATTACATAACCAAGCTCTTTCACGCGAACTGATTGAGCTTGAATCCGAGTTCGTAGGTTTCGCCATGGCTAAGCACATCTTCCCAGGCGACTTCGCGTTGTTGCAAGCCTGCCATGCGGCCCAGCATGCAAGTGACAGCGGTTTCGACGCCGGCGGCAATCTCGTTTTGAGCGTTTCCGGATGTGATGCTGTCAATGAAACTGCGTTCCTTGTCGCGGTCGGCGAAGGCTAGATTGTCACTGAATGCGCCGTTGGCGGCGAACTTGCCCGATCCAGGAGCGACCGCGGCCGGGTCTTGCCAGGCCCAGGCGCCGGCGCCGGTGATCTGTATTGGACCGGAGTAGGCAACATTTGCGGAACCTGACTCTCCATGGAAGCGAAGACCTGCATCGAAGGCGCCATCGCGGCTGAACTGCGTGGACGAGAAGGAGAGATGAACGTTCCCGGGATAGGTGAAGTCGACCTGGTAATTGTCCCAGCAATCGCCATAGTGTGTGAGGATGTTGCGCCCCCCGGTTGCCGTGGCCTTTAACGGCCGTGCGCCAAGTATCCAGTTGCAAAGATCGATGATGTGGATGTTCTGCTCGACAAGGATGTCGCCCGAGAGGGCACGATCCCAGAGCCAGTTGCGCAGGCGGTATTCGTCGGCCGAAGCGCCAGGGCAAGTCTTCTCAGTAGATGCCGGGGCGTTGTAGTTGGCGACAACCGCGGCAATCTTGCCGAGGGCACCGGCCTTGATCCGCTGTGCCACGGCGGCAATGGGCGGAGCATTGCGGCATTGGAAGCCAACGGCAACGCTTTGGACGGGCTTGACCCGCTTTCCGATTTCGAGCGCCAGCTTTGCCTGCCGGACGTCGATGCCGACCGGCTTTTCGCAGTACACGTGTTTTCCGGCTAGGACTGCAGCATTAAGATGCTCCACGTGGAAGAAGGGGGGAGTAGAGATCTGAATCAGATCGACCTCTGGCGATGCGGCGAGTTGTTCGAATGCTTGCGGACCGCGGAAGAGGAGCTTGGTGTCAAGCAGAGCGCGGTTAAGGCTTGCGTTGAGTTGCTCAAAGTGGCTGCGGGCGGCGACGAGTTGATCTGGGAAAAGGTCGGCCAGCGCAACGACCCGCGCAGTGGTGGATTTGGAGAAGGACTCGGCAACGGAAGTTCCTCGGCCGCCGCACCCCAGCAGGCCAAGACGCACAGCGGAGTTGGCGGGATAGCCGAAGGCAGCGCTCGACTTGAGCAGGAGCAGCCCGGATGCCGCCGCGCCGGCATGAAGAAAATTGCGACGGTTCATATGTCCTCGATTCCTTTCGAATTCAGACGCGCTTGTTGAGAATGGAGAAACATGCGCTCTTGATCAGACGATTACCTCGCGCAGGATGCGTTCGAGATAGAGCTTTTCCTGGCGAACGTCTTCTATCTGCTGCGGGCCGGAGGTCTCGCGCTCAATGGTGATAGCGCCGGTGTATCCAAGGTGATGCAGCTTGGTAAAGACCTGCTTGAAGTCAACGAGACCGTTGCCTATCAAGACCTCTTCGCCGAGCTGACTGGGATCTGTGGGCCAGCGTCCATCTTTTGCGTGCACGCTGCGAACGCGAGATCCGATGATATCGACTGCGTCCACGGGATTGGCCTTGCCGTACAGGATGAGGTTTGCGGTATCGAGTCCGACGGCGAGGTTGGGCATGGCGACGTCGCGGATCGCGCGCGACATGGTGGTTGGCGTCTCCTGACCGGTCTCCATCAGAAAATACTGCCCGTTGGCCTGGCAGTGCCGAGCAACGGTGCGAATCGCCTCGACTGCGCCGGGATAGAGGATATCTGCGGGGTCCTCGGAAATGAAGCCGCAATGAGTTTGCACCTGGGGGACATCAATCAGCTTGGCAAAATCGGATGCCTGCCGAAGAGCATCGATGCGTGCCGCGCGCGTGGATGGAGGGACCAGGCCGATGGTGGATGGGCCGCGTGTGAAGTTCCATTCGAGCGGAGGCGGACCGACGACTTCAACTGCGGTGGCGATGAGCTCGTATTTGGCGAGTAGATCGCGAAACTGCGCCGCGATCTGGGGCGTAAAGCCGTTGATGTATCCGTCGAGTGAGAGGAAGCAATTGGAGAAGCCAAGCTCATGAACGCGGCGAAAAGTCGCCTCAGGAGCACCGAACGGACTGATAATTAGACCCAGGTCCATTGGCTTAAGCGATACCGATGCGGCACCGCCCCGAGCAACTGAGGGGCAAAAACCTTCGGTGACCAGTGCGGCAGACGCCGCGGCTAGGAATGTTCTCCGGTCCATGAAACCTTCCTTCTGATAGGGATGATGATATTACGCCCTCTATCAAGCCGTGAAAAGGATCTGCGATTTGCTTTTCTCGCTTCCATGCGCCGGATGTACTCCTCATCCAGATTCGCCATGCACCACATTTTTTCCCGCCGCGGCTTCAGGTCGTGGCTCTGAAGCAGGACGCGAACCGTCTCCGGGCCTGCATGTTCGACCAACTTGCGCTTCACAGCCTCCTGAGCGATCAGCCAAACCGACCAGCGCGCCCGGCCTGCCGACGGCGCCCCGCAGACCATGGCGATCATGCGTAAACGGGACCACTTATAAGAGCGCCGGGCATTTCACTCTAAGTGTCAGTCCATTCCTTTGAAGGCTCCTTTTTCAGCGTTTCGTGGGTTCGATCGTGATCACCACCGGACTTGTTGCGGTGAGTTCAAGGTAGACCACCAGGGAGTCTCCCTCCAGATGACGTTCGATACCCTGACGGACTGGAATGTCGGCTTTCTTGCCATCCAATTCGACGCGAACCGATGCCGTTTTGCTCCAGTGATCGATGAGGAACGCGGGGTTAACCAGCGGGCGATCCGCCGTACTGGAGATCCGGATCGTCAGCGGATCCTGTGGCCGGCTGCTCGGTCCCTGGACCAGGAACGCGCGCTGAGCGGGGTCGTATTCAATCGGCGTCAATGCTCCTTGCGCAAGGGTCGCATCGGGCGGCGAAAGCCAAGACTTGGCCAATGGCAAAAGACTCGCGCCATCGCGGCCCGTCAAACCGCAGAGCAGCAGTTTGGTCATGCTGTCAGACGATCTGGCATATGGATCCCAGTAAATGTGCGAGAGCGAAGTGTGCGACGCGCGGTCGGGGGTAATGGCCGGGCGTCCGCTTGATCCAACCTGCGCCACCGGCCAGTGGTTCCACCATTCGAACATCGAATAGCTCTGTTCGCCGTTGTAGGTATCGAATGAAACCTTCCGCGGCCAGACAATCTGGAAGGGATTCTGTGGAGATTTCAGGTGAACGATTTGAATGTTCGCGTCGTTCGGCCGGTCAAGTTTCGCGGGCCCCTTCGGGTACGCAAAAGTCTGATCCGTCTTCGGCTCCCAATGATAGGTGGACTTCTCGCCGGCCATGTTCTCGAGGGTCAAGGCATCCGCTTCAATGTTGTCCTCTGGCCGTTGTCCAGGTCCGTTGATTACGATTGTCTCCTGCCATTCGTGAGGAGCCCCCAACGAGGAACTCCAGAGCACCTGCTTTCGAACTGCGACCCCATCCGGGTAGACGGTCCAATACTCATCCGCCCAATCGAACCAACCGGTGGGAACATCGAGATGCGCCCCCTCATAGTTGCGAGCCTCGGCCAGGGCATATCGCCAGTGGATCACCGCTCGCGCATCGGTGGACTCCAGAATGCTGACATGCGAATAGCGGCTCTGCTTGTCCGACATCGGCTCGCAATCGCCTGCGCCTCCGCATCCCGGTCCCCACGTTTCCAGGAATTCATCCGTGTACCATTTGCCGTCTTCGGTCACCCATGCCGGGATGTAGTTTGTCCCCTGCCAGAACACGAGGCGCATTGCAGACTTGTCGAAACGCACAACGACATCGGAATCGGAACCGATGCGTCTCAGGCGATCCCACTCCGGCGAATACTTCAGGCTTGCGTATATGGCCCCGAAGGTACCTGGCCCCGCTGGTCCCGATGGCAGTGCCGCATACGGAATCACTGCCCCCTCTGGCTTCGCAGCGCTGGCAATATCTTCCTGGTCCTGCTGTGGGGAGATTGACCGATTAAGGAGATGCACGTTGTCAAGGTACCCGTCCAGCGAATACTGGATGGGGTCTTGCGGATGACTGATCCAGACGGGGAACGAAACCTGTGCGACGCGCACCCTGCCGAGCACCAGGGTTGCATCGACGTCCTGCCAAAAAGTACCGGGAGCCGTGAGGCTGGCAGCAGGCTTTCCGTCTATGAAAATGCTGAGCCCCGATTCGCCATTGAACACCGCTGCTACGTGCACCCATTTCTTAAGGGGCAGAGTTGTGTCGGTCGTAACTTGCTTCCAGACTCCATCCACAGTAGCGGAGAAGCCGACATGTCCAAAGGCATCTATACCCAGGAAAAACCCGACTTGCTGGTGCTCACTTTGATCGACAACGGGGACCCAATTCCAGGGGTAGTTGTTAAGAGCAACCCAGGCGGAAACCGTGAATGCATTCCCAAGTCTCGGGACATTTTTCGCTTCACGCCAGATGCCGGTGGTGTAACCATCGAATTCAAGGGCCTGCCCTTTCACACCCGGCACGCGGCGCCAGGAGCCCCCAAGATGATCGCCATTCCTGGCCAGCAAATCGCTCAGGGCTTCGTCGGTCCCGCCGTCGAAAATCCAGCTTGCATCAAGCGGGCGCGACGGGGCAGATTGAGCGTGAATGATCCCGGGAACCTGGATGTATAGCAGTACGGCGGCTAAGCACGGCAATCCGACCAACTTCACTCTCTTCATTTCCCTCTCCAGTGCTTCAGAGGCATTATCCCACCCTCGTCCGGAGCGGCTGAATCGCATGTTACTCGCACTGCCAGCGGAGTAGTATCATTGCGGCAAGTAAAGAACCCGCCAAGGATCCCTCGCCCATGTTTAAGACGCTTTCAGCCGTATTTCTTTTTCTTGCGATTCCCTTTGCAGCGCATGCGCAACCTTCGTCCGTGAGCTTCAACGCAGCGACCAAGGTTTTCCGGTTGGATGGCGGAGGTGTCTCTTATGTTTTTGGCGTGAATCCGCGTGGGGAGTTGCAGCAACTTTACTGGGGCGCGAGATTAGCGGCAACGGATAGCTTTCCGCAAGCCGCCCCGCTACCGGAGTTGGCTTCGTTTGATTCCTCCTATAACAACACGCCACAAGAGTACGCCGGCTGGGGCGCAGGGCTGTTTGCCGAGCCTGCGTTGAAGCTCTCATTTGCCGACGGCAACCGCGACCTCGTTCTCCACTACCTCCGCCACACCGCATCCACAAATGGCTTTGACGTAGTGCTGAAAGATATTGCGCGCGAGATTTACGTCACGCTTCATTACGCCATCGATCCGAACAGCGGAATCCTGGCGCGTTCGGCAACCATCCAGAACCGTGAGGCGCAGCCGGTGAGCGTGGAACAGGCTGCCGCTGCCGCGTGGGGCCTGCCGCCGGCTCACTACACCCTCAGTTACCTCACCGGCCGCTGGGCCGGCGAGTGGACCCTGAACCAGGAGGCGATTCATCCCGGAGCCCGCGTCATCGAGAGCCGTCGCGGTTCAACCGGCCACCAGGCCAATCCCTGGTTCGCCATCACCGCCGGCGAGCCCTCTGAAGTCTCTGAAGAGCATGGCGAAGTCTGGTTTGGCGCGCTCGCCTGGAGCGGTTCCTGGCGTATTACCGTCGAACAGGACCAGTTGGATGAAGTGCGCGTTACCGGCGGTTTCAATCCTTTCGACTTTGGCTACGTCCTGCACCCCGGAGAGTCGCTGGAAGCGCCGGTTTTCTATGGTGGATATTCGTCCAGCGGCCTCGGCAGTGCTTCGCGCCTGCTCCACCTCTTCGAGCTTGAACACATTCTGCCCCGCACTGCCGCAACCGCAACGCAAACCCTCCCCAAGCCGCGACCCGTCATCTACAACTCCTGGGAAGCGACCGAGTTCAAGGTGACTGAGGCCGGACAAATCGCGCTGGCGGAGAAAGCGGCCGCCCTCGGCATTGACCGCTTCGTGATGGACGACGGGTGGTTTGGCCAGCGCAAAGACGACCACGCCGGCCTGGGCGACTGGTATGTGAACCCGGATAAGTTTCCCCATGGCCTCAAGCCGCTGATTGACAAGGTTCATTCTCTGGGCATGGATTTTGGTCTCTGGGTGGAGCCGGAGATGGTCAACCCCGATTCGGATCTCTATCGAAAACACCCCGATTGGGTACTGAATTTCCCCGGCCGTCCGCGCACCGAGCAGCGCAATCAATTGGTGCTGAACCTGGCCCGCCCCGACGTGCACGACTATGTTCTCGGCTTCCTCGACAAGCTGCTCAACGAGAACGACATTGCGTTCCTCAAGTGGGACTACAACCGCAACTGGGCAGAGCCTGGTTGGGACCAGTTACCGGCAACGGAGCAGAAGCGGGTCTACGTCAACTTTACGCGCAACCTCTATGCCATCCTGGCCGAGCTGCGCCACAGGCATCCCAAAGTAGAAATCGAGTCGTGCTCCGGCGGCGGCGGCCGTGTTGACCTGGGGATTCTGCGCTACGTCGATGAGGTTTGGCCCTCTGACAACACGGATCCCTTTGATCGCCTCACGCAGCAGGATGGGTTCACCTACGCCTACACGCCGCAGATTATGATGGCCTGGGTAACCGATTCGCCCCACTGGCTCAACAAGCGCTCCACGTCGTTGTCATACAGAATGCTGAGCTCGATGCAGGGCTCACTGGGCATCGGCGCCAACATTGCAGCCTGGTCTCCGGAAGATGCCGCGCTGGCCAAGCGACTGATTGCCGCCTATCACCAGGTGCAACCGACCATTGTGCAGGGCAGCCTCTACAGGCTGATCTCGCCCCGCAACGGCAGTGAGTTTTCTGCCACCCAGACTGTCAACGAGGAAAAGACCCAGTCCGTCGTCTTCGCCTTCATTCACTCCACGCAAGAAGGCCGCTTGTTTCCGCGCCTGAAGCTTCAGGGGCTCGATCCCACTGCCGAATATGCGCTGAGCCCCATTGAGGGCAAACCGCACACCGGCACGCCGTCTGTAGCCAGCGGTGCCTGGTGGATGAACCACGGCTTGAATCTGGATGACAGTTTCCGCGGAGATTTTCAGGCCGCGGCCTTCCGTCTCGATAAGAAATAGCCTTTGACGCGAGCACGGGCCTTCAGGCAAGCAGGCTCAGTGAACCAAGGCGGAGCGGTAGGTTTCAAGCCAGCGCATAGTCTCTTTCACCGGGAGGGGGCGGCTGAACAGGTATCCTTGCGCACTGTCGCAACCTTTCATGCGCAGAAGGTCCAGTTGTTCCTGAGTCTCCACCCCTTCCGCGATCACTTGCATGCCGAGTTCGTGGCCCATTTCGATGGTCTTCTGGACCATGATGCGGTCCCGTTCGTTGCTTTGCATTCCCTGAACGAACGACCTGTCGATCTTCAGTTCCGTGGCCGGCATGTTCTTGAGTTGTTGCATCATGGCGTAGCCGGTGCCAAAATCGTCGATCGACAGCTTCACCTGTTTCATCCGCAGCCTGGTCAGGATGTCCAATGTCCTCGAGAGCTCTTCGATCAGGCCGCTCTCCGTGATTTCAATGGTGAGATTGGCGGGAGATACGCCATGCTTTTCGGCCAGCGCCTCAATGCGGTCTGGAAACTTCAGATCGTGAAGAGAGTATACCGACGCATTCAACGACAGCATGAGCGCCTTCCCGTCGCCATTCGCGAACTGCCCCACTTCGCTCATGCCGCGGTCGGCCACGATCCAGCCAAGCTGGTCGATAAGCCCAAGTTTCTCCATGCGTCCAATGAAGTCGTCGGGGAAGATCAGCCCACGTTCAGGATGCTGCCACCGAACCAGCGCCTCAACGCCAGTAACCCGACCGGTTGCAATATCGATCAGCGGCTGATAGTGAAGCACAAACTCATTGCGCTCGACCGCACTCCGCAATTCCTCATTTTGGGTGATGAACGGGGTGCCCGGTTGAACGATCGGCAATGTTGCCGGTTCCGCATTTCGTGCCAGCACTTCCTCCAGCGTCGTCAAGCGGAATGGTTTTTGAAGATGGCCTACGATGGAGAGACCAAGGACCTCCGCCAGTTGCCCGGCGGACTCCAAGGTGCGTTTGCCAACGCCGCTCATGAGGACGATGCCGGTCTTGCACTTGCGCTCACCGAGCATCCTCAACAGCTCAATGCCATCCATCTCAGGCATCATAAGATCGAGGAGGATAAGGGTCGTATCGGGCCTCAGCTTCTCCAGGAACGTCTTCGCATCCGTCGTCGCAGTGCAATCGAATCCCATGTTCTGCGCGGTGGCAGAGACGAACTCGCCCACGTCGATTTCATCGTCGATGACCAGGATTCTCTGGCTAGCTTTCATCGTTCCTCCGTTTGCTTGCGGCAGTTCCGTTGACCTTCACCGGCCAGACCGGGCATGTTCCAATTCTTCTTGTTTGCCTTTGCTGCTTTCCATCACGCGGTGGATGATTGCGCCGAACTCGGCGCGTTGATAAGGCTTGCGCAGCAGGGGACCTTCAACCACCGGCATGCTCTTCTCGGCCAGCGCCTCTGCCGGAAATCCGGAAGAATAAACGATCTTGAGGTCAGGGCGCAGAGCACGTGCCCTTTGCACAAGTTCAACTCCATTCATTCCACCCGGCATGACGATATCGGTCACCATCAGATCAATTTCGTCATGCTGTGCAATCATCTCAAGTGCGCTGGCGCCGTCTTTGGCTTCAAGGGCTGTAAAGCCCATCTCCCCCAGATAGGCTAGGGCTACCTCAAGCAGGTCCGCTTCGTCGTCCACAACCAGCACCGTGCCGTCGAGCTTTACGTTGAGCGGCTTCAAGGTATCCGCCGGAACCGGCTGCGAGAGATCCGCTACAAAGGGTAGATAAAACGATACCGTGGTTCCCTGACCAAGTTCACTGTAGAGGCGGACGATGCCACCCGACTTCTTCACGAAGCCGTAGACCATGGCAAGGCCCAGGCCTGTGCCCTTGTTGCGCGGCTTGGTGGTAAAGAAGGGCTCAAAGGCCCTTTCCAGAGTCTCTCGCGACATGCCGTGCCCCGTATCCGTTACCGATACACAAGCGTAACGGCCTGCTTTCAATTCTCCTGCTTGTACCGCGGGATGGCTATCTTCGAGATTCTGCACCTGCGAACTGATGACGATTGAGCCGCCCTTGGGCATGGCATCGCGCGCATTGACCACCAGATTGAGCAGCGCGCTTTCAAGGCCGGCGGGGTCGATGAAGAGCGGCGGCACCGACTCGTCGATATGGGTCGTGATCCTGATCTCCGGACCGAGTCCTCGGGATGCCAGCTCGATCATGTTCTGAATCGAATCTCCCAGCGAGACAACCGACGGTTTCAGCTCCTCGTTGCTGGAGAACACCAGCAAGCGGCGCGTGATGTCCGCGCCGCGCAGGGCCGCCTTTTGGGCGGTCCGCACCCGCTTGACGGCCGCTTCGTTGCCGGCGACCAGGCGGTCGAGCAGATCGAGGTTCCCAATGATCACGCCGAGCAGATTGTTGAAATCGTGAGCGATTCCACCCGTCAATTGGCCGATCGCTTCCAGCTTCTGGCTTTGGTGCAACTGCCGCTCCAGTTGCTTTCTCTCGCTGATGTCGCGGATTGCCGCCGTCACAAGGATGCCCTCAGTGCTCTCCAGCGGGCTCAGCATGATCTCGATGGGAAACACGGTTCCATCTTTGCGCCGCCCGTGCAGCTCGATCACCGTGCCGAATTGCTTCGCCAGCGCCTCGGCCGCGGTCCGGGTTCCGTCGGCGATCAGCCGTTCCGCAATGCCCTTCGGAACGATGTTCTTCACCTTCTGGCCCACGAGCTCTTCGGGGCGGTATCCGAACTGGCTCTCTGCCCGGGCGTTCAGCAGGACGATCTCTCCGGCCTGATTCACCACTACCATTCCATCCGGAGCCGCCTCCAGCAGCCCTCTATACCTCGCCTCCGACTCTATGTGCTCGGTGAGATCGTGGCTGATCTCGGAAAATCCCCGTAGGTTTCCGGATGTATCGTGCAAGGCATTGATGGTGACGCTGGCTAGAAATTGCGAGCCGTCCTTACGCACGCGCATGCCGAATTCTTCGTGGCGGCCGGTTGTGGCGGCAATCTGAAGGACCGCCTCAGGCCAGCCCCGCTTGATGTCCTCGGGAATGAAAAAACGGGAAAAGTTGTGGCCGATAATCTCAGCGGCAGCATATCCCTTGATATGTTCCGCGCTGGCGCTCCAACTGGCCACCGTGCCCAGCGGGTCCAGCATGAAGATGGCGTAGTCGTGGACTCCGTCCAGAAGCATGCGGTATTTTTCTTCACTTTGCTGGAGCAATTCCTCGGCTGCGGTGCGCTTTGTGCTGTCGCGCACCGCGGACCGGGCCGCGATGCCGGCGATCAAGATTCCCAGCAGAGTTCCAATGGCCAGAATCGCCTTGGTCTGGCTCAGGTAGCGCTCAGTTTTTCCAACGCGCAGCGTCCGCAGGCGCACTTCTTCGGCCAGCAGCTTGCCAACCAACGCCTGAAACTCGGTGTCCCGTTCGTCCGGGCCGCTTCCAATGGCAGCCACAGCAGCGTCAAAGCCCTGGCTCCGGCGCAGATTGATGATCGTATCCGCGCGCTGGATTCTCTCAGTGGCCAGGATTTCAAGGTCGGGGAAATGGATCTGCTGTACGGGGTTATCCACTGTCAGGCCGCGAATGATTGCCTGATCCTGCGCAACCCTCGCGACGTTGGCCCGGTAGGCATCCAGCTCCGATTCCTTGCCCGTGAGTGCAAATCCGCGGGTTGCGGATTCGATACCCT
>Ga0302320_10007129_pt1 | contig 24679 bp, 18 predicted proteins | sample Bog_T0_3_FD_202130 | JGI IMG/M metagenome (GOLD analysis project Ga0302320, IMG submission 202130) | Peat permafrost microbial communities from Stordalen Mire near Abisko, Sweden - Bog_T0_3 | ecosystem: Environmental > Terrestrial > Soil > Wetlands > Peat | place: Sweden: Abisko, Stordalen Mire...
GCTCGGCTCTCTTGTCGCCTACTCGACCACTCGCCAGGCTTGGTGGCTGGTTCCAGTCACCCTGCTCTCGCCCGATCTGCTCATGGTGGGCTACCTCGGTGGCACCCGGCTCGGGGCGTACATGTACAACATCGCCCACAGCACGCCGCTGCCGGCGGCGCTGGTTGGGCTCGGCTGGTGGCAGCATGAGCGGCTGACGATGGCTCTAGGCCTGGTTTGGCTGGCTCACATTGGCATGGACCGACTGATGGGCTACGGGCTCAAATACGACGACAACCTTCAACACACGCACCTCGGGCACATGACAAGAGCGCTGTTTGAGCGACAGAAAGCGTTGTGCGCCAGCTGCCTTGCGCTGGCTGTCGTGTTCTGCGCCTGCATATCCGCCGGCGGGCACGGGGTGGCCTACGGTGCAGCTGAGGTCGGCCGGCGTGGCCCTGTCATCACACTCGGGTCGTTCGATTTTCCCGAAAGCGTGCTGCTCGCTTATCTGTACGCAGGCGCCCTGGCCGCCACCGGGTTCCCCGTCCGGGTCCTGCCCGACGTCGGCACTCGCGAGCTGGTCGACCCGGCGCTGCTGAGCGGCCTCGTCCAAATCGTGCCCGAGTACTCAGGGTCGGCCCTTGAGTTCCTCAGTGTTGGGCGGCTGTCGGCTACATCTAGTAGCTGGGCGACCAGCAGGGCCCTGTCCCGGTGGGCCGCTCGCGAGGGGCTCGTCGCCGGACGCCCGTCTGGCGCGCAGGACACCAACGTCATCGTGGTGACCGCCGCCACCGCGGCCCGATATGGCCTGCGCTCGGTCGCCGACCTGGCCCGGTGGGCGCCGCGCCTGGTGTTCGGCGGTCCGCCCGAGTGCCCCGAGAGCGTTTATTGCCTGCCCGGGCTGAGACGGACTTACGGGTTCCATTTTGGGGAGTTCATAGGGCTCGACGCCGGGGGCCCGCTCACGTTGCAGGCCTTGGAGGCTGGGGACATCAGCGTCGCGTTGCTGTTCAGTACCGACCCCGCCATTACGGCACGACATCTCGTGGTCCTCAGCGACGATCGCGGCCTTCAGCCGGCCGAGAACGTGGTCCCGCTGCTGCGCCGCAGTCTGTTGGCCCGCTACGGTCCCCGGTTTGTCGCGGTGCTGAACGCGGTGTCGGCGCGTCTTTCTACCCCGTCGCTGCGCGCCCTGGACGCCCAGGTGGAGCTGCGTGGGCTCGCCCCGCGGCTCGTGGCCGGGAGCTGGCTGCGGGCGCAGGGGCTGGCCCCGACGGGGGGTGCGGTGCGGTGAGCGACAAGACAGGGACGGTGACCTCGCCGGGCGTTTTGGCCAGTCTTTCGCTGGGCCCCGCCGTGCGGCGAACGTCGGCCCGGCGCCGCCCGACCGGCGCGCCTCCGCCACTGCCGCGCCCGGTGTCGGTGAGTACCAGGGCATGGCTGGCGCTCGTGGTTGTCGTCCTGGCTGTCGTGGTCGTCGCCGCGGTGCGAGCGCCGTCGCTGCGGCTCGACGATCACTTCAACGCCGCCGTGCTCGGGTTCTTGGCCCGGTGGCGGGCACCGTGGCTGACGCGCATCGCTAGAGGGATCGTGGTGGCCGGTTCCGGCTGGGGCCTCGTGGTGGCCGAGCTTTCTGCGATCGCCCTTACGATGGCGTTCCGGCGCTGGCGCCACCTAATTGTGTTCCTGTGCAGCCTGGGCTTCTTCAAGCTTGCCGGGTCCCGGCTCAACCAACAGCTGGCGCGGCCGCGCCCGTACGGCGTGCGGATCGCCGGGAGCTGGACTGGTTATTCGGCGCCGCCGTTCAAGTTGGGAATCCTCACGATCGTCCTCGTAGGCATCGCCTACTGCCTGGTCGTGCCGGGCCGGGCCCGCTCCTATGCGAAAGCGGCCGCAACAGTGGTTATTGCCGTGTTCTGCCTGGCCTGTCTGTACCTGGGCATCGATCGGGTGGATGACGTCGTTCTGGGCGTCGCTCTCGGAGTCGCGATCCCGGTCAGCGCGTTCCGTTTCTTCACGCCAAACGAGGTGTTCCCGGTCGCCTACCGGCGCGGTCGCACCGCGCACGTGGACGTGACCGGCCGGCGCGGCGAGGCCATCCGCCAGGGCGTGCGTGACCAGCTCGGGCTGACCGTCACCGACCTCACGCCAGTTGGCCTCGAGTCCTCAGCCGGCTCAACACCGCTACGGCTGCGGGTCGAAGGCGGTCGAGACAAGTACCTGTTTGCCAAGCTCTACACCAAGGGGCACGTCCGCGCCGACCGGTGGTACAAGCTGGCGCGCAGAGTCCTCTACGGCTCGTTGGAGGACGAGCACCCCTTCCAGACCGTACGGCGCCTGGCCGAGTACGAGGACTATGCCCTGCGCCTGTTGCAGGACATAGGGGTCGGTGTGGCCAGGCCCTACGGCATCGTCGAGATCACTCCCGAGCGGGAGTACATGCTTGTTACCGAGTACTTCGATGGCGCCGTGGAGATCGGCGGCGTCGTCGTCGACGACCAGCTGGTCGACCAGGGGCTTCGGCTGATCCGCACGCTATGGGACGCGGGGATCGCACACCGCGACCTCAAGCCGGGCAACCTGATGGTCCGCGACGGGCAGCTGTTGCTGATCGACGTAGCGTTCGTCCAGGTGCGACCATCACCATGGCGACAGGCGGTCGACCTGGGCAACATGATGCTGGTGCTGGCGGTGCGCACCGACCCCGGGCGCGTTTACCGCCAGGCGTTGCGCTATTTCACGGAGACCGACCTGGCCGAGGCATTCGCGGCCACACGGGGGGCGGCCAGCCCTTCGCAGTTAAGGGCCTTTATGAAACGCCATCCTCGCGACCTATTGGCCGAGTTCCGTGCCCTCGCCCCCCCGCTACGACCGGTGCGGCTGCAACGCTGGAACGCTCACCGGGTGGGCCTGGCCGCGGCCATGCTGCTGGCCGTCATCGTCGTTCCTATCTTTGTCGCCAACACCCTTTTCCTGCAGCCCCCCGGCACGCGGGCGCCCGCCTGTGGCACCGGCCCGGCGATGGTCCTGGCGGCACAGGCGGTTCCTTCGGCGGCCTTTCTCGCGTGCATTGCCTCGCTGCCGTCGGGCTGGACTGCGGGGCCCGGCACCGTCGCCAGCGGGAAGGCCAGTTTCTGGCTGGACTCCGATCAAGCCGGGGCCCAGGCGGTGACCGTAACCCTGACCGCCAGCTGTGACACCGCAGGTGCCTACCAGATCCCTTCCGACCAGCTCGGCACGCGTCAGTTCGAGCGCCCGCTGAGCCTCGTGCCGCACTACTCCGACCTCCGCTACTACACCTTCCCCGGCGGGTGCGCCACCTACCGGTTCCGTTTCGTGCCCGGTGCATCCCCGGTCCTTGCCGCCGCGGTCGACGGCGCGCTGGCCTTCACACCGCGGTCTGTGCTCGTCGACTACGTCAGGCGGACCGTCGGGCTTGCCTTGTGCGGACGGGGTGCACCATGTTCGGGATGAGCGCGCCGGGCACCGGTGGGCGCGAGGAGGAGGCGCTCCTTGCCAGCCCACGGTCGGCCGCCTTCCTTACCGTCGGGGTAGCGACGCTCACGGCCGTGTTGTTCGTCCTAGTCGGCCTCCATGGAACGCTCCTCAGAGCCCAGAGGATCGACAATGCGTGGTTGCGGCTGATGATCTCGGGCCGGGCCCAGCCCCTGACAGTCATCGCCAAGGTCTTCAACGTCCTCGGGCTCGTGTACGTCACGCTGCCCGTGCGCATCGCCCTTGCCGGGTTCCTGGCACTGCGGCGCCGGTGGTGGCACCTGGCGGCCTTCGCCGGGGCCGTTATTATGTCGGAGCTGCTGATCGGGCCGCTGAAAGGTGCCTACGACCGACCCAGACCACCCGGCTCGCTGGTGGCGACGAGCGGTGGGTCGTTCCCGTCCGGGCACGCCGTGGCCGCGTCGGTCACTGTCATAGCGGCGGTCATCGCCCTAGTGCCCCCGGGTAGGCGGCGCGCCCTCTGGGGCGCGGTCGCCGTGGCCTTTGCCATATTGATGGGACTTTCCCGCGCCTACCTGGCCGCCCACTGGCTCTCCGACGCTACTGCAGGGATCCTGCTCGGCACATCCTGCGCCCTAACTACCGCGCTCGTAACCGACCGGTTGCAGCGACGCAGGCATGCCAGGAAGAACCCTGCCGGGCGCGACGCGGACCTGGACGACGTCCTGGCGCCGGGCCACGCCGAGGCCCGAGGGTGACCAGCACCGGTACGGGCCAGGCCCGTAATGACGCGGGTACCCTCCCCGATGGCGAGCTGACCATCGCCAATGACCCACGGACCGGCGCGGCAGGGCCGGTCGCCAAGCATGCGTGGCAGCTCGTCCCATCGTCTCGTTACCGGCACCCGGGCGATGTCATCCGCCTCATGGCAAGCGGGCTGGTCCTAATAGGAGCACTGGCAGCCGTCGCGGTGGCACCCGGTCAGCTTGTCCGGTCCGGCGCTCCCACCGTGACGTGGCTCGGATCCGGCTCGGCCGGGAGGCTGCTGATCGGCCTGGTGCAGGTGACATTCGTCATCGCCGCCGCCGCGGTCGTCTTCGCCGTCCTGCGCTACCGCCGGGCCCGTCTTCTGGCCCAACTGGCAGCGGGTGCTCTCATAGCCGGCGCTGCTCTGTCAGCAATCTTGTACCTGGCCGCCGACAAGGACCCGCACTCGGTGGCGTTGACTACGGGTCAGGGCTCGTGGCTGGCCGGTGCTTGGTTCCCAAGCCCGGCCCTTTTCGCCACGGCGGCGGCGATAGCGGTCGCGCTAGCGCCTTGGCTGAACCGTTCGTGGTGCCGGACGACGTGGCTCGTGCTGAGCACGATGGTCGGGGCCCGGCTGGTCACCGGCACAGTCCTGCCGGTCGAACTGCTTTTGGCACTCGCCGTCGGGGTTACGGTGGGCGCCAGCGTGCTGGTGGCGTTCGGTGTGCCGGACAAGCGCATGGGGCCCAATGGGGTCGCGGAGGCTCTCCGGTCCGCCGGCTTGCCCACCACTGTCGTCGAGCCAGCGAATGTCCGGACGAAAGGCTCCCGGCCGTTCGTGGCGGTCACCAATGACGGGCGGTGGCTCTTCATCAAGGCACTTGGCTCGGACCAGCGTGACGCGGACTTACTTTACCGCGTTTACCGATTTGCCCGGCTGCGCAACGTGGGCGACACCTGGCCCGCCGCCTCGGTCATCCGGGCGGTCGAGCGCCAGGCCCTTGTCGGCATGTCGGCCGAGCGGGCCGGCGTCCAGGTCCCAAGTGTCGTACGGGTTATCAGAGCCGGCCGCGGGACGGCTTTACTCGTTATGGAACGCGTAAGCGGCACCTCGCTCGGCGATTTTCCACCCTGGACGATCAGCGACGAACTGCTCCAGCGGCTGTGGGCAGAGGTAGAGAGCCTGCACCGCGCCGGGATCGCCCATCGCGGCCTGCGGGCGGCGAACGTGATGGTCGAGGGCGACGCTGAACCTTGGCTGACCGACTTCAGCTTCTCCGAACTTTCCGCCTCGCAACGCCAGAAGGACCTTGACATCGCCGAGCTGCTGGCGTCGCTGGCCACCATGGTCGGCGCGGAGAGGGCGGTGTCCGGCGCCGCCGCCGTCATCGGCCCCGAAGCACTGGCGGCCGCCGTCCCGTTGCTGCAGCCGCTGGCTCTGTCCGCGGCAACGCGTCACGCCATCGGTCGAACGGATGGCTTGCTGTCGGGAACCAGGGCGGCGGCCACGGCGGCAAGTGGTCTGAGCGAACAGCCGTTAGCGCGACTTCAGCGGGTGCGGCTCAAGAGCCTGCTCGCCATTGCCGCCGCCGCTGGCGCCTTCTACTTCATCTTGCCGCAACTGGCGCACGTAGGCAGCAGTTGGCAGGCCTTACAGTCGGCGCACTGGGCATGGCTGCCGGTCGTCCTAGCCGCGTCCGCCTTGACGTACCTGGCCAGTGCGGCCGCGCTGATCAGCGCCGTACCCGGGCCCATACCGTTCTGGCCCACCACCCTCACGCAGGCCGCATCATCGTTCGTCAACCGAGTCTCCCCCGCCAACGTTGGCGGCATGGCCCTGAACGCACGGTTCCTGCAGAAGAGGGGTGTCCCACCCGGTGCCGGTATTGCCGCCGTCGGTGTCAATGCGCTCATGGGGGCCGTGGCCCACCTGGTCCTCATGGTGATCTTTTTCACCTTGGCGGGCCACGAGCTGGCGCACACCTTCAAGCTGCCACCACCTAGCAAGCTGTTGCTCATCCTGGCCGGGGCGGCCGCCCTCGTCGGCATCGTGCTCGCCACCAGTCGGGGCAGGCGGTTCGCCGCCGCCCGGATCCTGCCCGCCCTGCGGTCGGCCGCCGCCAGCCTGCGGACCGTAGCAGCAAGCCCACTCAAGCTAGCCCTCTTGTTCGGCGCCTCGGCGATGGTGACCCTGGCCTACATCGCCGGCCTCGTGGGCTCGGTCCATGCGTTCGGAGGCGGCGTCGGGATCGCGGAGATCGGAGCCGTCTACTTGGGCGCCGCAGTCATCGCCGCCGTCTCACCCACTCCCGGCGGGCTCGGCGCCATCGAGGCGGCCTTGGTCGCGGGCCTGACCGGCGTCGGCATGCACGCCGGGCCCGCGGTCTCGGCGGTGCTCACCTACAGGCTGGCCACCTACTGGCTGCCGATCGTACCCGGATGGCTCTCCTGGCGATTCCTTCAAAAACGAGACTATGTTTAGGCCAATATGGGGCGAGAGTGAGACGCCGGAACCGGCCGGGTGCGAGCGAGCCAAACCTCCAAGGCCACCCTGGGCCTAGTCCCGCCCGCTCTATAAGGCCACTTTCATAGGCGAAGATAACCGCCTGCACCCGGTCACGAAGGCCCAACTTCGTGAGCACCTTTGAGACATGGGCTTTGACCGTGCCCTCGCCCACGTACAGGGCGGACCGGAGCTCTGAGTTGCTTTTGCCCGTCCCCAACAGTCGCAACACCTCTCTTTCCCGATCGGTGAGACGACCAAGCTCTGCTTGCTAACCACGGGGAGCGGGCTTTTGCGCGTAATTTTCAATTACCTTACGGGTGACCGATGGTCCCAACAATGCATCCCCAGCGGCGACCACCGGTGCCGCTTGCACCCGCTCCTCGGATGGCGCGTTCTTGGGCATCCAGCGCTACGACTCGATGGGGTCAACAGACGAGGTCCATTTCCTCACCCGCAAAGTCGTCATGGAGCCACCGCCGACCAAGTCCCATCTCAACCATGTCGTTCTCGACAGCCTGCGGGGGAACTCGTGGGAAGAGGCCCTCGCCCAGGCCCTCGAGTCCGACTCCCGGGTGCTGTCGTACGTGAAGAACGAACGGCTCGGGTTCTCCATCCCGTACGTCCACGAAGGTCGCAGCCACGATTACGTGCCGGACTTTCTTGTGCGTCTCGTGACCGAGCCTGCAGATGTGGAGCGCACTTTGATAGTCGAGGTCTCGGGGACCCGTAAGTCCCCGGGTCCCACAGAAGCGAAGGCCTCCACCGCCCGCAACCAGTGGTGCGCAGCCGTCAACAACTGGGGCGAGTTCGGCCGTTGGGGCTACGTCCAGATCGGGAACCCCCCGTACGCCCAGGCCATCGAGCTCCTGGACGAGGCCATAGACAACCTCTACGCCGACAACCCGATAACCGGCCTGCCGACGGAAGCCCAGGAGATCCTCGATGCCACCCCGTAAGCCCAAGCTTTCCCCATCTGCCGTGCCAGTTGAGGCCATTACACATGCCGACAAGAGGGCCAACCTGCCCACGGCGGACGCGTACGAGTTCGTGGCGCCCGAAGTGGAGAAACCCCAACAGGTCCGCTATCCCCGCGACCCTTCGCTCGACCCCCAGCTCGTCTGGAAAGGCAAGGATGCCCAGGACTCCGAGGATCTGGTAGCGGAGGCTCCTCCAATCTACATCCAGGAGAAGATCGACCCACGAGTGATAATTGACGACCTGCGAAAGAGCGCCGGTCGGCCCGACGTCGAACCGCTACGGCTCTTTGAGAGCTTCGATGGCTTGGATGAGATGGAGATCGTTGACTTCTACCGCCATCAGGCCAACTGGTCCAACCGCATGATCCTGGGCGATTCGCTTAACGTGATGGCAAGTCTGGCTGAAAGGGAGGGACTGCGAGGCAAGGTCCAAATGATCTACATTGACCCGCCCTACGGGATCAAGTTTGGCAGCAACTGGCAGTTGTCGACACGGAAGCGTGACGTCAAAGATGGCAAGGTCGAGGATATCTCACGTGAAGTCGAACAGATCAAGGCGTTCCGGGACACGTGGGAGCTTGGCGTCCACTCTTATCTGACGTACCTGCGCGACCGCCTAACCATCGCCAAGGAGCTTCTCATGGGGAGTGGGTCTGTCTTCGTCCAGATCGGCGACGACAACGTGCACCTCGTGCGGTCTCTCATGGACGAGGTATTTGGGAGTGAGAACTTTGTCGCCTTGATCAACTTTCGATCGATGATGCCTCTTGAATCTGGACAGATCGAGTCCGTCTACGATTACCTGCTGTGGTTTGCATCAGACAAGGAAAAGCTCAAATACAGGAACCTCTGGGTGCCAAAGCGGGTTGGGGGTGATTCGGAGTTCGTCTTCGCTGATGCAGAAGGTGCAGAAGGTTACCGACGACTTACAAGTGAAGAAATTCAAAATATCACCTCGACCCTGTCGGCCGAGCGGGTGTTCAAGAGGTCCGACCTTGCCTCGTCCGGGTATACACCCTCCTGCACCTTCGACATCGAGTATCAGGGATCCGCTTTTCCCCCGGTCTCCGGGAAAAGCTGGCGAACTACCCGTGGAGGCATTCAACGACTTATATCGGCAGGTCGCCTTTTCGTCCTCGGTAAGAAGCTGTATTTCAAGATGTACTTTGATGATTTTGGAATGAAGTCGCTTGAGAACTCATGGTCGGACACGATCGAGTTCGAGAAGAAAAGCTATGTTGTACAAACCACTCGGACGGTTGTCGAACGATGCATGCTAATGTCCACGGACCCAGGCGATCTTGTTCTGGACCCGACGTGCGGATCGGGGACAACTGCCTATGTGGCAGAGCAGTGGGGCCGGCGCTGGATAACGATCGACACGTCCCGGGTTGCATTGGCGCTGGCAAGGCAGCGGCTGATGGGAGCTCGGTTCCCTTGGTACTTGCTTGCGGATTCGGTGGAGGGGCGCATAAGGGAGAGTGATCTGACCGGACAGCAACTGCCCCCAACCGAAGTCACAGGCGATGTTCGCCACGGTTTCGTGTACGAGCGGGTGCAGCACATAACCCTGAAGTCGATCGCTAATAACCCGGATGTCAAAGAGGGTATGAGCCGAGACGAAATTTACGAAGCTATACGTCTACATGCAGAGTACGAACTTCTCTACGACAGACCTTACGAGGACTCAAAGAAGGTTCGAGTATCTAAGCCGTACACGGTGGAGAGCCTTTCGCCGCACCGCTCCCTCGCCTTCAGCGGTAGTGCCTTTAACCAAGCCGCCGAGGCGGACCCAGGGCGCCAGGTCTCTCTTGACAAGGACAGCTCCTTCGAGCAGACGGTCATGGCCAGCCTTCGTGTCGCCGGAATACAGAACGGACGGCGTGGTGAGAGGCTCACCTTTGACATGATCGAACCGTACGCCTCCCCTCACATACAGGCGGTCGGGGAGCGAGCGGACGCGTCCGAAGGGGCGCCGAGGAGAGTCGGGATAACGATCGGTCCGCAGTACGGGACGGTCGGCCCCTCTTTCCTCAAGGAAGCTGCCCGTGAGGCGATCCGGGCCGTTGACATCGACCTGCTTTGCGTGCTCGGCTTTGCTTTTGAGCCCCAGGTGGTGGGAACAGGGGAGGACTACGTGACTTCCGATGAGGGTTTCGCCAACGTGGCTGCCGAGCGTCGGCTGGGCCGTGTCCCTGTTCTGTTGGTCCGCATGAACGCCGACCTCGTCATGGGCGAGGAGTTGAAGAAGACTGGCGCTGGCAACCTCTTTACGGTCTTCGGTGAGCCTGACATCGAGATCCGCCGCGAGGGCGATCAGCTACGAGTTGTCCTAAAAGGGGTGGACGTTTACGACCCCAACACTGGCCAGGTCCGAAGCAACGACGTCGACCAGGTCGCGCTCTGGATGATCGACACGGCGTACAATGAGGAGTCGTTCTTCGTGCGCCAGTGCTACTTCACCGGCGGCCAGGATCCTTATGCAAGGTTGAAACGGGCTCTGAAGGCTGACATCGACGAGGAGGCCTGGGCCAGCCTGTATAGGACGGAGTCACGTCTGTTCGCGAAGCCGGAGAGTGGGAAGATAGCGGTGAAGGTGATCAACGACTACGGCGACGAAGTGATGAAAGTCTTTGCCACATAAGCTGGACTCATTCCTCGTTGCGTAGGCTGCCGGTAGCCGGGTCGAGGAGCGCAAGGATCGAGACTGAGATGGCATCGGGCGGAAGTCGCGTCCTGCGGCCCTTCGCTAAGGCGCCAAAACAAACCGAGCTCCCTCCGCACGCAGCATCTCGAACGGGCTCATGAACCGGACGCCCATGCCGAGACAGGCGTCGGGGATTTTGATCTTCTTTGTGGCACCGGGTCGTTCGTGGCTCACGATGGTATGTCCGAGGGCGTGGGCAAAAGCGACCAGGTAGTAGTCGGCGACCTGCAGGAAGAGAGAGACTGCCCCGGGGTCGTAGCCACTGGTGGTGGCCCACACGCTAGTGGCCCGAAGGCTGGGTGCCATCGCCGCATCGAGTCCTATGAACAGTGAGCGGCCGCGTCTGCTCGCCCAAGTGGCGAGATCGTCGTTGCCGGCGAGCAGCTCGATGCGGACGTTCTCGATACTGATTACTGTCCCGGCCGCGTTCGCCCTGTCGATCCAGTCCCAGAACCCTGGGCAGAAGTCGAACCCGTAATGAAGGTTCTTCGCTTGGATAAAGACGTCCGAATCCAGGAGGTAGGCCATCAAGCGACCCCGAGATGATCGGCTAACTGCTGGAACGTGGCTGCGCTCCTGAAGCCGAGCATCTGGAACGCATCGGTGTAAAGGGTCTGACCTTCAAGGGTGCTCGTTATTACGGCCCGGGTGAACCTCTTGCTGACGCGCACGGGCTGCGTGCTGTAGAAGTTGCCTCCGCCCCCGGCTCGCTCAGCGAGGATTTCCAGGACCCGGTGGAGTTCGGCCTCGTAGGCAGATCGGTACGCGTCCCAATTGCCGAGGAAGTGCGCATCGTAGAGCCGGCGCAGGACCACGAGGGTACTCGCCTTGAAATTCCTGGCCAGCCTTTCTAGCTCGCTCGACAGCGGTTGACCCGCGTCGAACTCTGCCCTTACGACGTCCAGGGGTACGAGAACCTCGGCCGCCACCTCGTTGCACCAGCGCTCGATCGAGGTGCTGGGCGGAGCGGCCGGGCTGGCGTCGTCGAGCGCTGCCCCACCCAACCAAAGATGAGCCAACTCGTGCATGAGGGTGAAAAGCTGTGCTGCCTTGGTGTCGGCTCCGTTGACGAAGACCAATGGCGCCACGCTGTCGACCAAGGCGAAACCGCGGAACTCGTGGGGATCGAGCTTGCGATGAGTGTTACTGCCCACTACGCCGCTGGTCATGACGAGGGCGCCTGCCTCCTCGGCGCGGTCTACCAGCAATCTCAGTGCCTCCGACCAGTTCTGGCCGCGCTCGTCGGTATCGAAGCGCAAAGCAGTCCGTATGTTGGCGGCCGCTTCTGGTACCGGCGTGCTCGGGTTGAGCGTGCCGACGAAGTCGACCTGACCTTCGCCGGTTACCAAGGCGAACTCCCGGTACCACTCCTGGCGTAACTGGCACAGAAAGATCGTGTCGAGCAAGTCTGCGCTTGGCCGGCCCACACCGGCGCGGCCCATCGTCCGGTAGTCGGGTATCGGCACCCTCTCATCCGGAGGTTCGTCGAGGAAGAGGAACCCGATCGGGGTGTGGGTGGCACGAGCGAAGCTCTCCAGTTGCTTGAGGGTCGGAGAACCCTCGCCACTCTCCCACCCGGCGAGGTTCGGGAACCGGCGCTCGAGGTCGCCCGCTTCGGCGCCGGAGCGCTCCCTTGCCCACGCCAGCACCCCGGGGCTGACCGTCACTCGCATCGTCACAGCTCCATTGTGGCGATGGGGAGGGACCAGTGGCACAACGCCGTCAGGCTCATGGCTTGGCGTGGGCGCAGATGGTGCGTACCTCGCAGCTGCGGCACCTGAGCCCCGGGCTGGGCTGGTAGTCGCGCTTGCGGATACGCGCCGCGGCCCTGGCCACGCCGGTCTCGGCCCGGCCGATGGCCTCAGGGCCGACTGGCACCGGGTTGCGGGAGGCGGCCTTCAAGTCATGGACATAGGCGCCCCGCACGTCCAGCCCCTCCCGACGTCCGGCATCGGTGTACACCTGGAGCTGTAGGTCGTAGCCATGCGTGGCGCGGTCGGTGGCCAGTTTGTAGTCGACGATGGCCAGGGCCGTCGGCGCCCCCCCTTCCCGGTCAAGGATCACGTCGGCCCTCCCGGCGACGGTGACACCGTCGAGGTGGAGCTCGAACGGGCGCTCCACCTCCCACACCCGGTAGAGATCGTCCTCGTACTTCTGGGTGTAGGTGGTCACCAGGCGCCGGGCGGCGTCTTTCATCTGGCGGTGCTCGGGCTTGCTGGCGTGGGGCAGAAAGAAGCTCCGGTCGAGGATCTCGTCGATGTCCGCCGGCGATGGGACCCGGCCCGACGCCTTGGTGGCCTCGGCCACGGCCCGCATCACGTGGTGAACGGCTTTGCCGTAGCCCAGCTCCTTGGCCAGACGAGGTTTGAAGCCGACCAGGTTGCGTAACCGGAACGCCAGACCGCACTCCAAGAAGTCCGCCAGCTCGCTGTAGGTGAGCGAGACGGGCTGGTCGGCGGCGTCTCTCGCCTCAAGGGCGGGGACGCGGATGTCTTCGGGGGCGAGCACCAGGCTCATGTCCTCGAGGCGGCGGTGGTAGGGACTTTGGCCGACCTTGTTCTTTTCGACCCGCTCATGACGGGACACAGACAGCCAGTCCCGGGCGCGGGTGATGGCGACATAGAACAGGCGCCGCTCGTCGGCATCGCTGCCTTCGTAGCGGGCGGCGTCGAAACGGTTCCTCGGCAGTACCCAGTGCTCGGCGTGGCCGGTCCTTGAGGTTGGGAAACGGTTGGCGGTCACCGACGGGACGAAAACGGCGGGCCACTCCAGGCCCTTGGCCTGGTGGACCGTGGTCAGGTCCACGGCGTCCAGATCGTAGCCCTCTTCACCGTCAAAGCCCTCGTAGGCCCCCTGGGCGTAGTTCACGATGTAGGTGGCCAGGTTTTGGTAGTACCAGCGGCCTCGGTCTTGGCCGCCTACTTGCTCACCGGCGTTTTCGGCGTCGGGCCGAGCGCGTCGGCGCACCGACTCGTAGTCGGCCAACAGGGCGGAGAACCGGGCCAGCGTCCCGAGCTTGTTCAGGAACATCGGCTCTTTGAGGTCCCACGCCCCGACATTGAGCGCACCCAGGAGCTCGTACAGCTCGCCCACCAGGTCAGCCGGGCGGGCGGTGCTCGCCGCCGCTTCCTTCCAGCTCAGGAGGAGTTTCGCCAGGCGGTTGCGGGCGGCGTCGTCGAGTTTGAAGAGCTCCTGGTAGCGGGCGAGGAGAGCCTCATGGGTAACTTGCTCGCCGCTCCCGTACGTGCCGCGCCACTCCAGATTGACGAGCCAGCAGATCGTCTTGCCCAGTAAGACGGCCTCGGGTTGGTCGAACAGCCCTGTGCGCCCGCCGGGCTGGACCGGGATGTCGAAGCTGGCGAAAGTCTCCCGCAAGCGGGGATAGGCGGCACGGGTCCTTACCAGTACGGCGATGTCCCGGTAGCGGGCTCCGGTGTCAACTAGGTCCAGTATGAGATTGGCGACCCAACCCACCTCCTCGGCCTCGTTTGGCGCGCTCCAGGCCACGACTTCCGGCAGAGGGGGCGCGCCCGGCTCCCGGTGAGGGGCCATGGTCTTTTGGAGCCGTTCGGGGATGGTCGTGGCGAAATCATTGGCCACCTCGATCAGCTGAGGCCGGCTCCGGCGGTTGGTGACGATCTCGAAGGTGGCCACCGGCTCGTAGCGCTTGGAGAAGGTCATGATGTTGGCGACCTTGGAGCCCCTCCACTGGTAGATCGCCTGCTGGTCGTCGCCGACGACGCAAAGCTCGACCTTCGGTCCCGTTAGGAGCCGGATGAGGCGCTCCTGGGCCGGGTTGACGTCCTGGTACTCGTCGACGATCAGGTGCTGGAGCTTGGAATGCACCTCGGCCGCCAGATCCGGGCGCTCCAGCTCCCTCACGGCCCGAACGATCTGCAGGCCGTAAGTGAGCAGCCGGTAGTGGTCAAGGGACTCGTAGTAATTTCGGATAACGGTCTTGAACGGCTCTTCCAAAGTTGCGGGGTAAAGCAGTTCGTTCTCGACGACGCCCACGCCTTTCAAGAAGGCCCTTATGCCGGCAAAGATACGCTTGTTGGGATCGGGCCTATCGGGATCGAACTGGCGGAGGCCGAGGTGTTTTTCCTCCCGGGACAAGAAGGCCGTGAGCTGGTTGTCGTCCAGTACGTCATAGGTCTCATACCTGGGGGCCCGTTGCTGTAAAAGCCGAAAACAGTAGGCATGGATGGTGCCCACGAAAAGGCCGGCCAGGCGGTCCAAAGAACCGGGCCCTAGACGGTCCTCCGCTCGCCTGCCGATCCTGTCTTTCAACTCCTCGGCCGCTCGCTCGGTGAAAGTGAAGGCGACAATTGCCTCGGGCGGGAAGCCATCGGCCAATAGGTCCGCAACTCGTTGCGAGACCACCTCGGTCTTGCCGGAGCCGGCACCGGCGATTATCTGAAGGTGGCCACCTCGGTGGCGGACGGCGCTGAGGGCTTGTCCCTCGACCTGTGGGGGCGCGCCGCGCCCCTCATTTACGACCACCTTAGCCAGAGTAGTTGGAAAGACGGGAGGCTTTGACGAGGACCGGCGCCAGCGGCTCGAGCACCCGGGCCAACTACCCCCTTACATTGCCCCGCCCCGACCCGTCGGCTCTCCAGATGTACGATCGCCAATGTGAGCGAGGCCCACGACCTGTTGGAGCGAGCTGTCCAGAGCGCCGCCACCAACCCCGTCGAACTGACGGTAAGGGAGCTGCTCGGCCACTGGGGCGCCAAGCGACGGGGGTACTGGATAGTGGAGACGATCACCCAGGACCTCGCCGAGCACGGGCTGAGCACCGACCCCCCGTTCGAGGATGCCTGGATCGATGAGCAGGTGAAGTTAGTGAAGGCAAAGGGGCATATCACCACGACCGCTCCGCCAGTGGCATCCGGCGTTGCTGGCGAGCCCGGTCCCGCTGCCGCGCTCCGCGTCCGGCACATCCAGTCCTCCAAAAGAACTGTCGTATCAGTCCCGCCTGATGCCGCGCTCTCGCTCGCCCAAGCCTTGATGCTCAAGAACGACTACTCACAACTTGCCGTCATGTCCGGGCCACGGAGCCTTCGCGGAGCGGTTAGCTGGAAGTCGATTGCCCAAGCGCAGCTGAGGGACCAGGGTTGTTCACTAGGCGACACGATCATCCCCGCCGTCCCCGTCAATCTCGACGACGAGCTCCTCCCATTGATACCGACGATCGTCGAGAGGGAGTTCTTGTTCGTGCTGGCCCAGGACAACACGGTCGGTGGGATCGTCACGATGGCAGACCTCAGCCTGGAGTACAACCAACTAGCGAGGCCCTTCTTCCTGATCGGAGAAATCGAGCGTCGCCTGAGGCGAGCAATTTCAGATAACTTCGACCAGGAGGCGCTCCACAATGTCCGCGACCCTGGCGACTCCGGTCGGGAAGTCGCCTCCGCTGAGGACCTGGCGTTCGGAGAGTACAAGAGGTTACTCGAGAAGCCCGACAACTGGCAGCGGCTTCAGTGGAACGTTGACCGGACGGTATTCATAAGTACTCTCGACGAGGTGCGCACGGTCCGCAACGAAGTCATGCATTTCAGCCCTGACCCCATCGACGAAGAGCAGTTGACAATGCTCACGAACTTCATCAGATGGGTCAAGGTGCTCGACCCTCGACCTTGACCTGCACGTCCCGAGTGCACGTTCGTAGCTGTGGCTCGGCGCGGATCGCGAGGTCGGCCCCTGAGCTAGGGCCTTGCCCGGGCGTTGGTGCCCTGGACGCGGTCGTGGCGCCGAGGACAAGGCGATAGCCCTCCCTCAGTCAAAGCCGGCGTGAGCTCCCGAGTAGTCGTTACGCCGGCGGGAAGATCTCCGATAACGCGCGGGCGACGCTCTCAGCGAGGCTCGCCGTTACCGGCCCGGACGCCGAGAGCAGGTCCACAGCTGCGGAGGGCCAAGCTACGTGGATCCCGCCGATGACGAAGCGGCGGGGGAGCAAGCCCCAATCTGCCCCTACGAAGCACAGGACGCCCCACACCGGTGGTCGGCGCTGGGGAACGTCGCCGAGGCCCGGGCCCAGGTTGTCCAGGGCGGCGCCGACCTTTCCCATTTGCCAGCGGACACCTTCGGCGAGCTTGCTCCGGTCTCGGCCACCGACCTTTAGGCGCCAATCAGTTCGCAGGAGCCCGCCGACGTCCACTTGCCGGACGGTTCCAAGGTACTCCTTGGCGTCGACGACCCACACGCCGGAGGCCCCAACAACAAGATGGTCAATGTTGGCTTTGGAGCCTCGTACCCGGCGGTCGTGCAGGGCAAAACGTCCCGGTCTCTGCGCCGCCCAGGTATCCAGCCGCCTGCCCACCTTCTGTTCACCGTCGGACCCGATCTCCCAGGCACGGACGTTCTGCGGTACGGAGGCGTCAGGTCTAGGGGTGAAGGCGGATGCGATCCGGCCGAGCACCGGGTGGTCCTCTTTGGCCTTTTCTCTCCAGGCCGCGTCAGCGGCGACGGCGGCGTCCACGCGGGCTTGATGGCGGGCAGAGCGCCGCTCGAACTCTCTATGGGCGGAGACCCCAGCCTGGCCGGAAGCCAACTCGCCGGGGCCTTGGTCCCGCTCCTCAGGCGGAGCGCTCGTTGACTGTGTCAGTGGTGGGCAACCGGGGCAGCGCACCCGACGCCGGACCGGGTCGTACCAGGCCTGGGTCCGAGCCGGGAGCTCGGCCCCGCAGCCCTCGCACTTGCCTGCGTACCGTAACGACATGAGCCGAGGGGCCCGGCTGTTGACGGAGTCGGTCATCGGTCCCCATCGTCGGCAGGTCGTTCTTTCGACTGAACCCGGAGCACGAGAAGGCTCAACGTTGTGAACTCTTCCTCCCCAATTTGAAGAGTACTCTTCTGTTTGTGGAAAGACACCCTGCCCCTTCGCTCCTTCCGGTGTTCCGTTCTCAGCAGCAGGCTGAGATCCTTGCCCTCCTGCTCGGGGACCCCGAGCTGGAGCTCAGCCTGACCGACCTATCGGGCCGGACGGGGGCTCCTCATCCCTCCGTCTACCGAGAGGTCGAAAGAGGTGAAGCGGCGGGCCTCTTGGTGAGCCGGAAGGTCGGCAACACCCGCCTTGTGCGCGCCAATACGGCCAGCCCGTACTACGCGGGTCTGAGTGACGTGCTGACCAAGGCCTTCGGCGCTCCCGTGCTCCTCGCTCGCGTCCTGCGGGGTGTGGCGGGGATCGACGCCGCCTACATCTACGGGTCCTGGGCCGCCCGGCACTCAGGCGAGGCCGGTAAGCGAGCGGTAGGCGACATCGATGTGCTCGTGCTCGGCAAGCCCGACCGCGACGAGCTCTATGAGGCGCTCGCTGAAGTTGAGAGGCGCTTGGGAAGGCCTGTACAGGCAACGGTGCGGGGCGCGGACTGGCTCGGCTCGGGGACCGGCGCCTTTCATGAAACCATCACTTCCCGGCCCATGTTGGAGCTGGCTCTTGAAGTCAAACGAAGCGGTCCGGAGGCGAACTAGACAGGAGCAGCTTGGCGCCGGCTACCGCCGAGCGTGCCTTTTCCAGCGCCCACTCGGCGTCGCCACGGGTCAGGGGCGGGGCAGAAGGGTCGAAATACTGGGCCGCGTGGCGGGTGCGCCTTAGCCGTTCGAAGGTGGGCTTCGCGTATGCCGCGATATCGTCGCCGAACTGAGCCGACACGGCGTCCTCCACCGTCACGTGGGACCCTTCGCCCTTTGTCGCGCGTAGGCCTTGGCAAGCCAGAAGCGTCTCCGCTCCGCTCCGATCCGGTAGGCGTCGTAAGCGGCGACGTAGGCGCCGTCGATATCGCTCACTTCGAGGGCTTTGCCGGCCGTGGCCTCGCGTAGGGTGGCCCGTTGGAGCAAGGCCTCCGCCTGGGCCTTCAGGCCGCGTACTTCGATCGGCTCCAGGCGGCCTCGTTCTAGCAAGAACTCGACCACGCGTTCGCCCTTCACCCACCTCCCCACCGGCACTTCTTAGCACGCTTAGGGCCAAGGCCGACCAGCCGGGGTTGGCTGCGGAAAGCCGGTCCCCAGTACGGCGATCGCCATGACCGGTGATCCTCGTCGGGGGCCATGGCCCCGGGCCACGATCATGGCCGCGGTAGCGTTATCGAGTGCCACATGCGCCTCAAAGCCGGCCCGGCCGTTACGCGGACATGGACCTGAGCGAGCTGGCCGACACTGTCGAGCGCTCCTACGAACACGACGAACTGCCCGACTGGGAACTCGTCTTTGAGCTGGGCTGCCGTACTCTCTCTGGCCAGGCCAGCGCTGTTGTCCAGAAGGCCGTCGGAGCCGCCTGGTCGGTGTAGCCACCGGCGCCATTCAGACCCGTCGGCCACGAAGACGCCACGGACTGACAAGGGCTAGCCCAACAAACGGACCAACCCGCCGCACCCCGTCGAGGTACCGGCGGCGCCGGTTGCGAAAGCCCCTTTGGAAGTCCCACGACGATCAGCTCCCAGGGGCCATTTTCGTAATCCACACATTGGCACTCCCCTGGGAGGTGCTCGTCCCGACCCCGCCGGCTTCTCTGACCACACGCGTGCCCTCCGGCCACGGAGCCGCCCTCGGCGGCTGCGGGGAGCACCCCGCACCCCCTACCGCCACCCTCCAGCCCCTCAAGCCGGAGAAGGTGGCGCCTCCGCCATCCTGGCTGCGGTGCCACCCCCGGCCATCCTGGCCGGGCCGGCTTGACCGGCCTCCGGGAGGCGGTAGCTGGCGCCTATCAGGCCGAGGCGGGAGCCTCGGCCTGGGGACCGCACCCCGGACTGTTGACCACCGGATCTCAGCGCTTGTGCCCGGTCCGAGGGCTTCGGGGGTCCTGGCCACGTGGTGGACGCGAGGGTCGGGGACGGCATCCCTGATTGCCGTCTGTCGCCCCAGCGACCACGATTACACTGCCGTGGCAGTGCGTCTGCTGGGGAGGAAACCGGAGGTTGTGTTCCTCGACGATGACGGCCGTTATCTCGAGTGGCTCCGCAAACACCCCGACGGTTTCGTCGTCAACGCTGCGCGCCGCCCGCGAGCCGACTATCTCATCCTCCACCGAGCCAACTGCCACACCATCTCCGGGACGCCGGCACGAGGCAGCCGCTGGACGACGGGCGACTACTTGAAGGCCTGCGCTACCGCCGAGGCTGAGCTGCGCGCCTGGGCTCGAGATGAGACCAAGGCCGAGCCAACCGGCTGCGGCTCCTGCTCCCCGTAGTCGCACCAGTCCCGAGGAGAGGCGTTCGGGCCCCTCCGGTTGCGGGCTGAGGGGACGGCGCGCTCGCTTCGTTCATGGCCGCGAGCTCCCCTCGTTCGCCACCGCGCAGACCCCCCGGTGCTCTGGACGGGCGAGGAGTTCGTGCCCCTGTTGGTGAAGCGCCTGGGCCCGCTGCCTGTCGTGCTGTACGGCTTTTCCATGGGTGGTTACGGGGCCCTACTGGCGGCCGAACGGGGAGCCGCCGCCAGCGGCGGGAACCTCTTCCGCGCCGTGGCTGCGGCCAGCCCGGCGCTGTGGACCGAACCGGGCGAGACGGCGCCGGGCGCTTTTGACAGCCCGTCGGACTTCTACTCCAACGACGTGTTCAGTTCGGTGCCGCTGTTGAGGTCTCTGCAGGTCAGCCTTGACTGCGGCGAGGAGGACCCGTTCTATGGCGCGACCCGGGAGCTATCCACCCTCATGACCTGGCCGCATGAGGCCGTCTACCGCCCAGGCGCCGGCCACACGTGGGGCTATTGGCGCTCAGTGGCGCCGTCCCAGATGCGCTTCCTGGCGCGTGCTTGCGACCTGGCCCTTTCAAACTGAGTGGCTCCTGGACGCCCGCACTTTCTTCAGCGCAATGGCCTGTTAATGAAGCCCGTCCGCGCTGACCTGCACTACCTGAGGTGTTCGGGCCCGATAGCGCAAGTAGTGCCGTCTTATTGTTCGGCCTGGACGTAGCCACACAAGGAAGCGAGAAGCACGTAAACGACGGATCGCGAAGCTGACGCCGAGCACGGCTCGCGGTCCCTGACCGCACGAACGATATGCCGGTCGTCGCGGCTGGCGGCTGGCGTTCTGTGCTAGAAGTTCTCGCGCTGGCCGGCTCGATGAGGGTGCTCGCTATCGCCGATTGTTCAGCCGACACCGGGCGAGCGGATGGGCCGTTTTTACGGGGCCACATATCGCTCTTTTCTGTTACTTCCGGCGACTGTCATATCCTCGTTGTGTCTCGGGATCCGCGAGGTCGACGGGCTCACCAGCGGAGGGGCGAACAACGCCCGGGCCCTCACGCCTGTTACGACCAAGACGGACATGGCCAAGCGGACAGTGGTCGGTCCAGCAGGCGGCCCGGGTCTCCGCCACTTATCGGCCAGGTGCAGCCCTCGGTGCGGCTAGCGACGGGCTGGGAGCACCCGGAGGGGTATTTGGGAGGTCAAGTCGCACCTAGCGAAGCGGGGTGACATCGAGGCGCCCCGCTTCCTCTGCCGTGACGGCGCCCCTCGGCCCAGAACGCTTCCCTTCGCCTTGTCCGCGGGTGCTACCGTCAGGATCACATCACCAACAAAGGGCTCAAGGCACTAGCCGAGGGGAGAAATATGCTGTCTCCGGGGCGTGGTCTTCTTGGCGCATCGCAGTGGCGTGAGCCCCGGCCGCTTGTTGCTGGTCGTTCCGGCCAGCGTTCGCCACGCTCCGTTGTCGCAGGCGCCGTGCGGCCCGACTGGTCTTCCCGGCCAAGGGGGTCGCTGCGAGCCCCACTCCGAGCCGGTGCCGTTGGCCGGCCAGCCAGTCAGCCAGAGGGGGCATAGGGGACGATGGGTTTGCGAATTCGCCTGGTTGAGCCCCGTCCGGCTGGCCATAACGTCTACGACTGCGTCCTCCTGCCCCGTCTCGGGCTCCCGCTCATCGGCAAGATGCTTGCCGGCTCGGGCCACGACGTCCGCATCTATTGTGAAGTGCTCGCACCGGTCGACCTCGACGACCTTCTCGGCGCCGACCTCGTCGGGATCTCCTCGACGACGGCCACCGCGCCGGCCGCCTACCGGCTCGCCGACCTCCTCGCCACCGCTGGGGTGCCTGTCGTCCTGGGCGGCCCGCACGTGACCTTCTGCGCCGACGAGGCGCTCGGCCACGCCAACTACGTCGTGCGCGGCGAGGGCGAGCAGACTATCGGCGAGCTCGTCACCTGTCTCGAAGATGGACGGCCGCTCGAGGAGGTGCGGGGGCTCTCTTTCCGGGCTGGCGACGGGGAGCCCCACCACAACCCCGCCCGGCCACGCTGCACCCAGGAGGAATTCGAGCGGCTGCCGGTCCCTGACTTGACCCTCATCGAGGGCCATCGCCGGATGACCGCGAAGCCGGTCATGACCCAGTGGGGCTGTCCCTTCGACTGCGAGTTCTGCTCGGTGGTCACGATGTTCTCCCGGGTCGTCCGCCACCGGCGCACCGACCAGGTCCTCGCCGAGCTCGAGGGCCTCAGCGGCGAGGAGGTCTTCTTCTACGACGACAACTTCGTCGTCAACAAAGCCCGCACGACCGAGCTTCTTCGTTCGATGTGCGCCGCCGGCCTCATTCCGAACTGGGCCGCGCAGGTCCGCGTCGATGCCTCCCTATGCTCGCTGTCCCGTCCCGAGGTCGACCATGAGTTCCTCACCCTGATGCGCCAGTCGGGCTGCCAAATGGTGATGGTCGGCATCGAGGCGATCACCGACGAGGGGCTCGCGCAGATCGGCAAACGCCAGCGCGTCGCGACGATCAAGCGGTCGGTCGGTGCCTTCCATGACCACGGCATCGCGGTGCACGGCATGTTCGTCGCCGGGCTTGACACCGACACCGCCGCCAGCGCCACCGCGACCGCCGATTTCGCCCGCCGGCTCGGCATCGAGACCTTCCAGCTGATGGTCGAGACCCCGGGGCCGGGCACGAGGCTGTGGGACCGGGTCGCCGCTGAGGGCCGCTTGCTGAGCGACGACTGGTCGCTCTTCGACGGGCACCACGTCGTCATGGCGCCGGCCCAGATGACCGCCCTCGAGCTCCAGCTCGGTGTCCTGGAGGCGATGCGCCGCTTCTACTCCTGGCCGACCATCCTCGGCTCCGGGGTCACGAGCGCCCTCGGCCACCTCCCGGACCTCACCTCGGCCGTCCGGCCAGCCCTCCTCCGCCAGCTCCCGACGATCGCCCGCCTTGCCTGGGCACGGCGCTGGGAGGACATCGCGCCCCTGGTCGACGCGGCCCTCCCGGCCCAAGTGCAGGCACGGGTCGCAGGCGCGATCTGGCTCCCGGCTCTCCGCTTGTACGCCCGCCGCCAGCTCGCCGCCTGGTGGAAGCAGGACAGTTCGCGTGCGCACATCGAGTTCCTCGCCTCGCTCGGCTGACTTGAGCTTCGACCATCTCGGTGCCCTGGCGCTCGACCGCTAGGGCTAGGAAAGCCATCTCAGCGCGTCACGGGCACAATCGAGGGCGCGGTCTCCCAGGCCTCAGGTGGGTCTGCGAGCGGGAGCGGGCCGGGCTTGCCCTGTTGGTGCTGGCCGCGGGTGCACGAGGCGAAGGGCCCTCGCTCGGCGTCGAGCAGCGCCCGCATATGAGGGCCGAAGGGCAGCGTCCACCACTCCGACATGGCCGGCGACGGTTTGGGGCGCTGGGCTTCCCACGCCCGCCTGAAGGCAAACCGATGAGGAGCTACTTGTCGGTACCGACCTCTTGCACGGTGAGCGGCGCCGCGGGGCTACTTCGCCTCTATGAGCCCGGTGATCGTGCCGAGCAGGCTCTCCGCGTCGAACTCCGAGGTGGGTGCGTTACGGACAACTTTCCCCAGGCGCAGCACGACGATCCGGTCTGTGATCTCGAGCACGTGCGGCAGCGTGTGCGAGATGAACACGACCCCAAGGCCAAGGAGCAAGCGGCGCTTGACCTCTACGAAAATGACGCTTGTTGGCTCTGCTGGTGGACCGGCCCGACCGGCTCGAGGCCGGGACAGGACCCGGGTGGAGGTCTTCGGTTCGGGCTATCTAACCCCGGTGCCGGCCACTCGTCTCGCCGCGTCGGCGGTCCGTCGAGTGGTTCGGCACCGTTCCGTCGGTAGCCTGCTCAGTCAGCAGTTACATTCAATAAGCGCCGGCCTTACGTACCCGCGATCGCGGCCACCGGCAGGTTGGAGGCCAGGGCCCCCGGCTCCCCCCAGACATGGGCATCGCCGAAGCCGTAGACATGCCCGTCGGTACCGGCCATCCAATAGCCGCCGTCGTCGGGGGTGAGGGCGATGCCCACTATGTCAGAAACGCTGACGTGCTCTCCCGGCAGCGAGCCGTGGAACTTGGCCCCGGTGCCGAAATTGAACGCGCCACCGTCGGCACCCACGAGTATGTAACCCAGTCCCGTGGAAGATGGCAGGATGGCCCGGATGTCGTGTACGTGCTTGCCAAGGCCCGGTAACGACCCGTAAAAGCGGGTGCTCCCGAAGGTGAAGACGCCGCCGTCAGAACCTACTAGTAGGTAGCCTTGGCCGCTCGGCGTGGCTACCACCCCTACCACGTCCTTGACGCGGAGGTGGATGCCCGGCAGGGAGCCGTGGAACTTGGCGTCGCCAAATGTGAAGAAGCCCCCGTCCGCGCCCACGAGGTAGTAGCCCTGGCCGTCGGTGGTGGGGGCGATCGCCACTACGTCGCTGACGTGCTTGCCGAGGTCGGGCAGGTCGCCGTAGAACTTGGCGTCACCGAAGGCGCCCACGCTGCCGTTGGCCGTCACCACCCAGTAACCCTTGGCGGTCGGGGTGGCGGCTATGCCCACGACGGGGTTGGTACTACCCGAGGTCCTTTCCCCGCCGAAAGACGAGGCGGCACCGAGGCCGTAGACGGCTCCGTTAGCGGTGGCCAGCCAGTACCCGGGGGCGGGCAGGCTCAGGTTGACGACCTCGACGAAGACGTCCGAGCCAGAGGGCTTGAACCGATTATCGCCCGAGTAGAACCCTTGCACCCCGTGGTGCCCGCTGGACGAGTAGGTCGTCGCGCAGGTGGCCTCACCGGTAGTGGTGTTGACCGAGACCTTGTCGCAACCGGCTATGGGTGACCGGTTGTCATAGAAGTTGACCGTGCCACCGTTCGGCACGGGGACCACCTTGACGGTGTAGGTGACGGGCTGGCCCACCGAGCCCGGGTTGGCCGAGGAAGAAAGTGACGTGGAGGTGGGCGCTGGCGTGGCCGTCGTAGTCGTGGTCGTCGTGGTGCTCGTCGTTGTCGTGGTAGGGGCCGGAGCGCTGCTGTAGAGGTCGAACTCGTCGATCGACCACCAGTCGGTGGTGCTCGCGGCGGTCAGGACCACCCTGACCCACTGTGCCGTTTGGGTGGGGAAACTGACGATCT
>Ga0302320_10007130_pt1 | contig 24674 bp, 14 predicted proteins | sample Bog_T0_3_FD_202130 | JGI IMG/M metagenome (GOLD analysis project Ga0302320, IMG submission 202130) | Peat permafrost microbial communities from Stordalen Mire near Abisko, Sweden - Bog_T0_3 | ecosystem: Environmental > Terrestrial > Soil > Wetlands > Peat | place: Sweden: Abisko, Stordalen Mire...
TCCCCTCGAAACGCTCCTCGCCACCCGCATCGCCATCATCGACGGCGCCATGGGCACCACCATCCGCACCTACGGCATGAAAGAAGCCGACATCCGCGGAGAGCGCTTCAAGAACTCGACCAAGGACCTGTTGAACAACGGCGACCTGTTCTCTCTAACGCAGCCTGCGATGATCCGCGACATCCATCGCCGCTTTCTTGAGGCCGGCGCTGACATCATCGAGACCAACACCTTCGGCGCGACCAGCATCACCCAGAGCGAATTCTTCGTCGAAGATCCGCGCGAGCACGGCGGCCGGAAGGATCCCGCGTTCTACGAAACAATCATCCAGAACAAATTCCTCAACGACCTGGCCTGGGAGATCAACGAGCAGTCGGCCCGCCAGTGCCGCCAGGTCGCCGACGAGGTAGCCGCCGCCACCGGCCGCCCGCGTTTCGTCGCCGGCTCCATCGGCCCCTTGACCGTCTCGCTTTCCAACTCGCCCGATGCCGACGATGCCGGCTTCCGCGTAGTCACCTTCGACCAGGTCAAATCCGCCTACGCCCACCAGGTCCGCGCCCTCATCGCCGGCGGCGTCGATTTGCTCCTCGTCGAAACCATCTTCGACTCGCTCAACGCCAAGGCCGCGCTGGTAGCCATCCGCGAAGTCTTCGACGAGGACAGCAAAGAACTCCCCATCATGATTTCCGCCGCCGTCGGCCGTGGCGGCGAGACGATCATCTCCGCGCAAACCACTGAGGCCTTCTGGAACTCGGTCGAGCACGTCAAGCCGCTATCTGTTGGCTTGAACTGCTCGCTCGGTCCCGATCTGATGTTTCCCTTCCTCAGCGAACTCTCGGAAAAAGCCAACGTGGCCATCTCGTGCTATCCCAACGCCGGCCTTCCCAACCCGCTCTCTGAAACCGGCTTCGATCTCGGCCCGCAAGACATGGCGCGCTACTTGAGCGACTTCGCCCGCGCCGGCCTCATCAACATTGCCGGCGGCTGCTGCGGCAACACGCCCGAGCACATCGCGGCCATCGCAAAGGCACTCGAGGGACTGCCGCCGCGACCGCTGCCAACATCCACCGATGCATCCATCGCTCTGGAAAACGAGGGCAGAGCATGAGCCACCCCAAGCCTCTTCGCCTCTCCGGCTCGCAGCCTTTCACCCAGCAGCCCGGCGTCTTCATCATGATTGGCGAGCGCACCAACGTCGCCGGCTCGCCCAAATTCGCCAGGCTGGTCAAGGAAGGCAAATACGAAGAAGCGGTCTCCATCGCCCGCCAGCAAGTCGAGAACGGCGCCAACGTCATCGACATCTGCATGGACGAGGGCATGATCGACGGCGTCGCCGCCATGACCCGTTTCTTGCAGTTGCTGGCGAGCGAGCCGGAAGTCGCCAAGGTCCCCTTCATGGTGGACTCCTCCAAGTGGGAGGTCCTCGAAGCCGGCCTCAAATGCCTTCAGGGCAAGGGCATCGTCAACTCCATCTCGCTCAAGGAAGGCGAAGACAAGTTCCGTAAAAATGCCGCGGCCGTGCTCAAATACGGCGCGGCCGTGGTCGTCATGGCCTTCGACGAGCAGGGCCAGGCCGCCACCTACGAAGACCGCATCCGCGTCTGCGAGCGCGCCTACAACATTCTCGTCAACGAAGTCGCCTTCCCGCCCGAAGACATCGTCTTCGACCCCAACGTTCTCACCGTCGCCACCGGCATGGACGAGCACAACAACTACGCCGTCGACTTCATCCGCGCCACGCGCTGGATCAAAGCCAACCTGCCCCACGCCAAGGTGAGTGGCGGCGTCTCCAACATCTCCTTCAGCTTCCGCGGCAACAACAAAGTCCGCGAAGCCATGCACTCAGCGTTCCTTTATCACGCTATCGCCGCCGGCATGGACATGGGCATCGTCAACGCCGGCATGCTCGATGTCTACGATGAGATCGATCCCGAGTTGAAGGTGCTGGTCGAGGACGTGCTGCTCAATCGCCGCCCCGACTCGACCGAGCGCCTGGTTGAATTCGGCGAAGCGCTCAAGAGCGCCGGCGGCGCGGTCGCGAGTGAGAAGAAAGCCGAAGAATGGCGCAACGGCACCGTCGAGGAGCGGCTTTCGCACGCCCTCGTCAAAGGCATCGACGCCTACATCGAACTCGACGCCGAGGAAGCCCGCGTCAAGCTCGGCCGTCCGCTGCTGGTGATTGAAGGCCCGCTCATGGACGGCATGAGCGTCGTGGGCGATCTCTTCGGCGCCGGCAAAATGTTCCTGCCCCAGGTGGTCAAGTCCGCCCGCGTGATGAAGAAGGCCGTGGCCCACCTCACGCCCTACATGGAAGCCGAAAAGGCAGCGCTGGTCGCTTCCGGCGGCATCGCCAAGGCGCAAGGAAAGATCATTCTTGCCACCGTCAAGGGTGACGTGCACGACATCGGCAAGAACATCGTCGGCGTGGTCCTGGCCTGCAACAACTACGACGTCATCGACCTCGGCGTCATGGTCCCCTGCGAGAAAATTCTCGAACGCGCCCGTGCCGAAAAGGCTGACCTGATCGGCCTCAGCGGCCTCATCACGCCGTCTCTCGACGAAATGGTCCACGTAGCTCGCGAGATGGAGCGCCAGGGTTTCAAGCTGCCGCTGCTCATTGGTGGAGCCACCACCAGCCGCGCGCATACCGCCGTCAAAATCGCGCCCCACTACAGCGAACCCGTGGTCCACGTGCTCGACGCCAGCCGCGCCGTGCCCGTCACCACCAGCCTTCTCAGTGAAGACAACAAGCCGGCCTTCGTCGCCCAGCATCGCGCCGACTACGAAGCCCTGCGCAAGGCCCACGCCGCGCCGCGACCGAAACTCGTCTCCCTCGACGAAGCCCGCCAGCGTCGCACGCCCATCGAGTGGCGCGCTGAAGACCTTTCCGTCCCTGAGTTTGAAGGCGTCCGCGTCCTGGACAACTTCCCCCTCGCCACGTTGCGCGAGTTCATTGACTGGACACCCTTCTTCCACACTTGGGAGCTGAAGGGCGTTTACCCGCGCATCTTCGACCACCCGGAGCAAGGCGCGCAGGCCCGCCAGATCTTCGCCGAGGCCAATTCCCTGCTCGACAAGATCGTCGCGGAAAGCCTCATCACTGCCCGCGGCGTCTACGGCATCTTCCCCGCCAATGCCGCCGGCGACGACGTCGAACTCTACACCGCCGGCACGCGACGCAGAGTCCTCGAGCGTCTCCACTTCCTCCGGCAGCAAGCCAACCGCGAAGGCCCATCGAACAAAACAGAAGCCCCCTGCCGTTCACTCTCGGACTTCATCGCGCCCAAAGAGACCGGTCTCCCCGACCATATCGGCGCATTCGCCGTCACCGCCGGGATCGGCCTCAAGGAATTGTGTGACAAGTTCCGCGCAGCCCACGACGACTACAATGCCATCATGGCCGAGGCCATCGCCGATCGCCTCGCTGAAGCATTCGCCGAATGCCTGCACAAGCGGGTGCGCGATGAATGGGGCTATGGCCGCGGCGAAGCTTTAACCATCGACGAAATCATCCACGAGAAGTATCGTGGCATTCGCCCCGCCCCCGGCTACCCCGCCTGCCCCGACCACACCGAGAAGGGCACGATCTGGCGCCTGCTCAATGCGCAGGCCAACACCGGCATCTTCCTCACGGAGTCGTTCGCCATGGGTCCCGGCTCCAGCGTCAGCGGCCTCTACTTCGCGCACCCTGAATCGCGCTACTTCTCGCTCGGCAAAATCGAGCGCGATCAGGCCGCCGACTATGCCGAACGCAAGGGAATAACCCTCGCCGAAGTCGAGCGCTGGCTCGGACCTAACCTGAACTACGACCCTGCGTAAAAACGATCCCCCGATTCGCCCAGGGATCGCACGTCGCGCCATCGCTTCATCCCTCCATGGCAGCCCATGCCCAGGGCCCGTCACATTCCGGTCCAATAAGCCAAACCGGGAAGGCAATCCACAGGCAGAAAAAATCTCCGCCGCGCATTTGCGTAGAATTATCCCGGTTTGTGCAACATTGGAAGTACGGCAATTACGGATCACATGGGTCCTCCTCGAACGGCCGGGGCGCAACCGCTTGGCGGCGCTATGCGCTCCCGGCCGTTCGTTTTTCCCCCCGCCTCCCTCCCCCATTTGACTCCACGCAACGCCAGTGCTCTGATGTCTTTGGCAGAGCATTGCGCTGTCGGCGTGCTCTCCCTTGCGGAGACCGTAAATGCGTAGAACTCGGGTCATGCCGGCAGCGATTTTGCTCTCGGGCGTTTTGTGCGGATGCGGCAGCCCTCTCGTTTCCACCGCCGGAAGCGAGGACACAAACCCCAGCGCCGGCGCAACCAAGCCCACAGGCCTGCCCCTCATCACCAAAACGAATGCGCTGAATGGCGCGATTGTTGTCAGCATCAAGTCGCCCACGCCTGGGGCGACCATCGCCTACACCCTCGACGGCGCGACCCCCAACCCGAATGCCTCGGCCACCGTCCTCTATGAAGCACCCTTTCTGGTAGCCTCCAAACTGACCGTCAAGGCCATCGCCAAGGCGCCGGGTTATGCGGCAAGCGCCGTGGCCAGCGAGGCCTTCTCGCCCGATATCGCTCACGGCACGCTGGTCTGGTCCGACGAGTTCACCAACTCCACCCGCGCGGATGCCGAGCCCAATCCCCTCACCTGGACCTACGACACCGGCCCCGGCGCGGACTGCTGCGGCAACAACGAGCTGGAAAACTACTGCGCATGGGGCTCAACCACCCCGCCCTGCAATCCCACCCACCCCAACGTCTACGAAGACACCGCTGGAATCCTGCACATTGTGGCGCGGGAACCTTCCCGCGGCGTCTACACCTCGGCGCGGCTCAAAACGCAGGGACGTTTCAGCTTTCATTACGGCCGCATCGAGGCCCGCATGAAGCTGCCGGAGTCCCAAGGCATGTGGCCTGCCTTCTGGCTGCTGGGCAACAACATAACCACCATCAGTTGGCCCGCCTGCGGCGAACTCGACGTGATGGAGCACATCGACGGCAGCGATCCGCAGAATGAAGGCTTCGACTGGGTGCAGGGCTCCATCCACGGCGCCGGTCTCAACGGCGGCGTCCAGTACCACCCGGCAGGCTTTTCCGCCGCCGCCTGGCATACCTACGGCATGATCTGGAGCAAAGGCAGAATTCAGTACTACGTTGACAGCCCCTCCAACATCTACGCCACCTTCACCCCTGAAACCCAAACCGGCGTCTGGCCCTTCGATGCCGGTCCGCAGTTCATTCTCCTCAACCTCGCCGTCGGCGGCGACTGGCCCGGTTCGCCTAATGCCCAAACTCCGTTTCCCTCTGAGATTCAGGTGGACTACGTGCGGCTCTACACAAACTGATTTGTCCGGAACCGACTGCGTCTGCCAGCGCTCGATGAGCGATCCCGCTTCTTGTCGCCCTCAGCAATGTGAGCCCGATCACTATCTCTAACCTCGAAACTCACCCCCCGCGCCTTGACCCTCTCCGCCGGCCCAAACTCCTCTCTGTTACGCCCCGGCTACAGAGCGAAGAAAATATTTGCTTTCTATTTGCATCTGTCTCACCGTCCTTTTACAATCCGGGGCGGATACTACTCCCGTGATTACGCAAGTTCGGCAGAGTGTTCCCTTTGAGCTACCGGTCGGTTCGGCCCCCGGGCCGGATCTCTTCCTCCCCACTCTTGCACCTTCTCTGCCCCTCGCCCCGCCCAAGCCGCGCATCCATGCGGAAGTTGGCAGTTACCGGTTGCGCCTGGCTCAAACCGTCGAAGACCGCAATGCCGCCTGCCGCCTGCGCTTCAAAGTCTTCAATATCGAGCTCGGCGAAGGCCTCGAGAGTTCTTACCAGACCGGTCTCGACACCGACCATTTCGACCTCTTCTGCGAGCACCTGCTGGTCGAGGACAAGGCCACCCGGCGCATTGTCGGAACCTACCGCATGCAGTCCGGCGCCACTGCCGCGCGGAATCTCGGCTATTACTCCGAGCAGGAGTTCAGTTTTGCCCCCTATGAACCGCTGCGCCCCGGCATCCTCGAACTCGGCCGCGCCGCCATCGACCGCGAACACCGCACCCCGGAAGTGCTCACCTTGTTATGGAGGGGTATCGCGCAGTATGCTACCAACATGGGCTTGCGTTACTTGATCGGCTGCTCATCGTTGACCTCGAAAGACCCGGCGGAAGGCTGGCAGATGTATCGTCAGCTCGAGCATTACCGGGTCCCTCCCGAGTTCGAAACTGAGCCAACCGCCGCCTACGCCTGTCCCACCGAGCAACTGGGTGCACAAGCACAGCCGTCACCCTCCCTTCCGGATTCTTCCGTGCCGCTTTCATCTCCTGACCAGGTCAAGGTTCCCAAGCTGTTGAAGACCTACCTCGCCATCGGTGCCCGCATCGGCGGCCCGCCGGCGTGGGACCGGGAGTTCGGCACCATAGATTTCCTTACTCTGCTCGATCTCCATCTGGTTTCGCCCTCGGCGCGCAATCGCTTCCTGGCCCCGCTCACCCCATGAGTTTTCGTGCCGTCCGGCGCGCTGTGGCGCTGGTCTTCGCTCTGCTCCTCGTTGTCCTTCGCTTCTGGGTCGTCCGCATCCGCGGACCGCTCTCCATGCAACAGAAAGCGCAATGGTCCCAGGACGCCTCGCGCATTGTTCTGGGCGCGCTGGGCATTCATTGCCACGCTGAAGGTCAGCCACCCACCCACGGCCTGGTGGTCTCCAACCATCTCAGTTACCTCGACATCCTCATCCTGGCGGCCAACATGCCCTGCTTTTTTGTCGCCAAAATGGAAATCGGCAGCTGGCCCTTTTTCGGCAAGGCCGCCCGGAGCAACGGCACCATCTTCCTTGACCGCTCCAGCCGCGCCAGCGCCCAATCCGTCGCCGAACAGATGACCGAGCGCCTCAAGCTCCCCATCCCGGTGCTGCTCTTCCCTGAAGGCACCAGCACCGACGGCAGCGAGGTGCTGCCCTTCCACCCCCGCCTGATCGACCCCGCCACTTCCAACGGAATCCAGGTCACCGCCGCCTCCGTCCGCTATGAGATCGAGGGCGGCGTCGAAGAGCGCGAGCTCTGCTGGTTTGGCGATGTCGAGTTTGTCCCCCACCTGTTGAAGGCCCTCGGCACACCCGGCTTCTCTGCCCATGTTCAGTTCGGCCAGCCCCATATCTACCCCGACCGCCGCGCCGCCGCCGATGCCACCTGGGCCGAAATCACCGCCATGCGCGAGTACAAGCGCTACCCGGAAGAGCAAGAGCAGCCCATCCTGGAGACCGCCTAGACACCGCCGGGCAATACCCGCGCCTTTTCACGCCCACGCCCCGCCGTGATACATTGCCTCACATGAATCCCAAACAGCGTGTGCACGCAGCTCTCAAGCGGCAGCCCTCCGATCGCGTCCCCATCTTCATGTGGTTTCATCCTGAGACCGCGCGCAAGCTCAGCCGCCTGCTTGAAATTCCCGTCTCCGCTCTTGGCGAGGCCATGGGCAACGACATCTGCCAGACCTGGGTCAACAACAACTACGCCATGGAAGGCATCGAGCACGACCGCGACGGCGAAACCCACCTCGACTGGTGGGGAATCACCTGGGAAAAACGCCACGGCTTCAACCAGATTCTAAAATACCCGCTCGCCGGAGCCAGCCGCGAGCAGGTGCTGGCGTACCGGTTTCCTTCAGAGCGAAAAGAAGATCTGCTGGCTTTGATGGAACCCGTGCTGAGCAACCGCCGCGACTTCTTCATCGGCTGCGACGTCTCCCCCTGTGTCTTCGAGATGTATTGGCGTCTGCGCGGCATGGCCGACGGCATGCTCGACATGGCCGGCGACCCCACTCTCGCCTTCGAGATGTTCGAACGCTGCGCGGATTTTAGCATCGAGTTAGGCGCCGCCGCCTGCGACCGTTTCCAGCTCGACTGGTACTGGACCGGAGACGACATCGCCGGCCAGCGCTCCATGTTGATGAGCCCCAGGCTCTGGCGCACCCAGATCAAGCCGCACCTCCAGCGCGTCATCGATGTCGGCATCGCCCACAAGCTGCCCATCGCCTTCCACTGTTGCGGCGCCGCCCGGCCCATCATCCCCGATCTCATCGAGATCGGCGTCAACATCCTCAACCCCATCCAGAGCAACTGCCCCGGCATGAATCCCGTGGAATTGAAAAGAGAATATGGCCGCCATCTCACCTTCATGGGCGGCGTCGACACCCAGGAAATGCTTCCTCACGCAACTGCGGCCGAAGTCCGCCGCGCCACCGAGGAGTTGATCGGCATCATGACGGCCGACGGCGGCGGCTACATCCTCGCCGCCTCCCACACCATCTCCCCTGAAACCCCCGACGACAATATCTTCGCCATGTATGAAGCCGCCGGAGTGAGCAAAGCAGAGATCTTCGACCAGGCAGCTTCACTCAGACGCAGCATTGCGGCGCCAGTCCATCCGTCCTGAGCGGTTCTCCAGTTGATGTAGAGGGATCCAAAGGCGCTGAGTGGCTCGCCGCGGCGAGCCACCTTTCACCGCGCTCAAAACTCCACGTGAACTGGAGAACCGCTCTGAGCGGACGCAAAAGACAGCGTAGCAGCTCAGTTTCCCCCGCTCGCCGCCCTCGCCGTCACGGGAGTAGCAATCGTCTTGATCTCCGCCGCCGGCGAAGCCAGCGTCATCTCGACAATGGTATCAATGCCGGCTGCGCCTCCGCCCAGCGTGACTTCCACACCGCCGTCGCTCTGCTTGCACGCAGCCTCTCCGCCTGTCAGCGCAGAGCAGCCAAGTATCCGTGCCGACAGCGCGGGCAACCGCAGCGTTGTGCCTGGGAGATTGAGAATATGCAGGTAGATCGTCTTGTCGCGATAGGTTGAAACCCCAAAATCTCCGGGCAAGTAGGGCCCTCCGCGGGTCGCATAGACGCTCTGGCCATACTTCTCCAGCCACGCGCCCACCTCGCGCAGCCGCGCCGCATGCGCGGGTTCGATCTGCCCATCCGGCCGCGGACCCACATTCAACAGCAGGTTCCCATCGCGGCCCACGGCAGAAACCAGCAGGCGAATGATCGCATCCCGCGACTTCATCTTTGCATTCGGCTGGTAGCCCCACGCCCCTTCGGTGAGCGTGGTGCACAGCTCCCACGGATCGTGACTGTCAAAATCGCCCAGGGCTCCATCGCCTTCCCGGGACTTGAAATCGGCCGCGGCGTCGGTCCGATCGTTGGTGATGATCGACGGCTGCAACTGCCGTAAGTGATTCACGGCTGCCTCGTCCTGCCAGTCGAAATCGCCGTGGTAGCGCTCAGTCATCGGCCGCGCGTGCCACCCGTAGGTAAAGCTGACGCCCCCGAACCCCAGCCAGCCATCGCCGCCGCCGTCAAACCACAAAATATCGAGCTTGCCATAGTGCGAAGCCAGTTCGTCCAGTTGGCGATGATACTGGGCCCGCAGATCCTCCGCGCTCCCCTGGTAGATCCCAGGAAAAAAGAACCCCGGAAACCTCCAGTCGAGCGGCGAGTAGTAGAGCCCCACCCGCAGCCCGGCCTTGCGCACAGCCTTCACATATTCAGCGACAAAGTCGCGATGCGCCGCCGACTTCACCGCCGTAAAATTGCTCCCCGGATCGTCGAACAACGCGAACCCGTCGTGATGCCGCGCCGTCAGCACCGTGTACTTCATGCCCGCCGCCTTGGCAATCGCCGCCCAAGATTCCGGGTCGAATCTGTCGGGATGGAACTGCCCGGCCAGTTTCGCATACTCGTCCACCGGGATCTGGTCCTGCCATTGCACCCACTCGCCGCGGCCCGGAATCGAATACACGCCCCAGTGCATGAACAGGCCGAACTTGGCGTCGCGCCACCAGGCGATCCGCGCCGCCGCATCCTTGTCGCTGACCATCCGTTCCGTCTGAATCTGTGCCCAGGCCGGAGCCGCGACAACCAGCAGCATGGCCCACAGAAAACCTGCGCGAACAATTGCCTTTTTCATTTTTTCCTCCCCAGGAAGCTATGGATGGACGGTTTCGTTCGGACAAACGATGGATCTAACGCGCCAGGGCCGTCGGCGGCGCAGCCGTCGATCCCCGCACCACCAGGCTCGTCGAAACCAGAAACTCCCGCTGCACGCTGGGCAGTCCCGCCTGCTCCACCTGCTGCCGCAGCGCCTCAAACGCAGCCCGCGCCAGATCCGTCCTCGACAACCGGATCGTGGTCAGCGGCGGCAGCGTGAACTCCGCAAAATCAATGTCGTCCAGCCCAATCACTGAAAGATCCTGCGGCACCCGCAGACCCTCCATGTAAGCCGCCCGCAATACCCCGATCGCCGTCATGTCATTCGAACACAGAACGGCCCTGGGGTAGTCGCCCAGCGACTGCAACTGGGCAAACCCCGCCACCCCGCCCTTCAGCGTGTGGTCGCACTCGATGATCCACGCCTTATGCACCCGCAGCCCGGCCTCGCCCATCGCCGTGCGAAAATCGTTTTCGCGCGTAATCGCCGAGTGCAGCTTGTGCGGTCCGGCAAGAAACGCAATCTTGCGGTGCCCCAGCTCCACCAGGTGGTTCACGGCGGCGCGAATCCCTGTCGTGTAATCCAGCACGATGGTGCTCACCTTGGGATCGTCCAGGCGAAACTCCGCCAGCACCATGGGCACGCCGCGATGCGCCAACTGGTCCAGCACCGGCTCTTCCTCGCCAAAGGTCAGCACGGCCACTCCGTCCACCTTGCGCTCCAGCATCCGCCGCACGCAGTTGGTCAGAATCGCCGGGTCGCTGTTCGACGAGCTCACCAGGATCTCGTACCCGTGCGCCACCGCAACCTCTTCAAAGCTCTGAATCAGCTCCGGGAAAAAGGGGTTGGTGATGTTTTCCACAATGATGCCAAATAGGCGGCTGCGCCCTGAAACCAGCGTCCGCGCATGGCTGTTGGGAAAGTAATTGAGCGTTTCAATTGCGTGCCACACCCGCTTTGTGAGCCGCTCGCTCACCGCCGGGGAGCCATTGATGGTGCGCGAGACCGTGGCGATCGAGACCTTGGCCAACGCGGCAACAGTGCGGATGTCTGGAGTCTTTTGAGCGGTCTTTGCGGATGCTTTTCGAGCCACGAGCCAGTCCTGAAAAAAAGGATTGCGGATGTGACAGCAATGTTACCGCATCCGGCCGGGGTTGTGAGCAGCGTTCCGCGCTACGCGTTGTCCGCAATCAGAAGCCGCAGATCGCGCAGATTATGCCCGGTAGGTCCTGTCACCACGGCATCGCCCAGCGCGGAAAACATCGGACAGGCGTCAAAAGCCGCCAGCGACGACTTCAGATGGAAGCCAAACGCGTGCGCCCGGCCCACGGTCGTCGGGTCGGCAATCGCCCCAGCCACCTGTGTATTTCCGTCAATGCCGTCGGAACCCGCGCTCAGCACCGTCAGCCGCTGCCCCGAATAGCTCTCCAGCTCCAGCGCGCAGGCCATCGCAAACTGCTGATTCCGCCCGCCCGCGCCCGGCGTGCGGTTCATCGTCACCGTCACTTCCCCGCCCGAAATCAGACAAAGCTTCGGATGTGTGGCGCGCAGCGCATGGAAGCGCTGCAAAAGGTACCGCGCCGCATCCGCATAGTCCCAATCGTCGCAACTGTTGTCCACTGCCACGGTGAAGCCCGCCTTCTCGGCCAGGGCCCGCGCGTTCTCCACCAGGTCATGGCCTGAGAGCAGAATCTCAAAAACCGAATCGCGAAATGCCGTGTCTTCGCCAGACATCGTGGCCGCCGCCGTCACCTTGCGCGAGAGCACCGCATCCCCCCAAGGCAACTTGGGAAAGAAAGGCGGAAGCCAGCTCTTGTTGCCCGGAGACTCGGGCAGGTCTTCCCTCTCAAAGAATGCCCGCACCGTGGCCGGCATCTTCTCCTGCAATTTGTACTTCTCGATCAGCTCATGCACCTCGGCCACTGTCGAGTGATCCGGCGAAGTCGGCCCCGAGCTGAGCGCGTCCAGCGAGCGCAAGGGCACGTCGGGCACCAGCAGGCTCACCTTGGCCGCATCCGGCGCGGCAATCGCCAGCCGCCCGCCCTTCACCGCTGAAAAATGCTTGCGCAGCGTGTTGATCTCGTTGATCGGCGCCCCGCAGGCCAGCAGCAACCGGTGAAACGCAATCGTGTCGTCGAGTGTAATCTGCGGGTCCAGCGGAAGATCGAACATCGCCGACCCGCCCCCCGAGATGAGAAAAAAAATCAGCGTGTCTTTCTTCGCCTTCTTCAGCAGCGCCAGTGTCGCCCGCGCCGCGTCAAACGAGTCCTCGTTCGGCAGCGGATGCCCGCCCTCAAAATACCGGAACCGCCAATTGCGCTTATGCGGCAACTGATTTGAACAGCAGATGCCCACCATCCCCTGCCGCCAGCTCATCCTCTCCAGCAAGGTGTCCAGCATCGGCGCGGCCGCCTTGCCCAGCGCAATCACAAAAATGCGCTTATAGCTGGCCAGGTTGATCGCCGCCGGACCGCTGCCGTCGGGCAGCAGCCGATGCAGCGTATTACCCTCAAACCGAAGCCGCCGGTCAAAGGCCGACGCAATGCTGCACGCCTTCACCGCGCCGGTAAAAATATCGGTGGCCGTGCCATGCAGGGTATCAAGGGCGGAATCGCTGACCGGTGTCATTTGAGTTGCTCCTTCAGCCATCCGGCCAGCGCTTGCTGCATCCGTTCAAGCTGGCCGGTAAAAAAGTGATCGGCGCCGGGAACAAGCACCAGACGTTTTGGTTCAGCCGCGGAGTCCGCCACCTGCGCCAGTTGTGCCGCCGGCGCAAACGAGTCGTTGTCTCCGCTGAGGAATAACTTGGGAACAGAAGAACTGGCCAGGAAGGGATAACGGTAGTGGTGGCCGTCCGCCTCGGTGGGCAGGCCAAGCGCGGCCACGGCGCTCACTCGTTCAGGATTCTGCGCGTCCTTGCAACAACCCATCAGCGCCATCGCTGCGCCAAAGCTGAAACCTGCAACCACCAGCGGCCGTTTGTATTCGTTTTCAAGCCACTCCAGCGCCGCCGCCACATCCCCGGCCTCCGCGCGCCCATCGTGCTCGCCGTGGCTCAGCCCCGTGCCGCGAAAGTTGAAGCGCAGCACCGGCCAGCCCAAGCCAAACTCCGGATCGTTCAGGGCCTTCATGGCGTGGTAGACGACCTTGTTGTGCATCGTCCCGCCGGCCTTGGGATGCGGGTGACAGACCAGGGCAGCAAACGGAGCGTCCGCCGCGCCTTCATTCAAAAGCGCCTCCAGCCGCCCGGCGGGACCGCGCAAATCCACGCTGCGCAGCCGTGCGCCATCCTGATTCGGGTCTGGTTGGATAGGTGCGAATGTGGAGGTCATCCCACTCTTCATTCTACGCCCAGATTCCGTCCAGTTTCACTCTTGAAATGTTTTGTCCCCCGGTACACGTGGAACGGATCGGACCAGAGTCCCCAATCGGACAGACCCAGCCTCCCGGTCAGCTTTCTCGGGAATTCTACGCGCGCTTCCTGTCCGCGCTTGGCGGCTGGAACCACGTGGCTCCGCCGAATGGGCTATGGCTGGCAAAATCCGGGAGTGGCTCGAGGTAACAGCCCTTCCCCTCTGCCTCCTCCGGCACCGCCGGCGAGATGGAACTTCCGTTCTGCTCCGCCTCAAACCAACGCCGCGCAAGTTCGCCTGTCGCCGTCGTCCACGATGATTTCATCGCAACCCCCGACCCATCGCCCGGGCCAATTAGGAATGCCCGCTCCGCAGATTCTACTCCCACCCAGTCTGTCCGGAATGGATCGAAGCGAATCTTCATCCCCCCTTAACTGAATCTCCCAGCCAGCCCGCAATCCATCTCTAAGGTATTCTGGCAATATCATGAGCGATCGTCTGCCGGCCAATCCCATCGATCCTATCCGCCTTACCCGCGAGCTGTGCGAAATCGAGTCCACCACCTACCACGAAGGCGCGGTCGGCGATTTTCTGGCTGATTTCTTGGCCCAACGCGGCTGGGCCGTCGAAAAAACTCCCGTCGAACAGCCGCACGAGACCGCCAGCGCCGGCCCCCGCTGGAACATCTACGCCGGCACGCCGGGCGAGACCCCCGACCTGGTCTTTTCCACCCACATGGACACCGTTCCCCCCTACATCCCCTTCAGCGAAGACGCCGAATTCCTCCACGGCCGCGGCGTTTGCGACGCTAAAGGCATCCTTGCCGCCCAGGTTGCCGCCGCCGAAGCGCTCCGCGCGGCGGGATTTCGGATCGGCCTCCTCTTTGTCTCAGGCGAAGAACGCGACTCCGCCGGCGCCAAGGTTGCCAATCTCGCCCCCAAGGGCAACCGCTTCCTCATCAACGGCGAACCCACTGACAATCGCCTCGCCCTGGCCTCCAAAGGGGCCTTGCGCGCCGCCTTCAAGTGCACCGGCAAAATGGCCCACTCCGCCTATCCCGAACTGGGCGAGAGCGCTGTCCACAAACTGGTCGAGGTGCTCAGCAAAGTCCTGGCCATGCCCCTGCCCGAGCTCGAAGGCATCGGCCCCAGCACCCTCAACATCGGCCAGATTCACGGCGGCCACGCCCCCAACGTCATCGCCGACAAGGCCGAAGCCCAGGTCCTGGTCCGCACCGTCACCGACAGCGCCCAGGTCCGTGCCGCTCTCCTCGAAGTTGCCGGCGACCTCGCCACAGTCGAGTTCACCCTCGACACCCCCTTCGTCCGCCTCCGCGCCGTCGAGGGCCTGCCTACTATGGTCGCCAAGTTCTCCACCGACATCCCGGCCCTCTCTAACTGGGGCGAGCCCCTCCTGCTCGGCCCCGGCTCCATCCACGTCGCCCACACTCCCCACGAGAAGATCGCCAAGAAGGAACTCCTCGAAGCCGTCGATCTCTACATCAAAGTCGCAAAGCAGCTCCTGGCCTGAGCCGCGGACAACTCCCAGGCCGGGCCGCGCCGCGCGCCCGGCCATTTTTGTGATAAGGTCTGCTTGTCTTCCCCAGGCCCGCGGCGTCTTGCCTGCGGGCATGGTTTCACCGCATCGCCTTCATCCTGCATTTTCATCTTTGAACTGAACACGTACTGTGCACGGTGTCCAATTCAACGCCCGGATTCCCCTGGGCCGCAGGAGCGCGCAACGCAATGAACGTCCCTCTTACCCCACTTCGCTGCATCCGTTACGCCGAAGAGCAGTTCCCGCGCAACACCGCCATCGTCTGCGACGGCCTCCGCTTCACCTACAAGCAGTTTGCCGACCGCGCTGCCCGTCTCGGCGGCAGCTTGCTCTCCCTCGGCGTCCAGCCAGGCGAGCGCATCGCCTTCCTCAGCACCAACTGCCATCGCCTCCTCGAAGCCTATTACGGCGTTCTCGAAGCCGGCGCGGTCCTGCTGCCGCTCAACATCCGCCTCGCCGCCAAAGAGCTCGAGTTCATCCTCAACGACTCCGAGGCCAAAATACTCTTCGTCGAGAGCCAGTTCCTCCCGCTCGTCGAAGCCTTCCGCCGGCAAACCCCGGGCGTCCGCACCTTCATTCTTCTCGACGCCCAGCCCGAGCTCGATTGGCTCACCGCCGAAAACTACGAAGTCCTCCTTGCCGCCGCCCAGCCCGTGCGCCGCGACATCATGGACGTCGACGAAAACTCCATGTGCGAGCTCTTCTACACCAGCGGCACCTCCGCCAGCTCCAAGGGCGTCATGCTCACCCATCGCAACGTCTATCTGCATGCGCTCAACACCGGCCTTGCCCTCCAAACCCGCGGCGACGGCGTCGAACTCCACACCATCCCGCTCTTCCACGCCAACGGCTGGGGCAAGGCCCACATCGTCACCCTCGCCGGTGGAACCCACGTCATGGTCCACCAGTTCCTGCCCACGCAGGTCTTCCACCTCATCCAGACTGAGCGCGTGCAGGCCTGTTGCCTTGTGCCCACCATGGCCAACGCCCTCGTCAACTGCCCGGAACGCGCCAACTACGATCTCTCCAGCCTTCGGCAGATCATGATCGGCGGCGCGGCCTCTTCGCCCAAGCTCGTGCGCGAAGTCGAAGAAACGCTCGGCTGCACCTGCATCTCCGGCTACGGTCTTACTGAGACGTCACCCGTCGTCAGCATCTCCTATATGAAGCAGGGCATTCAGGCCACTGAGCCGGAGCGTCACCGCCGCCAGTCCATGGCCGGCCACGCCGTCCCCGGCGCCGAGCTGCGCCTCTTCGACCACGACGACAACCAGGTCCCCGCCGACGGCCAATCCGTCGGCCAGGTGGTTGTCCGCGGCGATGTTGTCATGCAAGGCTACTGGCATCACCCTGAAGAAACAGAGCACGTCTTCCGCAGCGGCTGGTTCCACACCGGCGACCTGGCCACCATGGACGAAGAGGGCTACATCGTCATCGTCGATCGCGAAAAAGACATCATTGTCAGCGGCGGCGAAAACATCTCCACCCTCGAAGTGGAAAAGACCATTGCCACCCACCCCTCCGTCTATGAGACCGCCGTCTTCGCCGTGCCGCACGAGAAGTGGGGCGAAGTCCCCAAGGCCGTCGTCGTCCTCAAGCCCGGCGAAGCCGTCACCGCCGAGGAGCTCATCGACCTCTGCCGCTCCTGCCTCGCCCGCTACAAGTGCCCCCACTACATCGAATTCCTCGACACCCTGCCCAAAACCGGCACCGGCAAGATCCTCAAGCGCGAACTCCGCGCCCAAACGCCCCAGCCCGTTCAATAGCTCGCGGCGGGACCTCGGCCCTGCTGCCTTTCTCTGCCAATCCAGGCTCGTTCTGCATCCCCGGCAGTCGCCCTGCATCTACTCAGTTGAAGCCCTGCATATCTTCCCACTCCGCAAGGGCCGCAAAGGAAAAATCATCATGAGCACATCCGTCTACGACATCCCCCTGAAAACCATCCAGGGCGACCCCACCTCCCTCGCCGGCTTCAAAGGCAAGGTCCTCCTCGTCGTCAACGTCGCCTCCAAGTGCGGCCTCACCCCGCAATACGAAGGCCTGGAAAAACTCTACAAGCAGTTCAAGGACAAGGGCCTCGTCATCGCCGGCTTCCCCGCCAACGACTTCAAAGAGCAGGAACCCGGCACCAACGACGAGATTCAGTCCTTCTGCTCCCTCAACTACGGCGTCGACTTCCCGCTCTTCGACAAGATCGCCGTCGTCGGCCCCGCTAAGCACCCGCTCTATGCCGCGCTGATTGCCGCCCAGCCCCACGCCACCAGCGTCTCCGACGTCTCCTGGCGCGAAAAGCTCAAGGGCTACGGCATCGAGGGCAACCCCGAGCCCGAACTCCTCTGGAACTTCGAAAAGTTCCTCGTCAGCCGCAACGGCACAGTCGTCCAGCGCTTCGCCCCAGACACCACTCCCGACGCCCCCGCGCTCGTCGCCGCCATCGAAGCCGAACTCGCGAAGAACTAAGCTCCTTCGTCGCCAGTTCCACCACAACCGAGTGTGCCCCATCCTTCCGCAGTCTCATCGCGGAAGGGTGGGATTCCACGATGTTCAACCCGCCGACCCACACCCGCATTACCGGCTTGACGTCTCCCGTCCCCTGCACTAGCATCGCTCCGCAGAGGATCGCTCCATGCCCATCTCGCGCCGCAAGTTTCTTGGCACGGCCCTCACCGCCGGCGCCTCCGGCCTCATCGCCCATGCCGCCGCACCCAGCGCCGCCCCCGCTCCTGACTTGCTCCTCCTCGAAAGCGCTTCCCTCCTCGTCGCCATCGATCGCAACACCGGCTGCCTCCACCGTCTCCAATCAAAAGACGGCGCATGGCGTCTCCAGGGCGCGGGCATGCGCCTCCACGTCCCCGCCCCCGATCACCGCTTCCACTACCTCAATGAAACCCACGCCGCCAAGCCGCGCATCGAATCGGATGTCGCGCAGGCCACCATCACCTGGTCCGGCTTCTTGAGCGACCGCATGGGCAAGCTCGACATCGAGGTCCAGCAAACCATCCGCCTTGAAGCCGCCGCCGTCCACTTCAGTTACGTGATCCGCAACGGCAGCCCCGCCGTCATCGAGAGCTACACTTACCCGCGCCTCACCGGCCTCAAACCTACCGCCGGCGAAAAGTCCCTGCGCCAGGCCGCATGGAGCTACTCCGCCATGGGTTCCGCTCCGCTCTGGCCCCAGTTCGGCAACGAAGTGGGCTACTTCGGCTATGACACCCCCGCCCAGCTCCGCAATCTCGGCACTGACTCCCAGTTCTGCCTCATCCTCGGCGGCACGCGCGGCCTCTACCTCGGCTATCACGACCCCCATCAAAACCAAGTCGTCCAAATCTGCTTCGCTCTCTCGCCCGCCTACGTCGACTCCTATAATTCGAGTGCCCTCGGCTTCGCCGGCAACTCCAGCGCCCTGGCCGCCGGCAAGGCGGCCGACTCCGCCGTCGCCATCGATCCCAATGCCCTCTGCTTCATCCAGCCCGGCGCAACCCAACACTCCGAGCCGCTCGTCCTCGCACCCTTTACCGGCGACTGGCACGCCGGCGCGGATATCTACAAAGCCTGGCGCGCAACCTGGCTTGAAACCCCCGTCATGCCCGCCTGGGTCAAGAACGTCCACTCCTGGCAACAAATCCAGATCAACTCCTCGGAAGACCGCCTCGAATTCCCCTACAAAGACCTCGTCAAAGTCGCCGAAGCCTGCCAGCGCTGGGGCGTCAAGGCCATCCAGTTGACCGGCTGGCAAATCGGTGGCCAGGATCGCGACTTCCCCCTCCACGACACCGATCCCCGCCTCGGAACCGCCGAAGAATTCAAGCAAGCCATCGCCGAGAGCCGCAAACTCGGCGTCGAAATCATCCTCTTCAACAAGTACGCCTGGGCCGACGTCACCGCACCCGCCTACAAAACCGAGTTCCGCAAGTTCGCCATCGAAGATCCCTACGGAGATCCCTGCCTCTTCAACGGCTACAACTACGACACCCCCACGCAGATCGGCGGCATCAACGCCCGCCACGGCGCGGGCATGTGCCAGGCCAGCCCGCTCTGGCGTCAGCGCGCCCTCATCGAGTTCCAAAAAAGTGTTGCCCTCGGCGCCAGCGGCATCCTTTTTGACGAGTGCCAGTGGCACATCAGCCCCTATTGCTTCTCGCCCCACCACGGCCACGCCGTCCCCGGCGCCGTCTTCTCCGGCGACGTGCCGCTGATTGAAGGCTTCCGCACCATCATCGATCCCGAGCAGTTTCTCTTCGCCGGCGAATCCCCCTACGACCTCGAACTCCGCACCTACGGCATGTCCTACTTCCGCATCAACCGCGGCTTCGTCCCCTTCGCCCGCTATCTCGCCCCCTTCGCGCCCATGTCCGTCGCCATCACCGGAGACAACGACCGCCCGATGATCAACGCCTGCCTCCTCTATCGATTCTCCATGAGTTATGAACCCCGCGACTTCCACGGCTACCTCGACGAGATCCCCCTCACCCTCGCCTATGGCCGCGCCGTCGACGATCTGCGCCGCCGATACAAGGACCGGATCTGGTCCGCCGAATTCCGCGACACCCAGGGCGCAAGCGTCACCGCCAACGGCAAGCCCCACGACACCTACACCGTCTTCCGCAGCAACAACGGCCTCCGCGCCGTAGTCCTCGCCAACATGAGCGACACCGATCCCATCGTCTGTGACCTAACGCTCGACCCTCCCGCCAAGAACACTCTGCGTTACGTCACCCCCGAGCAGCCCAACCCCCAACCCTGGCCCGGCAAGCTGGAGCTGCCCCCAGGCTCCGCCGCCGTCGTTCTCGAAGGCTAGTACCTAAGCCGAAGGCAGTTGGCCCCACCTCAGGTGGCAGCCCAATCCGCGACCCATGTATCCTCAGGTCATGTCCGAGGCCTCATCCCCACACCCCGCCGGCGCAAATCTGCTGGAAAACTCAGCCTCTTCTTACCTGCGCTCCGCCCGCCATCAGCCCGTCCAATGGCATCCCTGGGGCCCTGAAGCCTTCGCCAAAGCACAAGCCGAAGACAAGCCCATCCTCCTCGACATCGGCGCCGTCTGGTGCCATTGGTGTCACGTCATGGACCGCGAATCCTACGAAGACCCCGAGATCGCCGCCGTCATCAACCAGCACTACATCGCCGTCAAAGTCGATCGCGATGAGCGCCCCGACGTCGACGCCCGCTACCAGGCCGCCGTCTCGGCCATCTGCGGCCAGGGCGGATGGCCCCTTACCGCCTTCCTCACCCCCGACGGCCGCCCCTACTTCGGGGGCACCTACATCCCCCGCGAAGACCGCTATGGCCGCCCCGGCATCAAGCAGGTGCTGCTCACCCTCGCCCATGTCTGGCACGAGCGCCGCGACGAAGCCCTCGAAACCGCCACCAGCGTCATGGCCGCCATTGAACACAATGAGAGCTTCTCCGGCCGCGGCGGCGACCTCACGCTCGCCCTGGTCGACAAGATCGCCGGCTCCGCCCTGGGCAAATTCGACCCCCGCAACGGCGGCTTCGGCTCCCAGCCCAAGTTCCCGCATCCCTCGGTGCTTGACCTGCTGCTGGAACTGGCCATGACCCGCAACAACGAGCAGGCCCGCGAAGCCTTTGTCACCACGCTGGAAAAGATGGCCCGCGGCGGCGTCTACGACCAGCTCGCCGGCGGCTTTCATCGCTACTCGGTCGACGAGCACTGGATCGTGCCCCACTTTGAAAAAATGCTCTACGACAACACCGAACTGCTGCGCAATTATGTGCACGGCTTCCAGAGCACGGCGCGCGAGGATTTTCTCACCACCGCGCAGGAGATCGTCGCCTGGCTCGACTCCACCATGACCGACCGCCGGCACGGCGGCTTCTACGCCTCGCAGGACGCCGACATCGACCTCGACGACGATGGCGATTACTTCACCTGGACCCTCGATGAAGCCCGCGCCGCCCTCCGCCCCGGTGAGCTGGAACTCGCCGCCCAATATTGGGACATCGGCGAACTCGGCGACATGCACCACAATCCCGCCAAGAATGTGTTGCACGTGAAACATTCGCTCGAAGAAGTCGCGGCTCAAACCGGTGTCCCCGTTGACAGCCTGCGTCCGCTTCTCGCCTCCGCGCGCTTCCAACTCCTTCAGGCCCGCGCCCAGCGCCCCACGCCCTTCATTGACCGCACCCTTTATACCGGCTGGAACGCGATGGCCATCACCGCCTACCTCGAAACCGGCCGCGTCCTCCGCCAGGACGCCCCTCGCGACTTCGCCCTCAAATCCCTCAACCGCCTCCTCGACGAAGCCTGGGACGGAGCCGAGACCCTCCACCACGTCATCGCCTACCCCGACAGCACAGCCCATCCGGAAAAAATCCCCGGCACTCTCGACGACTACGCCTTCACCGTCCACGCCTGTATCGACGCCTGGTTTTCCAGCGGCAAAATGAACTACTACCACGCCGCCATCACCCTGGCTGACGCCATGATTGCCCGCTTCCACGACCGCACCTCGGGCGCCTTTTTTGACACCGCCCTCGCCGCCGATGCCGCAACTCCCCTCGGCGTTCTCGGTGCGCGCCGCAAGCCCCTCCAGGACTCGCCCACCCCCGCCGGCAATCCCACCGCCGCCGCCGCCCTGCTCCGCCTTGAAACCCTCAGCGGCCGCCGCGAATATCGCGAAATCGCCGAAGACACGCTGGCTGCCTTTGCCGGCATCGTCGAGCACTTCGGCCTCTACGCCGGCAGCTACGGCCTCGCGCTTGAAAAGCTCCTGCTCGACCCCATCCAGGTCGTCATTGTCGGCTCAGGCCCCCAGGCCGACCGACTTGAGGCCGTGGCCGTGGCCCGTTATGGCGTCCACAAGACCGTCATGCGCATCGCGCCCTTCCGCCTGGTGCCTGAAGGAATTCCCGAGGCCCTGGCCCAGATGCTGCTCCAGGCGCCTGCCCCGGCTGACACCGAGGCCTGGGCCCTGGTCTGCCACTCCCACACCTGCCTGCCGCCCGTTACCGGCGCCGAGGCCCTGCTGGCTGCCCTCGAACTCGCCGGCTGACGCCGAGTCCAGGCCGCAACCCTGCCCCGCTCAGCCCAGTTTGCAACCAAAATGCCCTGCCTTCCCTCGCAATCTGCGGCCAGGCGTCATTTCCGCATCCAAACGGATGAAAAGTCTAGTCTTTAGCCCAATCTGCCGATAGAACCCATGTAGGTCATCGCCCTCAAGAGAGAGAGCTTGCGTAAAACTGTCCCAATCCGGGCTATCGCGTGTTGGCTGGCTCTCTCAGCCGGCCTGCAGGCCCAGCAATACGTCTTTCGCCCCTATCGCCAGGCTGAAGGACTCAAAAACCTTGCCGTCAATGCCCTCGCCACCGACCGCAAAGGCTTTCTCTGGGTGGCCACGGAGAATGGCGTCTACCGCTTCCTCGGCTCCGAGTTCGTCCGCTTCGGCCCCGAGCAGGGTATCGCCGAAGTCGACATCCAGGCCCTGGTTGTGGACCAGAACGATACCGTCTGGGCGGGTACCGGTGACAACCTCTACCGCTGGGACGGGGACCGGTTTGTCCCAGCCCGAAGCACCCCGATCCATATCTCCGCCTGGAACAGCATGGCCGTTGAAGATGCCCACGATCTGCTCATCGTGGAAGGAAGACGCCTCTATCGCCTCGCGTTCACTGACCGCAACCAGGTCCTCTCCTACCTCCCGGTCTTTCCCGCCAGCCTGGCCAATTCCACCCCCAATCTTTCCAAGGTCTTCAGCGTCGGCGTCGTCCGCGATCCGCTCACCGGCCCTCACGTCTGGATCGGCGCCGGCAAGAATCTTTATTGCTGGACCGATCGCTCGCCCGGCGGTCCAATCCACCCGGAAAACGGCAACCTGATCGAATGGGGCAAGCAGCAGGGCATTCCCGAAGACACATGGGCAGGCGTCCTCCTCGATCGTGCAGGCACTCTCTGGGCCGGCGGCCGCTACCATGTGGCCGCCCTGCTCCCCGGCGCCGCTCGCTTCGTCGATCGCAGCATCCCCGGCTCCAACCCAGGAAACATCTACCCCCACGCCCCGCTCATCGAAGACCGCGAAGGACGCATCCTTGCCCCCACTGAAGACGGCATCGCCCGCTGGAACGGCGCCGCCTGGTGGAATATTGACCGCGCCAACGGGTTAGAGATCACCGGACACGTCGTCTCCATGGCCTTTGACTCGGCCGGTGACCCCTGGCTCGCCATCCGCGGAGACGGCGTCTTCAACTGGACAGGCTATGAAGACTGGGAAGGATGGAACGATCCCCAGAAGCTCCCCTCCGCCGTCATCTGGGCCGCCGCTCCCTCCCCAGACGGGCGCATCTTCATCGGCACCGATAAAGGACCGGCATGGATCGATCCCCGCACCGGCGCCTCCGGTCCTCTCTTCTCCGCGCCCCGATGGACCTTCGGCCAGGTCGACACCCTGGGCATCAATCGGGATGGCTCGCTCTGGGGTGGAACCTTTTCCGCCGCGGTGCTGCGCATCGACCCCAAAACCGGCAACACCCAGCAAACCGCGAAACTGCCCTCGTTTATCACCCGCACCCTCGCTGACTCCACCGGCCGCGTCTACTACACCACCGATAACGGCATCTTCGTTCGCGACTCCGCCGATTCAAAAGCTCCGCCCCGCCGCGCGCCCGGCGCCGATCCCTTCCTCGCTCCCTCCACCCAAGTCGATGCCGGCTGCGTTTCTCCCAGCGGCGCGCTCTGGTTCCTCACCAACAACCGCCTCTTGCGTCTCCTGAACGGCCAATGGTCTCAGCCGCCCATCGACGGTATGCCAAAACTCCGCGGAACCATGCTCGATCTCTCCTGTGCTCCCGACGGCGCCGTTTGGGTTACCGGCCAGCAAACAGGTACCTGGCGCCTGACTCCCGGCTCAGACCGCCTCGATGCCTGGCAGCTCCGTCCCCCGCGCGAACTCGAATCCCTCACTCCCGTCGCCATCGTCGCCGATCGCCGCGGCTGGGTCTGGCTCGGCACTGACGCCGGCCTCCTCGTCTGGAACGGCCGCATCTGGCGTCACCTCACCCAGGAGAGCGGCCTCACCTGGAACGACGTCAATCAAGGCGTCCTGCTCGCCGCTGCCGACGGATCCATGTGGATCGGAACCAGCGGCGGCATGGCCCACCTGCTCCATCCTGAGCACATCTTCGATTCGGTCCCGCTGGGCGTCTTGATCACCGGTGTCCGGCGCGGAGAGCAGATCTACTCGGCCCGCCAACCCATCAGCCTCCCGTGGTCGGCTTTGCCCTTGAACTTCCAGCTATCGTCCCCCACCATGCGCAATCGCAGCGAGCTCATCTTCAAATATCGAATGGAGGGCCTCCAGCCCGACTGGGTTGAAAGTCAGGACGGCGTCGCCACCTTTTCTGCTCTCCCGCCGGGTGACTACACCTTGATGGCCATGGCCCTCAACCCTGGCCTCAGTGCATACTCCAGCATCGTTCAGGTCCACGTCACCATCCTGCCGCCCTGGTGGCGCAGAAAGTGGTTCTTTGCCTTGTGCGGCTTTGCTCTCGTCCTTCTCGTGGCGGCCGGCGACAGGTTCCGCGCCCGGCGCCTGCTCCAGACCAGAAAGCACCTTGAAAAACTCGTCCGCGAGCGCACCATCGAACTCGAGGCCAGCCGCGAGCTCCTCCGCATCCAGGCCACCCACGACGGCCTCACCGGTATGCTCAATCGCGTCGCCATCCTCCGCGTCCTCGAAGCGGAGATGGACCGCGCCCGCCGCGAAGGCACCGCCCTGGTCGTCGCCCTCGTCGACCTGGACCATTTCAAGCGCATCAACGATGCCTACGGCCACCTGGCCGG
>Ga0302320_10007133_pt1 | contig 24665 bp, 17 predicted proteins | sample Bog_T0_3_FD_202130 | JGI IMG/M metagenome (GOLD analysis project Ga0302320, IMG submission 202130) | Peat permafrost microbial communities from Stordalen Mire near Abisko, Sweden - Bog_T0_3 | ecosystem: Environmental > Terrestrial > Soil > Wetlands > Peat | place: Sweden: Abisko, Stordalen Mire...
TTACAACCCGAATTCGACTTCGACGTGCCCGGATGGCTCGTTGGTTCGCAATCCCTTCCCGAACAACAATATCGGTGCGCCCAGCACCTGGGACCCGGTGGCGCAGGCGGTTCTTCCCTTCATTCCTACTCCATCGGGGGCCACTGCCGGCGCGCTCAACAACAACTACCCGAACAACCAGCCGAACAATAAATTCCAGTACCTGACCAGCATCAAAATCGATCACTCCATCGGTCAGGCATGGCACCTGTCGGGGTATTACATCGCCGAGCAGTCCAACAAGGACAATGCGGCTGACGGCATTAACGGCGAAGCAGCCCAGACCCGGTGGAACACAACCCCCGCCCCTCAGGTGTATCTCAATGCGGACTATACGGCCACGCCAAGACTTGTGCTTCACGCCGGATTTGACTATACAGAGCACATCGCCGCGCAGGATGCTTTTGTGCAAAACTTCAAGGCGTCGTCTCTTGGACTCAACACGGCGGCAAACATGCCTGGCGGCGCCGCGAACACCTTCCCGATCATCTACGGACTCCAAACCAACCGTTCCGGCGTTCCGCAGTTGGGAAACAACAACGCTCCATTTATCGACCACAACTGGACGCCCACTGGATCGGCCACCTGGATACACGGCAGCCATACTTTCAAATTTGGCGGCGATCTCCGCCATCAGATCTTTGGCACTCACAACGACCAGTCGGCCGGAAACTACGGCTTCAATCAGTCTCAGACCTCTCTGCCGTCCACGCAGGGGAATTTCCCGAATGGCACCGGACTTGGCGATGGCTTTGCGAGCTTCGCTCTTGGCCTGTTGAACAACGCCAGTATCGGGAACGATAACATTCAGTGGTTCTACCGGAAAGAGGGCGGGATTTACGCAACGGATACCTGGAAACTCAGGTCCAAGCTGACGGTGAACTACGGACTGCGCTGGGATTTCGAACAGATGCAGCACGAACAACATGACCGGGAAACCCAATTCGGTCCCAAAGTCGTGAATCCGTCGGCTGGCGGCCTGTTGGGTGGAACCGAATACGAGGGTTATGGCAGCGGGCGTTGCAACTGCAACTTCGAGAAGTTCTATCCGTGGATGATTCAGCCGCGCCTCGGCATCAACTATCAACTGGATCCGAAGACCGTGCTCCATGTGGGGGCGGGATTCTACTCCGGCCAGCAGCTTTTCATGAATGAAATCAACTATAGCAACCAGGGATTTGGCTTCAACCAGGTGTTCCTGAACAGTCCTTCGTATGGCATTTCCGCCGGCCAGTTTTCCAACGGAATACCTTACTCTCCAGGGGCTTTGACAGCAACCAACTTCGATCCTGGCGCCTACCCTGGGCCCGGTTCAATCCAGTCGCCGCCAAATTACTCTGATGAATACAACGGCGGCAGGCCCGCGCGTTTCTTCCAAACATCCGTTGGCTTTGAACGCGAGATCGTCAGGAATCTGTCGGTTGAAGCGTCTTTCATCGACAACCGCGGTGTCTGGCTTGAATCCGACGGGCTGAAGGTGATCAACCAGCTCCCCGTATCGGTCATCGCGCAACACGGTTTGGACGTTACCAACCCCGCTGACCAAGCGCTTCTCACCTCGCCAATCTCATCTGCCGCCGTCGCGGCGAGAGGCTTCTCCGCACCGTACGCCGGGTTCCCTTCCGGTCAAACCCTGGCTCAGGCATTGCGGCCATATCCGCAATTCGGAAATATTGGCGACCAATACGAGCGCGATGGCAATCAGTGGTACGACGCGCTTCAAGTCAAGGTCACCAAGAGGGTCAGCGCCGGGCTTTCGGCCGGTCTCGGGTACTCCTGGTCAAAGGATCTGGGAACAGTCTCCAGCACCGGGACTTACACCACGGCGATCCCCTTACAGGATCCCACCCTGCCGCCCAAGAGCCAGAAGACCCTTTTGGCTATCGACCAACCCCAAATGCTCAACTTCAACTTCGATTATGAGTTGCCGAAGTTCGGCTTTGCGCGTAGCGGCTGGAAAGCTGCTTTGTTCTCCGGCTGGACAACGGACGGAATCTTCCATTACCAGAGCGGTTTCCCGATGCAGGTACCCAATTCACAGACCGGGTTCCAACTCAGTTCTGTGACATTTACCTCGAGCAACAACGGCAATGGCGTTTTCGCAAATCGCGTTCCGGGCCAGCCGCTCTTCTTGCATGGTCTCAATAACCACACCGGCGACCCCCGCACCACCTTCTTTCTCAACCCTGCTGCCTGGACAAGCCCGGCCGCGGGAACCTACTCCACTTCCAAGCCGTACTTCGGCGATTTTCGTGGCCCGAGATATCCCAGTGAACAGTTGGGCTTTGGCAAGGCCTTCGACATTAAGGAGGGCGTGAAATTCTCGGTCCGCGCGGATTTCTTCAACGTCTTCAACCGCTGGGCATATCCCGGCCTGAACAACACGGGGAATTTTGCCCAGGCTCCGCAATATAACAGCGACGGAAGCATTGCCAACGGTTTCGGTTACCTCGGCAACAGCATCTCCGGCGCAGGCGGAAATTTCTCTCCGAGAACCGGCGAGTTTGTCGCGAGAATCCAGTTCTAAACGACAATACAGCTGAAATTCCAACCAACAGGCCAGATGAACTTATCTGGCCTGTTAACTTGTTAGAGCGTATTCCTTGCAGGCGGCAAGCAGTGTGAGCGCAGACGGCCACGGGTGTGACGGCGCCATTTTTGGGGAGACACGGAATTGGCAATGACGCGACGCGATTTTGTAGCAGCGCTGGCGGCTCTAAGCGCAGGAACTTTGAACTCCCGAGCGTTGCCGCGGCTGCACACTTCCTCCATGGACGCCAGGAATCAGCTTCACGGTGCCGGGCAAAAGGTATCCGCCATCGCTCAATCCGCTGATTCGCCAATTGTTTTTGAGAACACAGTTGACGCGTCAAAGATACATTTCGTATTGAAAAACAGCGTCAGTCCCCAGCGCTACTCCATTGAGACAATGACTGGCGGTGTGGCACTCTTCGACTACAACAACGATGGGCTCCTGGACATCTTCTTTACGAACGGGGCAGAAATTCCGTCTTTGGAAAAGAGCAACACTGGTTTCGACAACAGACTCTTTCGCAATAATGGCGACGGAACCTTCACCGATGTCACCGAAAAGGCTGGACTGGCCGGTGTTGGCTACTCCATGGGCGTGGCGGCAGGTGATTATGACAATGACGGATTTGTGGATTTGTATGTGTCCGGATTTAACCGGAATCAACTCTTGCATAACAATGGCGACGGGACATTCACCGACGTGACGGAGAAAGCGGGCGTCAGCGGCACTATTCCGGGAAAGGGCAAGCCCTGGTCCGTCGCAGCGGGATGGATTGACTACAACAACGACGGATTGCTCGATCTTTTTGTTGTAAATTATCTGGATTATTCGATCTCCACAGCCCACAGTTGCCAGACCGACAACATCGTTGACTATTGCTCTCCCAGCGAGTATCGCGGAACACCCAATATTTTGTATCGGAACAATGGTGACGGTACATTTACCGACGTTTCGCCGCAGTCGCATATTTCCCAATACGTCGGCAAAGGCATGGGGGTCGCTTTTGCCGACTACGATGGCGATGGTTTCACCGACATCTTTGTTTCCAACGACACGTTTCCGAATTTTCTGTTCCACAATAATGGCGATGGGACATTTCGAGATGTCGCACTCCAGGCCGGCGTGGCTTACACCGAAAACGGTAAGACGGTTGCAGGTATGGGGACTGATTTCCGCGATATCGACAACGATGGCAGACCGGATATCTTTCACGCTGCGATGTTCGGTGACACCTTTCCTCTCTATCGCAATCTGGGGAACGGCCAATTTGAAGATGTCACAGACATCACCGGCATAGCCGCAATGACGACGCGCTTAACCGCTTGGGGAACCGGAATTTTCGATTTCGATAACGACGGGAACAAGGATATCTTTGCCGCTGGCTCCGCAATTCTCGACAATTCGATGGAGGTGAATCATAAGCCTTATCCGCTCCCCAATGAGCTCTATCGCAATCTCGGCAAGATGGTGTTTAAGGATGTGAGCGCACAGGCGGGAGCAAGATTTTTCGTTCCGGCGGCCCATCGCGGCGCTGCGTTCGGTGATTTAAACAACGATGGGAAGGTCGATATTGTCGTCTCAGTCCTAAATGGAGAGCCCCAGTTGCTCATGAATAAGTCTCCGAACCAAAATCACTGGATCGTTTTGAAGCTCGTTGGCGTTGCGGATAATCGAGATGGATTAGGAACAAAGGTGAAGATAACCACAGCGAGTGGCGCCCAGTACAATGAGGCCACCACAGCCGTCGGCTACAATTCGTCCAGCGATAAACGCGTGTACTTCGGATTGGGGAGTGCGACCGTTGTGGACCGAATAGAGCTCGCATGGCCCACGGGCGTAAAGCAAGTGCTCAAGAATGTGAAGGCCGATCAGATCCTGACAATCGTGGAGAGTGGCCGTCTTCAAAAGGCTGGATCGCCCCGTTGAGTTCTGAGGTGCAATGGCCCGCGGCGATCGGGCACACGGACCGCTTCGAGCATGTGTGCGCCGGCAGGTACTACTCTCTGGCGCCCAGAGGTAAGCTTCTATGATCTGGCTTCTCGCACTTCAAATCGCAGCCGGCCCAGCGCAACATTACGAGAATGCAAAGCAGGATTTTGCCCAGCATAAATTTTCCGAGTCTGTGAGCGAAGTCAATGCGGCACTGCATGAGAGCCCGTACATGGTTCCAGCCCTGGTCCTCAAAGCCCGCCTGGCCACCTTCGCGCATCGTCCGGATGTTGCCAAGAGCTGTCTCATCAGGGCCGTTACTGCCGACCCAACATCCGAAGAGGCGCAATTCTTCCTCGGAGTGTTTTTCTATACGCAAAACGATTTCAAATTGGCGATTTCGCCGCTTCAGACAGCCCACACGCTTTCTCCTAAGGGCCCGTTGCCGGTGCTCTACCTGGCAATGACGCAGGAAGCTCTGGGAGATGAGACCAAAGCGTTGGACCTCTACCAGCAGGCAGAGAATCTGTCTCCGGAGAAATCGCCCCAAAGCGCATCGATCCTTGTTGCATATGGAAGGTTCCTGGGAATGCTGGGGCGAAGCCAGGAGAGCATTGCAAAACATCGACGCGCCATTGAGGCTGACCCCGCGTCTCGCGATGCGCACTATGAATTGGCCAAAGGGTTAGATCATGATGGAGACTTCAAGAATGCCGCGCTTGAAGGAGAACGAGCCCTGACCCTGCCGGAGCTCGGCACCAGCGATGCCCAGATTCAATTTCTCTTGGCAAAACTCTACACGAAGTTGAATCAACCCGATCTGGCAAAGGCCCACATGGAGAAATTCCAGGCTGCTCCGCAGACAACGCGCAGGTGAGGTTCGCGACAGCGTGATTCGGATCGGGTGTCGTCATCCCTTCTCTCGTCGCGACCTGCGTCACTTGCTCTGAGTCTTCTCGCCCCTCATGAGGAATCACCAAGAAAACGGGGGGTGACGGATTTCTTTGCGCTTCCGGGCACCTACAAACTCGAGATCGGGCAGCGCGGCGAATCGGGTCTTCGGATCCAGCTTTCATACCTGGATACCAACGTCGGAAAGTACCACGTAGATCACCGTTCATCACTTGTGTGGGGACCTGCAACAACAAGTGAGCGCCTCGCTTGGTCCAGTGCATTTGTTGGTGCTTGACCATTCGCCGGCTGACAAGCTGGTTTACGGCCGACTCGGCAAAAGCGGAACTGATTCGTTCTTCGTTGCGATGGCGGTCGCCGTAATCCGGAGTGTAGGCCTGATTGTCAGCAATGTAGTTGCCGAATTCGCGAATCGTGCGCAGCCTGCCAAATCATTCAAAAAACGATTTCGTGCGACCCCCCGTTTTCTTAGTGATTCCGCCCAAGAATACCGACGATCTGCATAAATCAGTACAAAAGAGTGACAAACCGGTGACAAGTCGCCCCGCCAATCTCTTCATACTCGCTTTCAAAGGAAGTAAATTCCCGAGAGAGACATTTGAGAGACAACTGTATGAGCGCCGATTTGTTGCAATGCCGTGCCGCAGTTTGGGCGGTCTTTTTGCTGGCGGTGACGGCCAATGTCTTCGGACAGGCACCGGGGACGGGCGCCATCTCCGGCGTCGTTTCTGACCCATCCAGCAAAGTGATTGCCAACGCCGAGATCCTGACGGTCGACGAGGCCACACACGCTTCGCGCTCAGTCATCAGCACAGCGAAGGGCGTGTTTCGTGTGTCATTGCTGCCGCCCGGAACCTACTCAGTGACCGTGAAAGCAGTGGGGTTTGCCGACCAGGCTTTGCGCTCCATTCCCGTAACAGTGACCGAGACAAGCTCCTTGAACGTGAAGCTGAGGATCGCAGGAGCGAGCGCAAGCGTTCAAGTTTCAAGTACGCCGGAAATGGTCGAGACTGAAAGCTCGACCCTGGGCCGCGCCGTCGAGCAGGAAGCGATCCAGACATTACCCTTGGCCAACCGCAACTACACGCAGATTCTCGGCCTTTCACCTGGCGTGATTGTCGCGTTGCCGAATGCCTCCAATCTGGGCCGGGGAACGCAGAATGTTACTTCCAACGGCGCCAAGACAACCTCAAACAACATCCAGTTCAACGGCATCGACGCCAACAACCTCTCGCAGAACTCCGCCGCCAACGACGGAGAAGAGGTCGGCACGGCCATTCCCGCACCGGACACCATTCAGGAGTTCAAGGTGCAGACCGCCAATTACGACGCCTCCTATGGAAGGGGCGCCGGAGCGAACGTCGACCTGGTCAGCAAGAGAGGCACAAACCAATTTCACGGAAGCGCATGGGAATTTGTGCGAAACAACATATTCAATGCGAATAACTTCTTCCTGAATCTGGACCAACAGCCGCGCCCCACGCTGAAGCAGAACCAGTTCGGCGCGTCCATTGGCGGTCCGATCTTCAAGAACAGAACGTTCTTCTTCGGCGAGTATCAGGGACTTAAATCGAGCAATGGTGCGGGCTCCGCAGTTACAACGATTCTTCCGCAACTTACTTCCGACCGCTCAGCGGCGACCCTGGGAGCGCAGTTCTGTCCTGCAAACCATATGAGCGCCGCTGGATATCTGACTAATGCAGGCGGCACGCAGGTAGCCTGCGACGGCTCCAACATCGATCAAGTTGCACTGGCACTCCTCAACTTCAAATTCACCAATGGACAATATGCAATTCCCAACCCGCAGATCGACCTGCCCTCGACCGATCCAACCCAGCTACCGATTGGCCAATCCACGTTCGCCATTCCGGCAAGTTACAAAGAGACTCAATTCAGCGTGAATATTGACCAGGTGGTAACTCAGAAGAACACGCTTTCCGGAAGATTTTTCTATTCGCGCGCGCCAACCGCTGAGCCGTTCTCGCCGAATGCTGCCAACGTTCCCGGCTGGGGTACCAATGAACTCGATCAGAATACGATGTTCGTCCTGGCGGATACGCACGTATTCAATTCAAACCTCATTAACGTGGCGCGCTTCGGTTTTATGCGGTTCGACGGTCTTTCCGCGGTTGCGAATCCGATTCTGGCCTCGGACCTTCGGATGAGTACGCCCACGGGAGTCGCAGGACCCACTGCCTCAGCGCCCGGCGTAAGCATCAGCGGCCTCTTTACCACTGGAGATGCCGGCACGCCTGCTCAGTGGCAAAACACGAACAGCTTCATCTGGCAAAACACGGTTTCCCGAACCCGCAATCGGCATAACCTGCGATTCGGCTTTGAGGTCAAGCGGCACGAAGTGGACGTGGATGCACCCTTCGTTTCCGATGGTTTGCTGCAGATAAGCACTTTCGACGATTTCCTGCTGGGCCTGAGCGCGGCTCAAAATGGCAGCCCCACCAGCGTGAGCAATGTCACGGATAGCATGGGAAGCTCCGGCCTTTTCCGCAAGGACGAGCGCTACACCGACCTGGCAGCTTTTATCCAGGACGACATAAAACTGACGCAGAGGTTGACCGTAAATTTCGGCTTGCGCTACGAAATCTTCGGTCCGCCATCGGATATCCACGGACTGCTATCTAATTTCGATCCCACAATCGCAACAGGACAGGTTCCGGCTTCAGGCTCGCTCAGCGGCTTTACTCTCCCCGCAAATTATCCCGGGACCGCCGCTCCCGGCGTCACGAAGACCTCGACTGCGGCCCTGTGGTCAACCGACTATCACGATGTTTCCCCGCGCCTAGGCTTCGCGTTGCAATTGACTCGTGATCCCATCGTCGTGCTGCGCGGCGGATACGGAATTTACTACGATCGCCCCTCCGGAGATTTCGCTGAAGGGCAGTTGGGGCAGCAGCCTTTCTCGCTGCAACAGATCTCCTTCAACGCTCAGAATGCAGGGGCGACCCTTCAAAATCCCTTCAGCCCGCTGCTGCCTTCGGCTTCAAGTTTCCCCATCTACCAGCCGCGCATTGCTGGCGGAGGCTCCTATACCTCCGGCGTCTCGCCCCACGTCGTCGACCCATATACGCAGGAATACAACTTGAACGTTCAGTACGCCTTCGCAAACGATTTCCTTCTGGAGGCCGGCTACGTCGGTTCCCACACCACCCATTCGCCTGGCAGTGTCGAGTTCAACCAGGCCCTGCTCGCAAGTACACAAAACCCAGTCAACGGCACCACCATGAACACCGCAGCCAATGTCATCCAGCGTCTGCCCTTCGCGGGTATCTCCACAGGATCGCTCTTTTCCGAAACATCCTTCGAGGCAAACTATAACTCGCTCCAGGCAAGCATCACTAAACGCCTCGCCCGTGGGGTCCAACTCCTCGGCAGCTACACATGGTCGAAAATACTGGATGAAACCAGCGGCTCCGGCGGCGCCGATGTCTTCGAGTTATGGTTGCTGACTAACAATCAGTACAATCCGCGCCAAGCATACGGACTGACGGACTTTGATCGCGACCAAAGGTTCGTCGCGAATTTCACATGGACTTCGCCGAAATTACAGCAGATGCCAATGCTGGCCCGGCGGGCGCTGTCGGATTGGGAGTTCTCCGGCATCTCGGTGCTTCAGTCGGGCAGCCCTATAACAGTGCTCGACTTCAACGCCGGCCTGGTCTACGGGAATTTTGAAAACCGTGCGCAGCGAACGGGATCGAATCCTTCCACGCACGGCTCACTCCATTCCCGCGTTCTGAACGGGTATCTCGACCAAAACGCTTTCACCATCGCACCCGAGGCCCCAAACGCCAGCGGGCCTGGAGATACGGACTTCGGCAACAGCGGTGTCGGTATCGTGCGTGGCCCCGGCCAACAAAACATCGATATGGCCGTCGAGCGCATCTTTCCAGTGACCGAATCAAGCAACCTCCGCTTCCGCGCGGAGTTCTTCAACCTGACGAACACACCGCAATTTGCCAATCCGAATAACAGCCTGGACATCGCCGAAGGCCCCAACGGTCCCGTAAATCTGAACCCTTCATTCGGCGCCATCACTTCAACTGCCGCGAATCCACGGATTATCCAATTCGCAATTAAGTTTCTGTTCTGAAGAACTACGAACGGTATGGGAGGAATCTTCAAAATGACGATTGCAGAGTTAGAGTCCGCCTGCGAAACTCTTAAGCCGCTCGACTTACCGCGACACCCCATAGAGGCGCCCGAACTTTCGCTTTGTGAGACGTTTTATCCTCTTGGATTCCCTACAGAGCTGCGAACCAACTCTCCAGAGATCCTTCTGCGGGCGCGTGGGCTCTGGTCTATTTTTGGCAAGCGGTTTGATACGAGGCCAATACGCGTGGACGTACATCTGGTGGAGAGCGGCTCGGCGGAGTGCCCTCCGGCCCCGGTCGGATGCATAGCAATGCCGCTTTTGTTCAACATAGCGGATGCCAACACCTATAGCGTCGCAGATCTGGATCGCTTGACTACTCAGCTCGTCATTTCACGAGCAACTTTAAAGCACCGCAGCTACCTCGACTATTTCTTCCTGGGATGCGCACCGCTGTGCCACATAACAGGCCGCTACACAACCGCTGTTCATGCCGGATGCGTTGTGCGCAACGGCCGCGGGGTGTTGTTGTGCGGCAACTCAGGCGCCGGCAAGTCGACTCTCTCCTATGCATGTGCGCGCGCCGGATGGACCTACGTAGCCGACGATGCCAGCCTTTTGCTGAACGACGGCGAGGACCGATCTATAACTGGCAATTGCCACCAGATACGGTTCCGAACCTCGGCTGTCAAACTGTTTCCCGAGTTAGAAGGGCTAGAGATTACGCCGCGAGCAGCAGGCAAGCCGTCCATTGAATTGCCTACCGCACCGATGCCGGGGATCACCTGTGCCACGACGGCTCAGGCGGACTTCCTTGTGTTCCTGAACCGGAGCAGTTCCGGCCCTCAGGAGCTCGTGCCTTATCGCAGGGATCTAGCCCGGCTTTACTTGCGGCAAACGTTGTTCGGGCCTGTGGAGTCGCTTGCCATGCAGTGCACAGCCTTGGAGCGGCTTTTGAAAGTGGAAATATTTGAACTAAATTACAGCGACCTGGACTGGGCAGTGCGCCGATTGGGAGCGCTCACCGACGAGGGACGCTAGTGGAGCAGTTGCTTGAGGCCGAATCATCCGTAGCCAGCGGTGCGAGTGGCGGCTCTCTGCTGAGATCCCCGTCGGCTTGGCTAATCAAGCAGAAACTGAGCCGAAGGTTTTGGATATTCTTTGCTATCGCCTTCTTCTTCGACTTTGGATTCGCGGTCTACTTCTTCCTGTTCAACCTTTACCTGCTCGACCTTCACTTCAATGAGCGGACCATCGGCCTGGTCGGTGGTGCGCTCACATTGGGGTCGGTGATTGGAACCTTGCCCGCCGGGTGGATCGCGCGCAAGACCGGCCTGCGCCCTCTTTTGGCGGTTTGCCTGATCGCAGCGCCACTGATGGGGGTTGCGCGCGCATTCGCAACCTGGGAATGGGCGCAGATCGCCTTGGCATTCCTCGCCGGCCTCGCAATGTGCATCTGGGGAGTTTCATTCCTGCCAATGATCGCAAAGCTCACGACGGAGGACAATCGCGCATCGGCATTCAGTCTCATTTTCTCAGTGAGCATTGGTACCGGCGCGCTGGGAAGCGTTGTCTGCGGCTATCTGCCCCAATGGCTGAAGGCGGCCGGATTCGTGATGCAGGCCGCGGAAGTAAAACGAATGATCTTGATCGCCTCGTGCGCGATCGCCTCGATTGCAATAATTCCATTGCTGCGCCTCCAGATTCCGCCGCCGGAGAGCGAATTCCAGGCCCAGATAACGAAACAGCCTTGGAAAATCAGTCCCTTCCTGCTATTCTTCCTGCCGTCAATGGCTCTTTGGTCAGCGACACAGGCCGCATTTACTCCATTTGCAAATGTGTATCTATCGAAGGATCTTCAAATTTCCATGTCGCAGATTGGGCTTGTCTTCTCGGCATCCCAGTTGATTCAGTTGTGTGTCGGGCTGCTTACGCCGTTGGTATTTCGCCGGCTGGGCCTGGTGAATGGGATTGTTGCCACACAAATTGCCACGGCGGCGGCTTTGGGCTGTCTGGCCGCCACAAACAACCGGGGCCTAGCGGTTGCGCTCTTCCTGAGCTTCTCTGCGGCGCAATGGATGAGCTCTCCGGGGATCTATAACCTGCTGATGAGCAAGGTTCCAGACGAAGAGCGCAGTTCCGCATCGGCGATGACGATGTTCTGCAATGCGCTGCTTGGGACTTGCGCTACGGCTGGTGCGGGCATTCTCTTTGCGCAGTTTGGATACCCGTCCGTACTTGTGGGAATTTCGACCCTGGCACTGACAGCGGCGCTGCTCTTCAAGTTCCTGGTTGCGCCTAAAGGTCGTCGCATGCCGCTCCAGAGTTAGGCGCAAGCCCGAGCGCCGGCCTTAGCCGTCAAAATGAGGGCTCAACTCAGAAGCATGGCGAAATATGATGTTTTCAGGCAGAAGACTTGCAATTTCAAGGAATTGAGCAACAATCGTCAATCTTGTCACGCAATTGTCACCGCATTGTCATTTTCCAGAGTCTCCTGTTCCAGCGAGATAGAAGTTGGGTGACAATGAATGCATGTTGCAATACGAGAAGGTAGCGATGGATTTCGGCGTAAAGGATCTGCCAACCCAGCCCGCGCGGACGCAGATTCTAGTTATCGAGGACGATGCCCACATCCAAAAGATTCTGCAACGGACCTTCCGTGAGCAGGGCTATAGTGTGACCGTGTGCGGCGATGGCCAGGTCGGGCTCGACGCTTTTCGCTCAGCCAGGCAGTCCGCGGTAATTCTGGATCTGGTCGTACCCAGCATCGCTGGACGCGACCTTTGCAAGATCATGAAGTCCGAACAGCCGGGGGTTCCGATCATCGTGCTGAGCGCGATTAGCGAGGTGGCGGACAAAGTGTTGCTGCTGGAACTGGGCGCGGACGACTACATGACCAAGCCGTTCAGTCCCCGGGAGCTGATGGCGCGGGTTCAGTCGGCCCTGCGACGGCCTCGGGTGCAAGCAGCTGTGAATTCAACACACAGCTTTGGCGAATGCGAGATCGATTTTGCCAAGATGAGCGCGCGGCGTGCAGGCAAGCCAGTCACGCTTACAGCACACGAATTCAAGCTGCTCAAATACTTTGTCGACAACGCAGAGCGAGTTTTGAGCCGTGAAGAGCTGCTCAACGAGGTGTGGGGATACAACTCATATCCGACGACGAGAACAGTCGATAATCAGATATTGAAGCTCCGCCAAAAGCTGGAGCCGGACGCCGACGATCCGCACCATCTGCAGACCGTTTACGGCGCTGGATACAGATTTGTTCCGTAGCAGAGAGGATACTGTGTCGATCGAGAAGCGCTCTCCAGGAATCCGGACTCGCGCGCTGTTGTTGATCTCTCTGGTGCTGATCATCGCGGGCACAACGGCTTCCAGTCTTTACATCATTCGCAGTCGCTTACGTCAGAATGTCCGGTCAACACTGGAGATGGACCTGGGGCATTCGGTAGAAACATTCCAGGACCTAGAGGCAGGACGCCTGGCTGCGCTCGAGCGCGAGAATGCCCTGATGGCGGCTTTGCCCAACCTGAAAGCTGTGATGACTACAAATGATGCGCGGACCATTGCCGATGATGCCGTGGATTTCTGGAAGACAAGTGGCAACGACCTTTTTGCCCTGGCGGACGCGGACCACCGGGTGCAGGCAGCATACGCGCAGGGTGCTACGAATTCCGACGCCCTGCGGCGCGACCTCCAAAAGGTAATAGCCGACCCATCCAAGCACTACCTTTTGAGTGGCGCAAGGCTTTTTGAGTATTCAGTGCAGCCGCTTTATTTTGGCAGCAGGGCAAATGGAACGCTGCTAGGGTATGTGATCGGTGGGTATACCATCGACAGCGGCTTCCTTCGCGAAGTAGGACGAGGTGCGGGCGCCGAAGTGGCTTTTTTCGCTGGCGACACCGTCATCGCAAGCACCCTGCCAAAAGAAATACAGAACGTCCTGCCGTCAATAGCCCAGTCGCTGCAACAAACTCCTGTCTCTTCAATTGCCATGGTTGGCCACGAGCGATATCTAACTGTGAGCAAGGACTTGACCGCCGGAGCGGATACTTCTCTGCGTCTCGTGGTCATGAAGTCGTTCGATGCGGCCGACCGTTCAGAGAAGGAAATCAACTGGTTAATCTTCTGGGTAAGCCTGCTGGCAATGGCCGCAGGCTCAGCTTTTATGCTCCTGCTGGCTCGCATGGTGACCCGGCCGCTGGAACTGCTGGCGGCTGGCGTGCGAGCCTTTGGCGAAGGCGACCGGCAACACTCGTTGCCCGCCGACGGCACACAAGAGGTGCGATACCTCAGCCGCGTATTTGCGCAGATGCGCGATGAAATTGAGAAGACGAATCGCGCATTGCTCGAATCGGAACGACTGGCGACAATAGGGCGCATGGCGAGTTCGGTTTCCCACGACCTGCGCCACTATCTCGCTTCGGTCTACGCCAATGCGGAGTTCCTGGCTTCGCCAACGCTTCCCTCCAGCGAGCGTGCTGAGTTGTATGAGGAGATCCGGCTTGCTGTGAATGGGACAACCGACATGCTCGACTCCTTGCTGATATTCAGCCGCACAGGAACGGCTCTTCAGCGGGTTCCAACCACGATGTTGATGTTAGTCGATCGTGCTGTGACGATGGTCAAAACGCACCCGGATGCGGACAAGGTCAAGCTGGTATTGGCGGATATAGCCGTCGATACAGCAGCGGAGGTCGACACCAAGCAATTAGAACGCGCCATATACAACCTTCTTCTCAACGCATGCCAATCGGCGCGTGAGAGCACAGGGCTCCGCGAAGTGAAAGTCTCGCTCGGCGCGGACAACAACTCCGTCAGCGTAACCATCGTCGACAGCGGCCCCGGTGTCGCCGAAGAGATTCGAGAAAGCCTGTTTGACCCGTTTGTCAGCCAGGGGAAACAACGCGGCACAGGATTGGGTCTAACCTTGGCCTGGAGCGTAGCACGAGAGCATGGCGGCAACGTGAGTCTTGTCAGCAGCCGCCATGGAGAAACCATCTTTCGTCTAACGGTAGAGCGCCGCATAACGCCATCAACCAGCAACGCCATCCACTCACGGAGCACAGTGCTAACGCCATGAGAGCTAACTCACAAATCGTTGAAGGATCCCGCACTTTCGCAGACGATCTGCCGGCGAAGCCCCTGGTGCTGGCTGCGATGCTGTTTTCTCTCTGTTCTCTGTGCACTTGCTTGCAAGCGCAGAGCGAGCCCAGCCAGACTAATACGCAGCAGACAACCGAGCAGAGGGTTGAGCACCTCACAGATGCCATGGCACAGGCACAGGGGCAGATAGTTGCCTACCAAAATGAACTAACCGGCCTGCGGCACGAGCTAGCCGCGTTGAAGCTGCAGATGGCGGCAGAAAAGGCAATCTCTTCGTCAGTAGCTGCGCCGCCAGATGGAAGCACCGCAACGACTGTATCTGAGCCTCACGCAACCCTTGATGAAATTCGAGAGCGGCAAGCAATTGAGGAATCGCAGATAGCTACGCACGATGTCACCAAAGTGGAAACGGAATCAAAATACCCTCTTCGGGTAAGCGGATTGCTTCTGCTCAATGGATTTGTGAACACCCGGCAGGTCGATATTTCCGCGGCGCCTACTTATGCGATACCAGGCCCAGGCAGTACCGGCCTCTCCGTGCGGCAGACAGTGTTAGGGCTGGATGCGCGTGGGCCCCATTTATTCTCTGCGAGCAGCCATGCAGATCTTCGTGTGGACTTTTTTGCGAATGGTGCTCTATCTAACTATGCAGCCGGTGGAATTCTGCGATTACGCACCGCACACGCTGCTTTGAACTGGCAAGATACAGAGGCATTCTTCGAATTGGATCGCAGCATCCTTGAGCCAATCCAGCCGTCATCTCTGGTCGCCATCGCACAACCGGAGTTGGCATGGGCTGGCAATCTCTGGACCTGGAACCCACAGGTCGGCATCACCCATCGGTTCTCACTTACTGATTCATCGCGAATCATTGCGGAGGCTGCCCTAATCGACACCTCCGATCCACTGCTTCCAGGGTCCACAGCGAGCGCCCCACCGGTGACCCAAACAGAGCGCAGTCGCTGGCCGGGAACAGAGGCGCGTATTGCTTTTCAACATGGCAAGAGCGGCGTTGGCCCCGAAATTGGCGTCGGCGGCTACTTCAGTCCGCATCGCGGCTTCGAAGGCGATGCCTTTGACGCGTGGGCAGGAACCATGGATCTGCGTTTGCCGCTGAGCCATTACTTCGAGGTGAATGCCAGTGCGTATCGCGGGCAAGCGCTGGCCGGACTCGGCGCTGGTGGATATTCGAATTATTACTACTTTTACGAAGGCTCGAACGAAATCGCGCATGCGTTGGACGACGTAGGCGGATGGGCGCAGCTCAAGGCCAAAGCGGGCCAGCGCGTGGAGATGAACGCCGGCTACGGTGTGGACAACCCTTTCGCCAAGGAGATTCAAGCTGCGCTGTCATCGTCGCCCAGCGCAACTTATGCTGGTATTGCGCGGAACCGCTCATTCTTTTCGAATGTGATCTACAGTCCGAGCGCATATCTGCTCTTTTCGCTGGAGTACAGACGTCTTTGGACCGATTTCAGCAGCGGCCCAACGGTTTTCAGCGATGTAATTGGAATTGGAGCGGGGTACAGATTCTGATGTCGGATGTAATTGGCAGACGGTTCCATTTATTGCTTGTCCTGGCTTGTTGCGTCATTGGCCTCAGCGCACAGACCACCCCTGTCCCAGAACGAAAGTCCAACGTGACTGCAAGATTCGCGCCAACTCAGCGAGAAACCGCGCATAAGACCGAATCTATCCATCCTTCGGTAATGTGGTTGCAACCTATACGGCCCGAAGCCGCCCCAATAGTGATCCCTGGCAACTTCACCCTGCTGCAGAAGAACAAGATGTTTACTCCCCATTTGCTGGTTGTGCCAGTAGGAAGCAGCGTTGCATTTCCAAATGCCGATCCCTTCTTTCACAACGTCTTTTCGCTCTTCGATGGACGGCGCTTCGACCTCGGGTTATACGAAGCCGGCTCTACACGCGGTGTAGTGTTCTCCCGCGAGGGGATCTCCTATATCTTCTGCAATATTCATTCCGAGATGAGTGCGGTGGTTATCGCACTCTCGACGCCATACTTTGGACTCGCCGACCCGCAGGGTGGCTTCCACCTCAAGGATGTGCCTCCAGGTGACTACGAATTGCACGTGTGGACTGAGGGCCAGAAGCAGAGTTCGCTTGACCGCCTCTCGCGTCGGGTCCATATTGCGGCAGACTCAACAGATATTGGCGAAATCGGCGCGAGCCTGCCGGATCAGCAAAAGCATCTGAACAAGTTCGGCCGGCCATACGAGCCTGATTCTCACCCCATTTACTGAAACAGCATTTCCTCCTTCCGAAACGACTGCTCGCAAGCTTTGCGAAGAGAGCGTTGGCCGCTATGGATTGAAGAAATGAAGCAGCTCTTCTTCTTCGTGTTGGCTGAGGGAAGCACGAACGCGCATATGGCGCACGATGGTTCCGGCAATGCGCGGTGAGAAGCCGTCCGGCGCCGTGTGACACCGAGAGCAGTGCTGCTGAAAGACTCGCTCGCCTTCATCCTGCTTCTGAGTAGACTGCTTTCCGGCCGGATCTTTGGACGGCTTTGCTTGTGGCGCGATGCTCTGCTGTGCGCTAACCGCAAGCGCCGAAACCAATGCCACGACGAGAGCCATCAACCTAAGATTCTTAGAGTTCATTGCTGTTTACCTTTCCATGCCGGGAACAAAAAGCGATAGACGATTCCTGTCTCCCAAACGTTATGATTGCCAGTGGAAGAAAACTGTCTCGCATAGCTTGATAGAATCCTGACGTTGTGTGGAAAGTTGTAGTCGAGGCCAAAGTCCGCTCGCTGTGTGTTCACCGGTGGCAAACCATCGGTCACGACATTGTCACGCCGGAAGGTCTGTTGGATGCGGAATACCGGCTCGATGCGTCCAATTGCGCTGTCGAGGCCTCCGAAGGCCTTGGTGCGATAGTCGGCCTCGACCCAGTATCCCTGTGCATGATGAGCACGTCCGAATTCTGAACGCAGCCGGAAACCCGTGTCCTTGGGCTCCCACCATGCATGTGCACCATAAAAGTTTTCGTGCGTCCCTTGCAGCAGACGGTTGTAGGAGAGCCCCATTTCGAGGTGCTGGTCAGGTAGATACAGGCTTGCCCGGCCCCCGTTGCCCTTTGAAGCGCCGAACTGCGCATTGACGCTGCGGGCAGAGTAGTAATAGCTGTAGTCGACGGAATACTTGTTGCGCTGGATCGCATTGCCGCGCAGCATCCCGCCCAAGCCGCTTCCGGTTGACGAGAAGCTGAGATTGGCGATCAGGGGGCCATCTTGAAAGTTGCTGATCCAGATAGGCGAGAGCCGGTCGTTGTATGTGTTGAAGGGAATCAGATATTCGCCCGCCACAAGCGTGAAATGGCGCGAGGCAATGAAATCGCTCTGCAGGTAAGTGAGACCAATGAAGTGCGAGTGATTGTAGCCTGGATCGTTGCCACCATTTGGCGAGAAGAATTCGACCAGGCTTGCGCGCGACTCAACAAGAATATGCTGGCCCATTGGAGCAGCAAGCAGCGGCTCGATGATCGGATAGTAAGTGGTGCTGCCTGCATTTGTCTGGGTGAAGAAGCCGACCCCGCCAGAGATGAGAGGTGCATCCAGCGCGAAGCCGGAATGCACCGTCGAAAGAGCGCCGAGTACAAGTAAGAAACCGCGGATCGAGGCTGCGGCGCGGGATCTCAGGTTGAAACTCAAGTCCAACATAGGTGCAAACATAGCCGATCGCATCAGGCAATGTGTCTCTAGATCGTCTGTTCTTTGTCAATTGATTGTCATGTTGAATTGCGTGCCTACCCTGTGCGCTGCAGCTCCAGCAGGTGCAATGCTCAAGAGCATCCGAGACAATTCCTCGGTAGGCAGACGCTGCAACAATTCAGTGACAATCGCCTTACAAACACATGACAACCCACGGTTGAGATCTGGTTAGAGTTAAGACAATTCGAGGCGGCGTCTCTTTGCCTTCTCATGCTGGCGCACTTCCGTTTGATGCAAGGTTGAGAGCCAGTACACGAAGCGATCGATACGTTGCACCGACACTCTTACTGAGGATCTTCGAATGAAGTGGAAAGCCGTTCTGCCGTCTGTACTGGCCGCGATGTTATTCGCGGCGCTACTGCTTGTTCAAACTACGCCCGCCGAAACAACCCCTCGCCGTATTGAAGTGACTGCGAAGCGATTCACCTTTACTCCCGGCGATATCGCCTTGAAAAAAGGCGAGCCGGTCATCCTGGTGCTGAAGAGTGCCGATGTGCCACACGGCATCCGCTTCAAGGAACTCGGCATCGAGACGAAAGTGGGCAAGGGCCAGACCAGCGAGCTTGCCTTCACACCGGCTAAAACCGGCACTTTTGTAGGACACTGCTCTGTCTTCTGCGGTTCTGATCACGGCGCGATGGCGCTCACCCTGCACGTTGTGGATTGAACCTATGGTGCGAGCCTGCCTAACCATTCTCGGAGTGACATTGCTAGCCATACTGGCCGGTGTTTTCTTCATCGACATCAAGGCTGGTCCGCCTGGCAAGGCGGAGATGGGCATCATGAACTGGTCCAAGCACAACATCCTCGTGAAGAACAAGAAGCAAACGAACCCTCTCACGGACAACGCCGCGGCAGTCACCGATGGCAAGGATGCTTTCTCGCACTACTGCGTGGCATGTCATGGGCTCGATGGCCAAAATACCGGCGTACCTTTCGCTGATCGAATGTCTCCACCGGTGCCTTCGTTGGCTGGAAAAGGTGTCCAGTCCTACACCGACGGGCAATTGAAATGGATCATCGACTACGGCATCTGGCCATCCGGGATGCCGGGCTCGAAGAACACACTGAGCGACGACGAGATCTGGTCGATTGTGCTTTATCTACGCCACCTGCCGCAGGCGGGAAGCATGGGCGAACCGGAAATGTACACCCACTAACTCCATGACTCCCCTATACAGCAATCCGCCGAGAAACTCATTGAGCCGTGCACTGCGACTGCGCGAGGCGGCCATCATGGTATTCCGCGATCCGGTGCCTGTTGAATATACGCGTTTGATGCATCTCGCGCGCAAAGACTGGAAAGACTTGTTGCGCTGGTTGGACACCAGTGGATTGGCGCTTTACTTCTTCGATCGGCTAAGAGAGCTGGATCTTCTGGAAGTGCTGCCTTCCCCCGTGCTGGCGCGTTTACGGCAAAACCTTGCGGATAACTCGGAACGAATTCATGGGATGATCGCCGAAGCGGCCGCGATCCAGCACCGTTTTCAGGAAGCAGGCGTCTCGTATGCGGTGCTGAAGGGGTTCTCGTTGTGGCCGATTTCAGTCTCGAAGCTGGAGTTGCGCTCGCAGCTCGACCTGGATTTTCTCGTGTCGGAAGAAAGCGCGGATCGAGCGCGCGAAGTCCTTGAGGGCTTCGGCTATCGGCTTAATGCGATCAGCGGCCAGAGCTGGGAGTTCAAGGCAAGTGAAGACCAGCCGTCTTCGCTCGAGAGCCTGTACAAGAAGGGTCGGAGCCGCTCAGCAGAGTTACATGTCGAGCCTGCTAGCCAGGATCGTCCAAGCCTGCTCTCCCGAACGCACAAGGTGCGCTTGTTCGAAGCACTCATGCCCGTGCTCTCTCCGGTCGATCTCTTTCTGGGCCAAGCGCGACATCTCTACAAGCATGTGTGCAGCGAATTCTCGCGCACCGCACACCCTATCGAATTTCGCCGGCATGTGATCACCCGTTACGGCGACCGTTCGTTCTGGAGCAGCTTGCAACAACAAGCCTCAAGTGAACCCCAGGCATGCCTGCAAATAGGAGTAGTTATCCTCCTCATCTCACGAGTTATGGGACCGTTTGCGCCGGAAGCACTTACTCGCTGGTCTGTCGACCAGCTTCCTTCACCAGTTTGTCGCTGGGTCGACCGATACGGGCTTCGCATGGTGTTGATGAGCTTTCCGGGAAGCAAGTTATACCTGCTCCTGCAAAAGGAATTGTCAGCGGCAGGCATGTCCGCAAAGCGTCCGCTGCAGCAAGCTCTGCTGCCGCGTTGTCTACCGCCGGCCATTACGCATGCCATAGCCGGCGAAGGGCTCCTCTCACGCATCAAGCGTTATGAGAAAGAGGGCCGCTTCATTTTCTTCAGGCTGCGCTTTCACCTCTTGGAGGGGGTTCGTTATTTTTGGGAGTCGATCCTTTGGCAGCGGTACAGGAATGGAGCTTCCCAGTGACCGCCCCTTCTAAATCTCTTCTTCAAAGGCCAGGGTATTTCGGGTTGGGGGTCTTCCTGTTCGTGTGCGCCCTGGCTCCATCTTTGATCGCGCAGACCCCGCAGAGTTCCTCGACAACAACTCACCCGTCGTCTGTTCCCTCGATGTCAACTCCGTACGCGGGTGCGACCAGTCAATCGCAGAATTCCCTTACTGGAGCGGACGACGGGTCCGGCGCAAACACCCAAACCACGGCTGGCAATGGAACGGGAACAAGTGCTGGAACTGGCGTTGTTCAGAACCTTAATCTGCCTGGCACGCTCTCAACGGATCAGATATTCGCCATTCTGCAAGAACAGCCGGACGCGTCCGTTGAGCTGAAGTCGCTCATCTCCACCTTGGCAACACAACAGGGCACTCCGATCCAGGCGGATGCGATCACGGACGAGATGCTGTACAGCAAGATTGCTTCGAGCCAGGAACTTCGAACAAACATTACAACCTTTCTGCGCGCACGGGGATATGTGACGGACGCTGACCTGCAGAGTTATGGCGGCGGCAATAGCGACAATAATAGTCTCCTCTTGCCTCAGATGTCGCAGATGAACGGCTCAATTTCTGGGTCACCCGGCCTGCTCTTCAATCCTCTGGTCAATGGCGCATATGGACAGAATTTCGCCGGCATGAACGGTGCGCCCGGATTCGGATCAATCGGCACCAACCGCGCGCGCACGGCCATGGGCGATCAGTCCGCCAACCTGTCGAGGAACACCACCAGCGTGCCGCAAGTATTGCACCTTCCCACGCCTTATAACCTGCGATCGTTGCGCGACTTGTATTCGCAACTACCGGAACAGGTAGAGCAGCTAAAGCGATTTGGGTCCGAAGTCTTTCTGCGACGCGACGGTTTCGCGGTGAACCAGATCGCTCCCAATGGGCGTGAGATTCCGCTTGACGTTCCAGCGGGACCCGAATACGTGGTAGGGCCGGGCGACAACTTATCCATAGTTCTATGGGGCGGAATCTCGCAGAATCTAACGCGTGAAGTAGACCGCGAGGGACGCATTGAACTCCCTGAGTCCGGCGCGGTACAGGTTGCCGGGCTAACGCTGGAACGCGTGCAGAAAGTGATCGCTGCAGCGCTTAAGCCGCAATTTCGCGATTTGCAAGTTGCGGTAACAGTTGCGCATTTGCGCAGTATTCGCGTTTACGTGGTTGGCGACGTGCAAAGACCGGGCGCCTACGACCTCAATTCGCTCGCAACATCCTTGAACGCGCTTTACGCCGCAGGCGGACCTACGGGCGTCGGATCTCTGCGTGTTTTAAGGCACTACCGCGGTAAACATTTAGTCGGCGAAATCGACCTGTACGATTTCCTGCTCCACGGCGTGCAGATTGAGGATCGACTCCAGGCTGGCGACACCATATTGGTGCCTCCTGCAGGCCCGCAGATTGCGATCTACGGCGCGGTCAAGCGTCCGGCGATTTACGAATTGAAAGGCAGCTCTACACTGGCGTCGGTTCTCGATGATGCGGGTGGCGAAACCGTGGCCGCTGAGTTGGGCCACATTGAAATCGACCGCATCGACGCTAATCAACAGCGGGAGACAGTCAGTCTCGACCTGCCGGCAGCCAGCAGTCCTGGAAGTGCGCGCGCGGCCATTGCGTCCTTCCAAATATATGACGGTGACCGCGTCCATGTGTCGCCCATTTTGCCGTATAGCCAGCGCGTCCTCTACATGGAGGGACACGTGGTTCGACCTGGCCGCGTGTCATATCGCGATGGCATGCGACTGGGCGATGTGCTGCACAGTTATCGGGACCTGCTCCCGGAGCCCGCGGATAAGGGAGCGATTATTCGCCTTATGCCCCCGGATTTGCATCCGGAGACCATCGAGTTCAATGTCCCCGATATGCTGATCGGCAATAACAACATCGCTCTGCAACCGTTCGACACCATCCATATCTACGGCCGCTACGAGGCCGATGCTCCGCGAGTCACAGTGGGCGGCGAAGTGCTGCGACCCGGACTCTACGCGCTCTCAACCGGCATGACGGCTGCCCAGCTTGTACGGATGGCAGGCGGCTTCAAGCGCGATGCTTTGCTGGAGACGGCGGACCTGACCAGTTATCAAATTACGAGCGGCTCCAATATAGTCAGTGACCGCACTACGATACGCATCGGAGATGCGGTCAATCGTCAGGACGATAAAGCGGACGTACCTCTCAAGCCAGGCGACGTGCTGACCGTGCATCAGATGACCGGCTGGGACGACATCGGCGCGTCGATCACCATCCAGGGCGAGGTCGCTCATCCTGGCGACTACGGCATTCAACAGGGCGAGCGGCTCAGTTCCATTCTTCGCCGCGCCGGGGGATTCCGTAGCACGAGCTATCCGGCAGGCGCTGTGCTGCTCCGAGACGAAGTTCGCAAGCTCGAAGAAAAGAGTCGCGAGGAACTGATTCGACAGATCGAGACGAGTTCCACGGCTGCCAGCATCAGCCCCACCCTCGGCTCCACCGACCAATCGGCGACGGTACAACTGATCGCACAACAACAGCGAGATGTAGTGGCCCGCCTAAAGAGCGCACCGATCACCGGCCGGCTGGTCATCCATATCGGCAACGACATTGAGAAGTGGGAGAATACTTCCGCGGATATTGAAGTCCGGGCAGGCGATGTACTCCGCATACCCAAGCAACCCGCGTTTGTGTTGGTCAGCGGACAGGTCTATAACACCTCGGCTATCACGTTTACGCCGGATCAGACGGCGGCATGGTACCTGCGCCGCGCCGGCGGTCCAACCGAGATCGCCAACAAAAGCGACATCTTTATCATTCGCGCAAATGGGGATGTAATCGGGCGCGGTTCGGGCTCCAGGCTCGACCATCACGTGCTGGACACACGGCTCGATCCGGGCGATGTAGTCGTCGTGCCGCAAAAGATTATCGGCGCTTCGGTCTTCTGGCGAAACCTGTTGACCGTCGCCCAGTTCTCCTCTTCAATTGCCATCACTGCGGCCGTGGCGGGTGTGCTATGAGCACAAACCACGGTTCTCATGGAATGTCGCCCGACGATCGGCTCGATGGTTCCGGCTTAGATGGCTCAGGCTCAACTCCGCTCGAAGCGGGAGCGAGTTCCCCAGTGGGTAGTGCCGGAATCGAAAGTGGGCCAACTCCCAACTGGGTTGCTAATACCTCTCTGCTATGGAAGAAGCGCCGCACCCTGGCTCACACGGCGCTCATCTCGCTAGTGATCGCGCTTGCGGTCGCCTTCCTGTTGCCAAAGCAGTATGAGTCAAGCGCGCGCATCATGCCACCAAGCAATTCCATGGGCGGAACTGCTTTGCTGGCGGCGTTGGCAGGACGCGGCGGCGGCAACCTGGGTAGCCTGGGCGCTCTTGCAGGGGGCTTTCTCGGCGGCGGCGGCAACACATCGCTATTCATCGATCTGCTGCGTAGCGGCACTGTGAGCGGACACCTTATCGACCCATTCGATTTGCAGACCGCTTATTACACCCACTACCGCATCGACACCGCGAAGCATCTTGCCCGACTCACAAAGATAGTGGATGACAAAAAGAGCGGAGTCATTACGCTGACAGTTACAGATACTGACCCGGTCCGCGCTCGCGATATTGCACAAGGTTATCTCGACGAACTGAATCAACTGGTGAATCGCACCAACACTTCATCCGCTCACCAGGAGCGGCTCTTCATCGAAAAGCGGCTTCATGGTGTTCAGGACGATCTTGAAAGTGCGCAGCGGCAACTGAGCAACTTTTCCAGCAACAATGCCACCATCGATATCAAAGAGCAGGCCCGGTCACTGGTAGATGCGGCCGCCCGGCTGCAAGGACAGCTGAGTATCGAAGAAGCGGGTCTTG
>Ga0302320_10007138_pt1 | contig 24659 bp, 21 predicted proteins | sample Bog_T0_3_FD_202130 | JGI IMG/M metagenome (GOLD analysis project Ga0302320, IMG submission 202130) | Peat permafrost microbial communities from Stordalen Mire near Abisko, Sweden - Bog_T0_3 | ecosystem: Environmental > Terrestrial > Soil > Wetlands > Peat | place: Sweden: Abisko, Stordalen Mire...
CGTTCAGGGACAAAGCCAAGTGGGCCGAGATGGCAATCCTCAATACGGCTCGCATGGGTAAATTCTCCAGTGATCGAACGATCCACGAATATGCCACTGACATCTGGGATCTCGATCCGGTGAAAGTCTAAGGAACCACTGAAAGAATTATCGAAGGAATTTGGGGAGTAGGAAGGCTGTTGTTATAACAATTTTCCTACCCCCTTTTACGGTGAGCTAGTTGATTGTAGCCATCCCATGGGGGGAGTGTTTCGTATAGCCCCCGCACTCGGAGATGATTACTCTTTCCTCCCACCATCAATGATTGCCTTTTCCACCAATTGGATTGCCGGTAGCGAACGCAACGGGGTTGCGCTTGTTCAGAAGATTCTTGAATTAGGTTTTGATACCATCGAGTTGGGGCATGGATTGAATGTCTCCCAGTTGCATGGCATCCGGGAGTTTTATCCTCAGGGAAAGTTCAAGGTTCTGAGCGTTCACAATTTCTGCCCAATGCCGGTTGAGGTTCTTACTGACAATCCTGACTGCTATGAATTCACCTCGTATCGCCCGCCTGATAGGGAACGAGCTGTTCGTCTGACACGCCAGACACTGGCGACAGCGCACGAATTTGGTGCCCGTTTTGTCGTCCTCCATCTTGGAAGAATCACCCCATTAAGTGGGATGACCGATTCTCTGCTTACAACACTTCAGGAAAAGGGGGTCGCCAGCCGCGAATATGCCCGACAGAAGTTGGCGATTGTTCGTAAGCGGGAAAAGACCGCCCGAGTCTATCTTGATCGGGTGACCGCACTGTTGGAACCACTGGTGGAAGATGCCTCCAAACTGGGAATCACCCTCTGCATTGAAAACAGAAGCGATTTCGAGGCCATTCCGACAGAACGCGAATTGCTCGCTCTGCTCCAACGCTTCAACACTCTTCATCTCCGTTATTGGCATGATTTTGGCCACGCGCAGATGCGCGAGAGCCTTGGACTGCTCGATCATGCCCAATGGCTTTCCGAAATCGCCCCGTATGCTGTCGGCGCCCATCTCCAGGATGCCGTGTGGCCTGATAAGGATCATCTTATTCCCTTCCACGGTGAAATTCCCTTCGACCGACTGGTTCCTCTTCTGCCATCCTCCCTCCCTTACATTCTGGAACTCTCTTCCAAATCAAAACCGGCAGACATCATCGCTGCCGCAGAACGCTGGAAAACCCAATTTCACACTCCCTCATGAATCTTAAAAAAATCCTGATGACGCTTCTTCAGATAGGAGTCACCCTGCTTCTGCTTTGGCTGCTGTTTCATGATCCTGTCAAACGGCATCAGATGATTGAGGCCCTTCATACGGCAAATCTCGCCTGGCTCATTCCAGGATTCATCTGCTTTGGCCTCGTGCTCGTGGTTGGTTCCATCCGCTGGCAACTGCTGATGCGCGTCCAGGGAATCACCCTCAATTGGTTCCGTGTCTGGCAACTGGTGATGATCGGCATGTTCTTTAATCTCTGTCTTCCCGGAGGTGTGGGAGGCGATCTCATCAAGGTCTTCTTTGCAATGCGAGAAGCACCCAAATCAAAGAGTGGAGTGCTCCTTAGTATTGTTGTTGACCGTGCAACCGGGATGTTTGCTCTGATCTTAGTCTCCATTGGGGTCTTTGTTTACTTCCACACGGAGCTGATGGCCCTGCCGATGATCCGTCCCTTTCTGATCACTGTTGGAATTATCTTTGGAGGCTTCATCGGACTCATCACGTTGGGGCTGATCATCGATCGTTTTCATCTTGCCAATCGCCTTCCGGCGAAGATGCCAGGTCATGCTCCGATCATTGATATCGCACGAGCCTTTTCTGTTTATGCCAGGTCATGGCAGGCGGTTGTTGCCGCGACAGCACTCTCCCTGCTGTTGAATCTGTTTATCTTTGGGGCTGCCATCTTTGCGGCCTTTGCCTTCGTGGGTAATCCCGGTGCCGCTGCGATGACCTCGGTGATCCCCATCGTCAACACGATTAGTTCGCTACCCATCAGCCTGGCAGGTATCGGGGTTCGAGAGGGTCTTTTTGCTCTCATGCTCAACTCCCTCTACGGAACACCCAAGGAACTTGCGACCTTGATTTCCCTCACTGGATTCTCTCTAGCCGTTGTCTGGGGGTTGATCGGTGGAGTCATCTACATGACCTACAGACCTGGTGATGGGGGTACGGCTTCCCTCGGGGCGATGGAGAGTCAGCTTGAAGAGATCGAGCATCAGATCGAGTCCGAGGAAGCGGCCTGACTATTCACAGTTTAAAAATCTTTTAGGGAGAAATGTCATCGTTGTGACACAGCAAATCACGAAGTCCATTGCGACGGTTTCGATGAGCATCGATGGAAAGATTCTGGGCGAATGGAATGATGAACAGGTGAGAACGTTTCTTACAGAGGACGCGATTAAAGAAGTTTGGGTAACTCTTGTGCCGGTTATTCTGGGTGGAGTAGGAAAGGGGAGTTTGAGTGGTTTGCCGGGTGAATTTTTGCCGAAGGACCTCCAATTTAGACTGAAAGGAATTGAGAAAGTGGATGGGGTAATCCAAATGCACTATGTTCGAGCCAAAAAATTGTCTGAATCATCTCATGCATAACGAATGCTCCATAGTGATCCATGCCCCAATGGAGAAGATCTATGCAATGACCTCCGATCTGACACGATGGCCGGAGTTGCTTCCCCATTATCGCTGGGTTCGCTGGCTCTCCGGTGGTCCCGATGCCGGGATCATTGAAATGGCTGCGCTGCGTGGAGCGATCCCGATTTCCTGGACCTCCGAGTATCGTCGCGATCCGCAGGAACCGATGCTAAATTTTCGCCATCTGAAAGCTTTCACCAAGGGGATGGAAGTTCGCTGGCTCTTTAAGCAGGAATCCTCGGGAGTCCGCGTGGTCATCGAGCATGAACTCAACTTTCGATGGCCGCTCCTTGCGCCGCTGGCCGAACCCATTATTGGCAACTTTATGATTGATTGGGTCGCCCCACGCACACTCGCCACTTTTAAAAAGCTACTGGAGGAATCCTGATGAAACATCGTGCCGTCATTACTGGCATCGGACCGATTTCCTGCATTGGCACGGGAAGGGAAGATTTTTGGCGCGGTATCCTGGCTGAAAAGACAGGCATCGCTCCCCTGACCCGATTTGATCTGAATGGGCTGGATGCCCGATCAGCCGGTGAGATTAATGATTTCGATCCTCTTCGCTTTCTTCCTGCCAAATCACTCCGTCGCCTTGATCGCTATGCACAACTCGCTGTATCGAGTGCCTTGCTGGCATTGGAAGACAGCGGACTTCCTTGGAGTCCTGAAACTCCTGATCCTCGACGAGGGGTGAGTTTCGGCACCGCCCTAGGAGGCATCTGCAATGCTGAAATGGAACACGATGCCTTCGTCCGTGGGGGATTCAAGGCTGTCAGCCCCATGCTGGCTTTGCAGGTTTTTGGAGGATCAGCCCATTCCAATATCGCTATCACCTGCGGGTTTCAGGGAGTGGGAACGACGAATTCAAACAGTTGTGCAAGCGGCACAGTCGCTCTCGGTGAGGCTCTCCGGTACATCCGTGATGGCTTGGCTGATGTGATCCTTGCCGGGGGATCGGAGGCACCTCTTAGTCCACTGACTTACGGAGCATTTGCACGCATCGGCACGATGAGCACGGCGGATCCACGCCATTCCTGCCGTCCTTTTGATCTGAACCGCGATGGCTTTGTCATGGGTGAGGGGGCCGCATCACTCGTTATCGAGGAATACGAGCATGCCAAGCACCGAGGTGCGCGCATCTATGCGGAAATTCTCGGATTCTCTCACAACAACGATGCCTATCACATGACCTCCCCCCATCCCACCGGCGTTCCAACGATTCGAGCCATGCGGGAGGCTCTGGCTGATGCCCGAACAAATCCGGACGAGATCGAGTATATCAATGCTCACGGAAGTTCTACCCAGGTGAATGACAGCAATGAGTCCCGATGCATTCACGAAATCTTTGGAGATCGTGCAGCAACACTCCCTGTGAGCGGAACCAAAGCCTACACGGCTCATCCTCTGGGCGCAACAGGGGCGATCGAGGCGGCGATTTGCTGCCTTGCCATGACCGAGGGGTTTTTACCACCAACTCTTCATTACGAAACTCCCGATCCAGAATGCCGTCTCAATGTTGTTCCCAATCACGGACGGGAAGTGTTACCAAAAAAAGTTCTCTCAAACTCTTTTGGATTTGGCGGCATCAACTCCTGCCTCGTACTTGGGAGGGTTTGAAGGTTTTAGCCGGGGAGCGACAAGTCGCCTAATCTGGGTGTTTGTTGGAAGTTGGAGAATTCTGTCCCATGGCCAATGAAAGAGCGGCAAGACTCGTGAGGTAATCGGCGGTGGCTCCTGCCTGTTCTGAATGGGCCGTTGCAAGGTTGTTTTGAGCCGAGATGAGATCGGTAATAGTTGCGAGTCCGTTCTGAAAGGCGGCCTGTGCCGCGTTGAAGTTTTCCGTAGCCGAGGTGATTTGAGATTCCGTGTAGTCGACGGCTTTCCGTGCTTTCAGCGTATCATTGTAGGAGATCCAGACATCACGAGTTGTTTCAAGTCTGGTATTCTCCGCATCGGAACGTGCCTCAGCCTCTTCGGCCTGGCGTTTTTTAACTTTGGAAACCCTCTCGAATCCGTCGAAAAGCTCCCAACTCAGCACAGCAAAGCCTCCAACGGCGTTATAGCTACCGTTGAAGGAGCCGGAGACTCCGGCAAGATTGGCATTATAGTTGTAATTTTGACTCGTGTAAGAACCTTGCAGAGAAAGCTTGGGAAGAAAGTCTGCCTTTGCCCTTTCCGTGGCAGCATGGCTGGCACTGATGTCGGCGTTGCGGGCTGCCAGATCAGGGCGATTGATCAGAGCAGTATCGATGAGTTGATCCACACTCGTGGTGAGTGCCTGCAATGGAATATTTCCGTTTGGCGGGGAGACCTTCAGAGGAGCGTTGGCAGGGAGACCCGAGGCGACCCGGAGATTTCCCAAGGTGACTTCCACATTCCGTTTTGCCGCGACGAGCTCGGATTCCGCTTGTGATAAATTTTTAATCGCAGCGAGCAGTTCGGGTTCCGTCGCGAGGCCTGATTTTTTCTGAGCTTCCAGCATATCACGGGTGGTGCGAGCAAACTCGAGGTTCGTCAAGGCGGAATCCTGCTGGGTCAGGGCGGCAGTGTGGGAGAAATAGCTCTCCTGAAGGGCATAGATGGTTGTCTGAACACGGCGGTTGTATTGAAGATCTGCAGCTTCAAGTAATGAAACAGCCTGGCGGACATCGGCAGCACGTCGTCCGAAGTCGAGCAAGAGATATTCCATTTGAATTCCAGGATTCACGCTGAGGCGACTGTAGGCTTCAGGTCCGGTTTGGATGGGGTTATAGCCGCTGTCATATCCACCCGTCGCCGTGACGCTTACTTTGGGATAGTAAGGGGATTTCGCCTCGCCAACAGTGGCAGCAGCAGCCGCAGTCTTATAAAAGTCGGCGCGGGTGTAGGGGTTGTTAGCCAAGGAAAGCTCCACCAGTGCAGGAAGGTCGTAAGAACGTTCGGCAACAAATACAGCAACAGAACCTGCAGCCTCCATCTCATGAGAGTCGATGAAAAGCAGCAGAAAACCTGTGGCAATTAGCGTTGCGGCATTTCGTAGCGCTCTCTTATGGTGATGGGATGTCACGGCGTCTTGCTGTTCCTGCTTTAATGATCATGGTGATGCTGACTGGTTGTGATCCACAACTCAATCTTGCTGGAGCCTATATTCCAGGATGGTTGGTCTGCATCGGTAGCGGTATTTTTTGCTTTTGGATCATTCATGTGCTCCTTCTTAAAATCGGGCTCATTCCCTTTATCAAGCCGCTTGCATTGGTTTATGCAGCTCTTATCGCCTTTTTCTCCTGCCTGCTCTGGCTCCTTTTCTTTGCTTCCTGATGAGTGACGAAATACCTTCCTCTTATCCTTCTTCTCCCCATCATTTCCGCAAGGTGTTGGGAATGATTGTTTCTGCACTCATCCTTTTGGGTGCAGTCGTTATGGCACTGATGGTTAAGGAAAATATCCGGATAAACCCTCGCACCGAAGATGCTCAGGTTCGGGCCAATGTGGTCGGTGTCGCTGCACAGGTTGGAGGATCCATTACTGCGATTCATGTGAAGGATAACCAACCCGTCCGCAAAGGAGATCTTCTGTTTGAACTTGATGAACGTCCTTATGCGGCTGAATTGGATAAAGCCAAGGCTCAACTCGCCCTGACTGAGTTGGAGATCAATGCCTACAAGGATCAAATCACCTCCTGTGAAGCCGCATTAAGGGAGAGCGAGGCGAATGCCCTCTATGCATCAAATTATGCCAAGAGGATCCAGGCACTCGTCGGGAGCAATTATGTGACCAACGATAAAAACGAACTTGCCCAGACTCAGGCCCAGACAACGGCGGCAAAAGTGGAACAGGATAAGGCGGCACTTGAGAGGGCAAAAAATCTCCTCGGCGATTCCGGCACTATCAATGTACGACGGGTTGCTGCTCAGGCGGCAATGAGAGATGCAGAACTGAAACTCTCCTACTGCAAAGTGTACGCCCCCTGTGATGGCTATGTGACCAATTTGCAGATCACTCCCGGAGTCTATGCTTCCATTGGAGAGCAGATTTTTTCCATTGTTGATCGGAAGATCTGGTATGTCCTAGCCTATTTTCGAGAGACAGATCTCCGTCACCTGCGCCCTGGAATGGCTGCTGATGTCTATACCATGGCAGAATCCGGGAAAAAGTATCATGGAATTGTCCAAGGAATCCCCAAAGCAGTAACCGAACTCGGCTCTCCCTCGGAAAATACACCCGGCGGTCAGGGATTGCTTTCCCAAGTTTCACCAACGATCGATTTTATCCTTCTGGCCCAGCGATATCCTGTCCGGGTCGTACTTGATCAAACCGAGGAACACTCCTTTCGCATGGGGGGCACGGCCTCAGTGATCATTCACACAAAGAGTGATGTGGAGGAGGGGAATAAGCGATTGGTGCAATTGCAAAAGGATGGAGCATCCCCATACATAGCACCTGTAAATGAGTAATGAGACCCGTATTGCCTGGCGTATGGGAGCAGCCATCGCGCTGACCCTCTTCATTTTTTTCCTGCTTCATATTCCCAATTCATTTCGCGCTCTCAATACTGTGGCGATGCTCTGCGGCATCACGGTCTTTCAGCACGGAATGATGAAGCAGCGCCTGATCCTGATCTGGATCTCCGGTGTGATGGGGATGTCTATCGATGCTCTTTTTCGTGATGCACCCTGGTTTTATCTCCCTGCCTATATGCTACTCATTTACACCACGATGCATCTTGCCTCGCGGAGTCGGGACGCGGCCACCATGATGCTTCTGGTTTTTGGTTACAGCGGATCTGTTCCCACAAGTGATTTCTTTGCAGTCGATCCGATCATCGCGGGGTTTCAACGTACGATAGGAGTGACGATAGGGGTCTTGGTTGCCATTATTGTTTTTTATATCTTTCCCGTGAAAAACAGGGCTGCAATCCATCAGTTGGAGCCTGTCCGTTTCGGCAGAAGGAACCTGCTTTTTCTGGCCATTTCAGGTGCTGTTTTGCTCTGTGTCGGGGCGGCTGTCGTCAAGCAATACGGCACCTTTGTCGTTATGTTGGGACTTGCCTGGGCTATAGGACTTCCTTCCCAGAACATGGTCGTGAATCGACTTCAACTCAGCGGATTGGCTCTCGGTAACTGTACCGCTCTCGCGCTGCTCACAATCTTCTCCGCTTCCTCGAATAATACGGCCATCTACATCGCAGTCATTGCGGGCATCATCGGAACAGTTGCCTACATCGGAGCGACGCATCCTAATCTTAAACCAGCGCAGGGACTCTTCATTATTGGAACGCTTGTCCCTTGTACCTTCGCCTTCCACCCAGTTTCAAATGTCACTCCCTTGTTTCCCATGTTTGCCTCGATGTGGATTGGAGTCATCGTCTCGAGTTTGATCTATATCCTCTTCAGATCACTCGAAACAGTGGAAAATTTTTCCCTTACGGGCGGCGTATCCCAAGAGGCCTGATGGATTCATGCCAGCCACGTAAATACGCATCGGTCATTCCGGCGACATAGTCTGCGACAACACGCGGGATTCCCTCCCTATCAATACGGACTTGGGATCGATTTCCAAGACGTGATGGGTCTGTGAGGAGGGAATGAAAGACTTCATCCATCAGAAGGCAGGCATTCTCGTTGGCCTGATTGACTTCTGGATGGCGGTAAAAGTTTTCAAAGAGATAGTATCGCAGCTTGGCATTGCGCGCTTTAAGCACTGTGGAATAGCCGATCAATTTTGTGGGGTAATTCCGAACCTCGGTGGCCGAGGTAACCCCAGATTGCTCGATCATCCGCTGACTTGTCATGACGAGATCCTCGACCTCACGGTTGATGAGGCAGCGCAGGATGAATTTGCGATGGGTGCGTGGTCCTGCAGCATTTAGTATGCCCGAAGATTGCTCTTGCGCTAATTCCGAGGCCTCGCTCCAAAGTTCAAGAAGATGAAGATCGGGCTCATTCAGAAGCCCCGATTCAAGACCATCTTCCAGGTCGTGGCTGTAGTAAGCAATCTCATCGGCCACATTGGCAATTTGGGCTTCCAACGAAGGATTCTTAGAAGTCGTCCCATCAGGATGGTGAAACTCCCGTCGATGTTTTTTTAAACCTTCCAACACTTCATGGGAAAGATTCAACCCTGACTGTTGAGGATAGCTTTCCTCTAGCAACTCGACGACGCGAAGGCTCTGCTCATTGTGGTCAAATCCCCCATGCTCTTTCATGAGCAGGTCAAGTTTGCCCTCTCCAGAGTGTCCGAAAGGAGGATGTCCAAGATCGTGGGCAAGTGCTATCGCCTCGGCAAGATCCTCATTCAGCCCAAGCGCTCTGGCCACGGTTCTGCTGATCGAGGCAACTTCGATGGTGTGGGTCAGACGGGTGCGATAGTGATCCCCTTTGCCATTGAGGAAAACCTGGGTCTTTCCATCCAGACGTCGGAAAGAAGTGCCGTGAATAATGCGATCCCGATCGCGCTGAAAGCAGGTGCGGAAGGAATGTTCTACTTCCGGACGGAGGCGTCCGGCACTCTCCGTCGCCTTCTGCGCATAAGGTGCCAGAAGGGATTCGCGAATGCTGACGGACGCTAGTTCCTTCATGAAGGAAGCAGATCAGACATTGAAGCGAAATTCCATCACATCCCCATCCTTGACTTCGTATTCCTTGCCCTCGATGCGGAACTTGGCGGCCTCCCGACATTTTGCTGCAGAGCCGAGGGTGTCCAGATCGGTAAAGGCCATGGTCTCGGCGGCAATAAAACCACGTTCAAAATCGCTGTGGATGACTCCGGCAGCGGCGGGGGCCTTGTCACCGGCGCGGATTGTCCAGGCTCGGGTTTCCTTGGGGCCGTAGGTGAAATAGGTGCGGAGTCCGAGGAGGGCATACGCGGCACGAATCAGTTTGCCGACCCCACTGTCAGAGACACCGAGTCCGGCGAGGTATTCCCGGGCATCCTCCGGGGGCAATTCCGCCAGTTCACTTTCAATCTGCGCGCTGATGATGACAGTGGATGTCCCGAGGTGAGAGGCTGCATATTCCTCGACAGCCTTCACATGGGAGTTCGTCGAATAATCGCCCGATTCCAGTGGAGCAAGATCCTCTTCCCTGACATTGGCAGCGAAGAGTACCGGTTTCGAGCTAAGGAGAAAAAAGGATGCGAGGAGTTTTTTTTCCTCGTCCGTGAGATCAGCCGTGGAAGCCGGTTTACCAGCATTGAGATGGGGAAGAATCTTCTCTCCAAGCTCGATCTCGGCCTTGGCAAGCTTGTCTCCGGTGCGTGCGGGCTTGGCCTGACGCTCGATGCGTTTCTGCACCGAAGCCATGTCGACGAGGATAAATTCGGTGGTAATGATCTCTATATCACGAACCGGATCGACGGATCCCGCAACATGATGGATATCTTCATTCTCGAAACAACGAACGACCTGAATGATCGCATCCACCTCTCTGATGTGGGAGAGAAATTTGTTACCAAGTCCTTCCCCCTCGCTGGCTCCCTTCACAAGGCCCGCAATATCAACGAACTCGATGGCCGCAGGGATGACTTTTTCCGACCCAGCCAGAACCCTCAGTCGATCTATTCTTGGGTCGGGGACATTGACCACACCGACGTTTGGCTCAATGGTGCAGAATGGAAAATTCGCCGCCTCCGCCTTACGGCTTCGGGTGAGAGCGTTAAAGAGGGTTGATTTTCCCACATTGGGGAGTCCGACAATGCCTGCGCGTAACATCTAACCTTGCTACCTGAGCCGAGGCCGGGGACAAACTACATTTGTTGATTTTATTTAAAAATCTTTTTCAAGCCTTTTCCTCTCATGAAACTCACCACCCTCGTCACCACTCTTGATAAACTCCTGAACATCATGGAAATCAAGGATTATCCCCGTGCCGTGAACGGCCTTCAGATTGAAAACAGCGGCAAGATTACTCGCATGGTAGCAGCAGTGGATGCCTGTGAGGAGGTGATGTGCGAAGCCGCCCGCGTCAAGGGAACGCTACTCTTGGTGCATCACGGGATTTTCTGGAACGGCGTTGCTCCCGTTGTGGGATCTGCCTATCGGAAGCTGAAAGCCGCCATTGAGGGCGATCTTGCTCTCTACAGCTCTCACCTGCCTCTCGATTTTCACCCGGAGCTTGGAAACAACGTCTTGCTCGCAAAAAGCATTGGCCTCACCGATGTGAAACCAGCTCTGACCGTCAAGGGGCAGTCGGTGGGAGTGCGAGGCAAGATCAAGACAACTACTCGCGATGAACTTGCCAAAAGGATTTCAGCTGCTGTCGGAAGTCCCGTTCATTGTTCTCCCGGCGGCCCGGAAAAAATCCGCACAGTTCTCATCGTCACGGGAGGGGCCGGGAGTGAAGTGGCGGCAGCTGCGAAACTCGGAGTTGACGCCTTCATCACGGGTGAGGGGCCCCATTGGAGCTATACCGCGGCAGAGGAGGAGGGGATCAACCTCTTCTACGGCGGCCATTATGCCACGGAGACGTTTGGCGTGAAGGCGCTAGCCGCTTATCTTTCCCGGAAGACCGGGCTCCCATGGAGTTTTCTTGATCATCCAACGGGGCTGTAAAGAGGATGGCAAAACGACTTGCCCGTGATTTTTTCCAACGTGATCCCGTGGTCTGCGCGAGGGATTTGATCGGCTGCAGACTTACCTTCGGAAAGTGCCGTGGCATGATCGTGGAAACCGAGGCGTATGCAGCCGATGGGGATCCTGCCTGTCACACCTGGCGGCGGCCGAGTGCGAGAGAATTCGTGTCAAACAATCAGGCAGGTACAGCCTATGTCTATCTCAACTACGGAATGCACTGGCTTTTTAACCTGCTAGTGAAGGGAGGTGCCCGCGATGGTTTTGTGCTGATTCGGGCACTCGAGCCGCTTAAGGGAATCGTGGAAATGCAACAGAGGAGAGGATGTGAAAACTTAACCAACCTCTGTAACGGCCCGGCCAAGATGACTCAGGCGTTTGGAATCACGGGTGATCATCACACGGTGGATCCTTTATCCCATCCAAGTTGGGTGTTAGAAAAATCGAGGGAGGTCGATCCAAGCATTGTTGCTTCCACCAGAATCGGCATTAGCCAAGCCGTTGATTACCCTTGGAGATTCCTCCTTGAAGAGAGCCTCCATGTGAGTGTTCCGCACAAACCGTTGAGCAGGAGAGCATCATGAAGGTGCAGGAGGAAAGCCGGACCGACTAGAATCGGTCCGGCTTTTCACAAATACGAGCTGCCCGTATCCTGCAAAGCTATTGTCTTACTTGCTTTTAACTGCCGTGGCAGGGCAAGGGCACTGCTTGTGGCAGCAAGCGCCGAGGGTAAGAGTAGCTGCTGCGAGAGCAACAACTGCTGCGATTTTGGTGATGGTCATGGTATAATTTCGCCTCCTTTCTGCGCTAGTAGCGGCACATGAACCGTAATACTTCCATCGCGCCAAACAATGAATAAAAAAAGCCGGACCGTTTTGGCGGTCCGGCTTTTTAAAAGTATGAACTGCCCGTAACCGGACAATCCCCCTTTTCCCCTTACTTGCTCTTAACTGCTGTTGCAGGAACTGGTGCGCTCTTTTGAGCACAAGCGCCGAGGGTAAGAGTAGCTGCTGCGAGAGCAACAACTGCTGCGATCTTGGTGATGGTCATGGTATAATTTCGCCTCCTTTCTGTGCTGGTTGCATCAAGGAAACTTACGAATTCGAGCCGTTAGGACAAAGCAAAATCCTGAATTCTTTTTATTTCCACCTTTGATGGTTCCATTTTCAAGGAAGGTATCACCCCTTGATTTCAACAAGATCTCCTACGGCCACCAGATTAAAAAGTTCGATCATGTCAAGATTCCGCAAGCGAATACATCCATGGCTGGCTGGTGTTCCAATCTGTTCCTCCTGATTGGTTCCATGAAAGTAGATATAGCGTTCATGGGTGTTGCTGTTTTCTGGATCAAGTCCATCCAACCAGAGAATACGGCTTAAAATGAGATCCTCATCACCCCCCTGTTGTGCAAGAACTCCAGTGCTACTCCGGCCTTTAAAGATCATCCAGGAGGGCTCTCCATCGCCGATTTTCTCGGCAATCCGAAACCGACCCGTCGGGGTTCGAAAACTCCCTTCTTCACATCCCAAGCCAAATCGGGACGTTGAAATGGGGTACTGTCGGATGCTTTTTCCCTGCTCGTCGAGAAGTTCAAGCTGCTGAAGTGAGACTTTGGCCACGAGATGAAGCGGGCTGAGACGGTTCGCCATGCATGGATGCTTGCAGACTCTGCGAAGAAAAGACAATGATTACCCTTCGCCATCATGACAACGACAGCCATGCAGACAACCAATCCCACGCCAAAGAATATCGCCATTGTCGGTGCCACCGGTGCCGTGGGTATTGAAATGCTCCGTGTTCTTGAACGGAGGAACTTTCCAGTAGCCTCCCTGCGCCTGCTTGCTTCGCCCCGTTCAGCAGGGAAGAAACTTACCTTCCGTGGAGAGGAATTCCTTGTTGAGTCCTTGACGCCTGATTCTTTCAAGGAAATCGATATAGCCCTCTTTAGTGCCGGAGGAGGTATTTCTAAGGAATTTGCCCCTCATGCAGTTATGGCAGGAGCCGTGGTTGTCGATAACTCGTCGGCTTTCCGCATGGATCCCAAGGTTCCGCTTGTGGTTCCCGAAATCAACGGTTCGGACGTCGCGTCGCACTCCGGTATCATTGCCAATCCCAATTGCACCACAGCCATTTCGCTCATGGCACTTCATCCATTGCATCAGGCATTTGGCCTCTCAAGGGTCATTGCCTCCAGTTATCAGGCTGTCTCGGGAACAGGTGCCCGTGCCATTGAGGAACTGAGTGATCAGGTAGCCTCGATTTCCTCTGGAAATCCCGTGGTCAAGGATGTTTACCCCCACCAGATTGCTTTCAATGTCCTTCCGCATGTTGATTCCTTTCTTGAAGACGGGTACACCCGCGAGGAAATGAAGATGCAGTTTGAAGGGCGCCGCATTCTTCACCTGCCGGGCTTTACAGCTTCGGTGACCTGTGTGCGTGTGCCTGTTTACCGGGCTCATTCCGTGGCCATCACCGCGGAATTTGAAAATCCTGTTTCCCTGGAAAAAGCCCGTGAAGTGCTCAACGCCGCTCCTGGCGTGCAACTCAAGGATGATCCTGCCTCAGCCACTTATCCCATGCCCATCGAGGTGAGCGGGAAGGATGATTGCGAGGTTGGTCGCCTTCGTCTTGATTGTGCCCTTCCCAATGCACTGACCTTTTGGATTTGCGGCGACCAACTTCTCAAGGGAGCGGCTCTCAATGCCGTTCAGATTGCTGAACTCTTGTAACCTGCTCCTCCTCATGCCGACCTACGAATACGAATGCAGAAAGTGCAAGAAAGGGTTCGAGGCCTTTCAGTCGATGAAGGATGATGCCTTTAAGACATGTCCCAAGGATAAGTGCCAAATGAAAAAATGGGGGAAGGGGGAGGTAAAACGTCTCATCGGAAGAGGCGCAGGTCTGATCTTCAAAGGATCGGGATTCTATATCACGGATTACCGAAGCGAAGGGTATAAGAGCGCAGCAAAGAGTGATTCAGCCTCTGCTACACCTGCTGTCCCCGCCAAAACTGAGTCGACTCCGGCCAAGGCGGATAAAAAGCCCTCCCCAAAAAAGGATTAGGGAAACGACTCCTGATGCCCACTTTGTGATGTGGTGTTATCTAGGGATACCCTTCAAACCCATGCGCCGGATCTCCCTGATTATCGCTTTGGGGATCACCCTTTGTTTTACTGGGAGGGCTCAGACAAAACCACTTTCCATCTCTCCCGATGGGGCTTTTTCGCTGAATGGTACGCCCTCCAGTCTCAGTAAACGGTTTACAAGGAGACTTTCCGGCTTCGAAAAGCAGTTCGAACAACTTACGGACTATCCTTCCAGCGGTGCTCCACCGGTGGTTGTAGTGCTTCATGATGAAAATGACAACTTTTCGGATCATGCCTCACTGAGTGTTGACTCCGTGGAGGGGAGCGTTCCTAAAATCCAAGTTGATTTCTCTTCAGGGGTACTGGATTCAGGAGTGGTTTCATCGACACTGGCTCAAGCAATCCTGCTGCGTCAATACTACAACGGAAAGAGTCCCGCTGCCGGATCACGCATCGTCGAGTTTCCAGAATGGCTGCTGCACGGGCTTGGCAAATTATCCGAGCCGGAAGCTACGTTTGCCGTGATTCCGGCCTCGTATCTCCGCGGAGGAACACCACCCTCCATCCCTGATTTGCTACTCCAGAAGGCACCCTCTGATTCCAACACCCTCTTGCTCGACATCTATGACACAATGACCGCTGAACTGGTCAGTGCAGGTCTGAAAGGCGATGGAGGTGCCAGGGAGATGAAAGAGTGGATTGGAGTCTTTGATCCCAATTTCCCGAACCGTCCTGCTTCCAGTTGGCCGCCTGGTTGGCCGATGGACTCTGTGGAACGCCGATGGCTGCTACTCATGGCAGGAAAATCCGGGGAAGATTCCGGCGTGGTTTCCATGCTCAGCTTGGAGGCAACAATTAAGGGGTATGATGAGATAGTGAGCGAAGTACCAACTCCGAATCACTCCCTTGCTCTGCTCAAGAAGGAAAAAGGGGCTCTCTATCTGATCAACCAACTCTCAACACGCCTTATAGCTCTCAGGCTACGAGCAAACCCCTTGTCTGATTCTCTGCTAGATGAGTCGATTCAGCTTTGTGCCAACTTCAAGAAACTTTCCGAAAAGAAAATTGCTGCAAGGGAGAAAAAACTCCTCTCATTGCATGCCGAGACGGTGAGCCGTTCCCAGGCGATTGACTCCTATCTCGATTGGTTTGAAGCAACGAAGGTTCCTTTCAAAAGTGGTTTTTTTAATTCCCTGCTCAGAACAAATGATGGGCAGATCCAAAAAGGCCCGATCGGACACTATCTCGATACAATTGAACAGAGAGGCTGGTAAATACTGCCTCATGCCATCTCTCAGAGATAGGTGGACTCTTAAGGCGCAGGGATTTTGGTGTGTGGCAAGGCGGAAGACCGATGGCTATCCGAAGATAACCAGAGGGATGACAACGCAGCTACTCGCCAAAAGAACCAGCCAGAAAGTCCAGTTATCTACGAGAGATGGTATCAGCATGGGACTGCGGAGCGTTTGACAATCAGTTGATATTAGGTTAGAAGTTTTTACGTCGACCCGCAGATTGAATAATTTTCACAAATCTGAAGAAACACCTTATGCCAGCAATCTTTGTCAATCTCAAAAAATCACGACTTCAGTGTGTTTTAATTTTTCTTCTCTTAAGCCTTCATCACGGTGTTTCAGTTGGATATGCCCAAAGCAGTTATCTAATTCAAACAATTAATGCACCTTCGGCACTACCAAATAGCACTATTGTCACCGGAATTTCCGGTCAATCCCTTGTCGGGACCTATAATGATACAAATGGTATTTCACGCGGATTCCTCTTTAATGAATCGAAATGGGTGAGCTTTCCCAATCTCACCCCTAGTGGAATTTACTCTTCTAAAATTATCGGCCAGTTATCATCTCTAGATGTTAGTTCTCCGGGGGTGGTTTATGAGAAAGGAGTAACGACTGTTTTCAACCCCATCTTGCCGGGAGGTATACACACAGGACCCACGGAGCTCTATGGCATTTCGGGATCTTACATAGTTGGAACTTATAGTGAGAAAAACAAGCAAGAACAGGGATTTATTTATAACGGTAGTTCTGCCTGGAAAATTAATAACCCGCTAACCACCTACAATATGGGGGGTGTTGCTGTTTCATTTGGAAACACAGTCCCAACTTCCATTGATGCGATCAAGGGAATCCATGTTGTTGGTTATTTTTTTAGCACCCTTACTGCGAACAGTGCGCGCCATGGGTTCCTTTATGATGGAACCAATTGGACCACGCTGGACTGCCCTTTTGGATCAGACACCATTCCATCTGGCATCTCGGGATCTGAGATTGTGGGCACTTATAAAGACCCCACTGGTATTACGCGCGGCTTTATACGCGATGGAACGAATTGGTCAACACTCGATGATCTCTTGGATGATGTTTCTATTGCCACATATCCCACAGGCATTGATCAGGGAACGATCGTTGGGACCTATGCCGACACGAACACCTTGGTTCACAGTTTTCAATTAGCTCCTACGCCCGTCTTAGGTGGACCACCACCACCGAGACCTCAACAGATCACTGTTGATACGAACACATTGCCTGCCATTGTGGCCTTCGGTGTTGCTCCGTTACCGGTAAGCGCCACTGCTTCCTCAGGATTACTTGTGCACTTTAGCAGTTCCAATCCCAAGGTGGCCACCATTTCCGGTACAAATATCATCACCATCAACGGGGTTGGGGTTACGACCATTACAATGACTCAGATCGGAGATGGAACCTATGCACCGGCAACGCCGATCAAGCTGAAGCTGACAGTCACTAAAGGAACTCAGACAATTAGCTACACGACACCACCTCCATCAATACTCAAATTTTCAAATAATTATCAATTCACTCTGGCGGCAACCAGCACGTCAGGCCTGCCGGTGAACTTCAAAAGCAATAATGTCAGGGTTCTTTCAATCAGTGGCAATAAAGCAACTATTAAGGGCAAAGGAACTGCTGTCATTACTGCAAGCCAGCCAGAACATCCCAATTGGTTTGCTGCGGTTTCTCTGACCAATACGATCACGATTCGATAAGGTTTATCGGTTTAATCCGAATCGTAACTCTTGGATCACGTTGCTACTTGTTCCTCCATCAACAACGCAAGGGAGTATAAAAATGGATTCTTTCTATAAGGTTGCTTGAGGAATGCAGCCTATCTTCAGCTCTTAAACCCTAGATTCTCTCTGTCTCTAAGCTTCGTTTTACGGCGTATCGTGGGAACAAGGGAAGTCATCATCCATCCAAGGAGTAATCCCGCAACGGTGATGACAGCTGGTTCGGGGACGGGGACAATCTGAACACCGCTCCCATCAAAGGTACCGGTTCCCAAGAAACCACTGTTGGTCGTGTTGCCGCTATAGAAACTGATATGGGAAAGCTCCGCGGCATTAAGAGATGCGATTCCCGCGAAATCAATAAGGGCTGTTTTTGTACCTCCTCCGATGACTTGTCCTGAAGCCTCGGTTCCACTCCAATCCAGGATCGTGAGAGTGTTGGTAAGAAGGTAAGAGGCAAGAATACTGTTAAAGTCGAGAGAGGTGTTTCCGGTTAGTGTGGAAAAGTTAATGGTGCTGTTGGCCGTGAGCGTCAGCGTGCTGAAGCTATTGGTGCCAGCACGTGTTGAACTTCCTCCTCCCGTGGAAATCGTCCCGCCATTGAGAGTCAGTGCCGTGTTGGTGGTGGTTTGATTTGTTCCCCCCAGCAGAAGAGTACCGCCGCTATTAACCACGATATTTGTTGTCGCGGTGAGCTTTCCATTGGTGCTCAGACTCAAGGTGTCGCCAGTAATGGTTGTGGCTCCCGAGTAGGTATTGGTTCCCGTGAGTGTCAGAGTACCTGTCCCTATGGAAGTGAGTCCGCCGGCACCAGAGATCGCGCCGGTATTGGTAAACGTATAGCCACTATTGGTAAAGGTGGCTGTTGCTCCACTTGAGATTGAATAGTTATTGGTGACCTTCAGATTGGTCAGTGCAGCAATCGTGGCATTCGAAGCAAAAGTCACCGTTCCTGTGCCCATGGCGGTATTATTGCTGATGGCCAGCGTGCCAGCATTGAGGGTGGTTCCTCCCGAATAGGTATCAGCTGCGGTAAGCGTAGTAGTTCCTGTCCCTGATTGGATAAAAGCACCTGTGCCTTCTAGAGGAACAGCAACCAGCGCCTGACCCGTGTTTGTCGCCGTGAAATTGGTTCCGCTTAAATAAGCACCACCGCTTCCGGTGATTGTGCCGTTTCCAAGCCAGACAGATCCCTGAGTGATGTTCTTGTTGGAAACATTCAAGGTGCCACCGTCGTTCACGAACATGGTGGAAGTCGTCGAACCAAAGGCGTTATTGTTGCCAGCAAGCAAGGTGCCACTGTTGATGATTGTCGGGCCTGTGTAGCTGTTATTTCCGGAAAGTGTTATGGTTCCAGTGCCGTCTTGGATGAGCGTTCCCGTGCCGGAAATGATACTCGAAATTGCAACATTTGTAGAGAGATCGAAATCGAGAGTGCCATTGTTAGTGGTAAAATTACCCGTCCCAAAACTTCCACTTGTTCCTCCGTTACCGATTTGGAGAACGCCGCTGCTGATCAGGGTGCCCCCTGAATAGGTATTAGCACCCGTTAGAACCACCCTTCCGGTATCAACCAGAGAAATTCCACCGTTACCGGAGATAATTCCCGAATTGGTCAGGATGAATCCATTAGGATCAAATGCTCCGATTACGCTGCTGGCCACCGTGTAGTTGTTGGTGACACTTTGATTGGCAAGAGTGGCCACTGTAGCATTGGAGACAAACGAAACTGTGCCTGTACCGAATGCGTTGTTGTCACTGATGGCAACGGTTCCAGCATTGATGGCCGTGCCTCCTGCGTAACTGTTGCTTGCCCCTAGGATTATGGTGCCAGTTCCTGTCTTGGTCAGGGTTCCCGCGCCGACTACATTGCCTTCAAGATCGAGAGAAGTACCCGCAGCATTGCTGAAGGTCACATTGGACGACGCGAGGCTAATGTCTGCGGAAAAGGTATCACTTCCTGCTTGGACATTGACCGTCGGAGCATTGCTGCCATTGGTGAGGGTGAGTGTTCCGACACCGCTGATCGTGTAGGAAGAAGCGGCGTTGGAAAAAGTCAGCGTCATGATCGACGCATTGGTATTCAAAGTAACCGTGCCAGAGCCATTCGTGTTGAAGGTCGCAGTATCATTGCTGCTGTAATTGGTGCCGTTATAATTGGTGTCTAACCCCGGCGTGCCGCCGGAGGCGTTCCAATTAGAAAAGCTACTCCAGTTGCCGCCATTTGTGGAAATCCAGGTTGATTGGCCGGAATAGATGATATCTTTGACGGTGACTGTTTGACTGCCCAGGGAGTAATTGGCCAGATTTCCATTGGGATCTATGGAAGTGAAATTGATCACTTGGGTTCCTGTGTATATATTGGTGACCCCAAGAGCGGTATTGGTTACTTGATTGTTTGTCGGGCCGTAGATGACAAGGGATGTATTGGTCGTGCCTGCTGCAATGGTCGTTGAGCTGGCTCCATTGTTTGAGACACCTCCTGTACTTGCACCGGTGGTGAAACCGAGATTTTCCGTGTAGGGAGTGCTTGGAGAAATGTTCGCGATAGAAATATTGGTGGTTCCGGTAACAGGTTCTCCTGCATGGAAGAAGCCAAGGGAAACGTTCGTTGGTGAGATCTGGGGCGTGGCCACCTCGAGGCCCACGTTAAGCAATGAAACGGTTTGGCTGCCGACATAGGATGGGCCCCCCAGGCGCTGAGATCCTGATCCGTTGGTTACCGAGCTGTAGCTCAAGGTAACCGTCCCACCATTGGTGCCTACAACGACAGGACTTGTAATGGACAGGGTGAAATTTGTGGAACTTGAGACGCCAACAAGGGAATTGCTCGAAAGCGTCGATGTAATCGTTGAATTGGTCGTCTGGGTGATGGCGAGCGATTCCGTGTAGTTTGTTCCTCCGACGGTGTAAGCCGATGCATTATTGCTAATGGTCAGGGTGACAGATGGGTTGTTGCTGCCCACGAGGATAGTGCTTCCATTAGTGGCCAGCAGGACATAGTTATTAAGATTGACCGTGTTGCTAATCAGTAGGGTTCCATTGGTGCTGACAGCACCCGAAGCAATCGTAGGCGCGACAAAGTTGTTTGTATTGGTAAAGGCGACTCCACCGGTGGTACCGAAATTTTCAAAGATAACGCCGTTGGTAGCGGCAGCGTTCGTGTTAACGGTCCAGTTGTCGGATTCAAAATTACCGCCACTACCGCTAATCTGATAGGCTATTACTGAGGTGAAAGTCGTTCCGTTGTTTCCCGCAAAATTCAGGAAAACATATGGCTCTCCGGAATCCTGCCCCTTGTACGGACCGGTAGGCATACCAAAGTAGGCGGAATTTGTGAGTTTGCTGTAGAGATACGCTGTATTATAGGTGCCGACGATGTTAGTTCCGTTGTAAAACACAAGGGCGTTTCCGGCATCACCCGCACTCCACCAGAGTCCAAAGAACGATACTGGACTTGAAAAAGTGAGGCTCACCCCAGTGGAGACATTGGTATTCACGCCACCGATGGCGTCTGCATAGGTGGAGTTTCCTCCGGCCAGTGTGGTCCCATTGGTGGAGCCATAGGATGAGCCGCCATACTGATCGGGGTTTTCAATGGTCAAGTTGCTGAAGGTACCTACATTTGTCCAAGTCACAGTGCTGTAGGTGCCAGCGGCAAGGCTATTGAAACTATAAATCAGGGAATTGGATACTGATGAAGTCTCAATCCCATTACCTTCAAAACTGACAACAATTTCATTTGTCGTCTGGGAGTATGACAAGCTTGGAAGCAGGCAGGCACCAAGAAACACCAAGGCCACGACTCGCAGAATGGAGGTCCTGATCAGATTTCTACACGACACATCACAGCACTTTCTCCATTCCTTAAAAAGGGGAAACTGCGTCTTACCTTGTAATGAGATTGTAGTATTTGTACTCAAGGAAACCGCCGAAAAAACGATTAGATATTCTTATGAAGATAGTACGCTGCTTATCAGCAAAAAAAAAGTAGTTTTTTTGGCTCCAAACCTGTGGCACGAGCTTGATGCAAGCCTTAAAAATAAACAACCCCGCTGTAAAAAACATCTGCCAGGAGACGAGCCAAGTTAGGAGCAATCCTCCAACCGCCACGACAGCAGATTCGGGGGAGGGAATGATCTGACCACCGCCGAAAACATTGGGTCCAAAAAATTTGACTTCCAGAAATTAAAGGCTAAAATTCTGAATATAAACCCATATCAATTTGGCATATATTTTACTTTTTAATTTTAGAAAAATGCGATGTTTAACGTTCATCCTGAGCGTTGTACTACTAGCCATGATCTTCTTGAGTATGGCCCAGCAGGCGCATGCCCAGCAGTACAACTTTGTCACTGACGGGACCTTCTCGAATACGAATAGCACTGGCCTATCTCCAGGCTCCGGCAATGGAGCCACAACAAATGGCGGCATGTTGGGTTACAATGTGAACGCAGTCGGGTGGTCGAACACCACTTCAAACAGCGCGCTCGGCTACAATTTCCTGTTCACTACAAACATGGTGAACAATACCAACTCGGTTACAGGCAACGATGGGCCTTTGGCGCTTTACAACAATAAGAGCGCAACCAACGGGTTTACCAATCCTCCCGGAGGGGGGAACTTTATTGCGGCAGATGGCGTTTATCAAACCGCGGCAATTACTCAGACAATCAGTGGGTTGGTGGTTGGCGATTTTTACGAACTTTCCTTCTACTACGGAGCAGCACAACAAACCACCTACACCACGGCCACGACAGAAAATTGGCAAGTCACGCTGTCAAGAAGCGCGGGAGGAACCGTCTATACATCGTACACAACCCCTACGCTTACCAATCCTCCTGCGGGTTTTACCGGATGGGATCTGGCCACCGTCTCCTTCACTGCATCAAGGACCTCGGAAGTCTTGTCCTTCCTGGCCGGAGGCACACCGAGCGGACAGCCTCCTTTTTCCTTGCTTGCCGATGTGAGTATCGTGGCTGTTCCGGAAGCCTCCAGTGTGATTGCGGCGTCCCTGCTGCTTCTGATCCTCTGCGCGGCTCCCATCCTCAAATCGTTTAAGCAGAAAGAGGGAGAGACTCTCGGCAGCACGGAGGGATTGGAAAGCGGTCATTCATGATGAGCGCGCATCAGTTGGCCTGGCATGCGATGAGTTTCACCATTGATGTGGTACGCTTGTCTATCTGGCTGATCTTACTGGCGGCGATCTTCGTCCCTCTGGAGCGTCTTTTCGCCCTCCATCCGGCAAAAATTCTGCGCAAACAGATCGGCGTGGATCTTTTTTGGTATTTCATCAACAGCCTCCTCCCGGCTGCCATCATCGCCGTACCCCTGTCCATCCTGGCCACTGCGCTGCACGGAAGTAATCCCTGGGGACTCTATGCGGCGGTGGCCCTCTGGCCGATCTGGGTCAAACTGCCGCTGATGTTTGTGATCAATGACATCGGTACCTATTGGGCCCATCGTGCGGCACACACCATCCCGTTCCTCTGGCGATTCCACGCTGTCCACCACAGTGCGGAACATATCGATTGGCTGGTGAATACACGTCTGCATCCCATCGATTCGGTGTTCACCCGACTGGTGGGCTTAACCCCCCTGTATTTGCTGGGACTCGCACAGACCACCAACGGAGCGGTCATGGATCCCTACGTGGCACTAGTCTTTATCGTCGGTATCATCTGGAGCTTTTTCATCCATGCCAATGTCCGGGTTCGTCTGGGCCCTCTAGAATGGCTGATCTCATCCCCGGCTTTCCACCATTGGCATCACACCAACGACGAGCATCGCGACCACAATTTCGCCGCGATTTTTCCATGGATTGACAAGCTCTTTGGCACGGCGTGGCTGCCCAAGCACTGGCCCCCGGTCTATGGCACGGACACGAAGGTTGCCCCCACCATTATCGGACAACTCCTGACAAGCGAGCATTCCGTGAAGGGGAGGAGCAATCTCCCTCAGACATCGGCAACAACGACGCCTGCCAAGACGGAACCTTCCTCAAACGATCAGTTGTCGGCATCCTAACAATGGAGAGAAAGCAGTCGGGCAGGTGTCGGAAGGGAGAGGTGACACTCCTGTTTCATGAGTCAACGTCGCCACTCTTCTCGAATAATTGATAAAAAAATGAACAGCCTTCCCCTTTATCGGCAGTCTGTTTCTCTCGTTATTTCAGTCTTTTATGAGTATCTCATCTCCTTCTCAGAGCACTAAGAGGCGAGTGCTTTTAGGGGCATTATTGCTCCTTGTTGTTGTCTCGGTCGCTTTGCCAACCGTCTATCGCACTCTCAAGAACTGGCGGGCGCAACACCTTATCCATCAGTCATGGGATGCCTTTGCGATTGGTGACGCAGAACTTGGACATCAATTGCTCAGAGAGGCTTCCCAACTGTCTCCTGGAAATTTGCTCCTGCAGAGGACAGCTGAAATGTATCAAGCCTGGCAGGGTGATGGTTCTGCGCTGCAAAAGATTTCCGACCGTGTGCATTCTGGGCACTCCGACACTGATGAACTTCTAGGATTTGCCGAACTCATTAGCGCCACTGGCCGACAGCAGGAGCTTTCCGAGACACTGGCACGCCTTCCCAAGAATCTCACACCCGGTGAGTCATTACGACGGGAGCTGCTCGAAGCGGCCATGATTGCCAAGAAAGGAGACATTTCAGGTGCTGCTTCCTTCTGCTTTTCAAAGGCACCTTTGTCACCACCCGGATACGCCGCACGATTGAATACCAAAGGAGCGTTTTACCTCCTTGATCTCCATCATGCAGAGTCCACCCGCCGTGCCATTGAAATTCTCCAAAATGTGGCCAGGTCGGGGAATCCGTCATCCCTTGCCGCCTGGAGATCTCTCGCAAATCTCGTTCTTTCTCCTCCCCCCGAGGTCAAAGAGGTGCTCTCTCACCGGGAGATTGATGCAATGGCAACCCAGCTTCCGCTCCTTCATGGAGCGGCTTCTTCTGACAGGTTAAAGGTTGCCGAGATGCAGATTCGTTCGGACCCTTTACAAACAGAATCTGTCCTGAATCGACTGATGGCGGTGTATGCCAAAGCTGATCCTCGAGAAATGCTTGATCTTGCCTGGTGGCTGAATGCCAGGGGATATTTCTCCCAAGCCATCACTTTTGCAGGTGATGAACGACCTCGCCAGGATACCGCATGGCTGATGGTTCTCCTTGATGCCAAGGACTCCCTCGGGCAGAGGGAGGACATTCCCCAGTTGCTTGGATCTAAGGCTGCGGAGGGGCTTCCTGAAGCCATAAAATACATGCTTCTGGCCAGAAACGCCATGATGAGGGGGGATCAGGCTGCGGCTGAGGAGGACTGGAGCAAT
>Ga0302320_10007141_pt1 | contig 24649 bp, 15 predicted proteins | sample Bog_T0_3_FD_202130 | JGI IMG/M metagenome (GOLD analysis project Ga0302320, IMG submission 202130) | Peat permafrost microbial communities from Stordalen Mire near Abisko, Sweden - Bog_T0_3 | ecosystem: Environmental > Terrestrial > Soil > Wetlands > Peat | place: Sweden: Abisko, Stordalen Mire...
TCGACAGGAAGGCCACCTGGTTCAACAAGGATTGGCTCACCTTCGTCGGCAGGACGATGGAGCAGGAGGTGGGCGACGGCTGGATCGAGAACCTCTACCCCCCCGACCGCGAAAGGTGCCTCGGCATATTCACCACGGCGTTCGACGCGCGGCAGTATTTCAGGATGGAGTGCCGGCTGCGGCGCGGTGACGGGACCTACCGCTGGCTGCTGAACCAAGGCACGCCCCGGTACCAGGGCGAGGAATTCGCCGGGTTCATCGGATCCTGCGTCGACATAACCGACAACAAGGAGGCGGAGCAGGCCGTCCGCCAGAGCGAGCTGCAGATGCGGATCATCACCGACAACGCGTCGGTGTACCTCTGCGAGATCACGCCGGAGCACCGCTTCAAGTTCGTAAACCCCGCCTACGCGAGGCGCTACGGGCTCGAGGTCAACGCCATCATCGGGTGCCATCTGTCCGACATCATCGGTGCCCCGGGTTACGAGACGATCCGCGGTAAGCTCGACCTGGCCTTCGGCGGCGCGAGGCAGGATTACGAGACCGAGGTCCCCTACACCGCCCTTGGGCCCAGGTGGATCCATGCGATCTACGAACCGGTGCGCTCGGAGGACGGCAAAGTGACCGCGATCATTGCCGTCCTGACCGACATCACCGAACGCAGGCTGGCGGCGCTTGAGCTGGAGCACGCCCGCGACGAGGCCGTCAACGCCTCTCGCGCGAAGGACGACTTCCTCGCCGCGCTGTCCCACGAGCTGAGGACGCCGCTCAATCCAATACTGCTCCTCGCGACCGACGCCGTGAACAACCCGGACTTGGGACCCGATGTGCGGCGTGACTTCGAGATCGTGCGCAAGAACGTCGAGCTCGAGGCGCGCCTGATCGACGATCTTCTGGACCTCACCCGGATAACGAAGGGCAAGATGGTGATCGAGCATAGGCCCGTGGAGATCCACGGGGTCATGAGGGATGCCCTGGCCACGATCGACCAGGAGCTCAAGGACAGGAAGATCGAGCTTGTCCTGGACTGGGTCCCGGGCCGCGTCACCGTCATTGGCGACCAGGTCCGCCTCCAGCAGGCGTTCTGGAATGTCTTCAAGAACGCCGTCAAGTTTACCTCCGAGAAGGGCGGCATCACTATAGGGACCGCGGTTTCCGAGGACCGCAGGAAGTTGACGGTCAGCGTAACCGACACGGGAATCGGCCTCTCTCCTGCGGAGTTGAGGACGGTGTTCGAGGCCTTTACACAGGGAGACCATTCCCGAGGCGTCGGCTCGCACCGCTTCGGCGGACTTGGCCTGGGCCTCGCAATCACTCGCAAGATGATCGAGCTGCACTCCGGGCGAATCACGGCGAGGAGCGACGGGCGGAACCTGGGCAGCACGTTCGAGATAGAACTTCCGGTGTCCACCTACACCGAGCAAAGGCCCTTCGACCCCTCCGCCTCCGTGCAGCAGGACGCGCAGGCTGCGGCGGATACCGGCGCTCCGTCGCGCACGATCCTCCTCGTCGAGGACCACCAGGCCACCCGCAGCGCGCTCGAGCGGCTGCTAAAGCGCCGCGGATTCAAGGTTCTGAGCGCCGGATCCGTCGCCGAGGCGCGCGCCATGGCCGAGGGATCCAAGGTCGACTTTGTCATCTCCGACATCGGCCTGCCCGACGGCAACGGGTTCGACCTCATGGCCGAGCTCGAGCACCGCTACCACCTGAAGGGCATCGCCCTGACCGGGTTCGGGACCGAGAGCGACATAGCGAAGAGCCGGAAGATGGGCTTCGTGATCCACCTGACGAAGCCCGTGGGCATGCCCGCGCTGGATTCCGCGATGGCCGCCATGGCCCGCGAGCTCCAGCTTTCCTGATAGGATTGGACCGGCGTCGCATGTCGCGTGGCAAAGCTGGCGGCCACCGGCCCGAGACACGAAAGAAGCCGGGGCTCGCCTATGCGTTCACGAACGAGGGCGTCGAGCTTCCGGTGATCGATGTCACCCACCCCGACTTCGAGGTGGTGATCACCGAACCGGAGATCACGGCACGCAACGCTGAGTATCAGGCGGTGGAGCGACGCCGCGCGAGGACTCCCCTCCTCATCCGGAGGTTCATGTTTCGCTACTACGCGCGCAGGTCGGTGATCCTCCAGGGAATGGTCGAGGCACGGAAGAGTTTCCTGAGCGGAATGAACACCTATATTTTGAAGCTCGGTGCCGCTAACCTTGGGTCTGCGTACGCCAGTGCCGTGGACCGTTATGTCGCGGCCTCCTTTCCCGCCCTCATCATTCGCCTTCGCACGCAGAACACTGCGAAGCTGCTGGCCTCGGGCATTGCAGAGCCGCTCCTGGCGGGCCCCGGGAACCCGCTTCACCTGGTGAACATCGCCGGCGGTCCCTCCGCCGACAGCCTGAACGCCCTCATCCTCACCCAAAAGGCGCACCCGGGTCTCCTCCAGGGCCGAAGGATTTTCATCCACGTGCTCGATCTTGAGAGGGACGCGCCGGAGTTCGGGAAGCGGGCAATGGAGGGCCTGCAGGCAAAGGGTGCACCACTCCAGGGGCTGGATATCACCTTTGAGCACACGACCTACGACTGGGGCAAGCCGGCCGAGCTCAAGGCCCTCCTTGGGGGATTCGGCGCCGGACCCTTTGTCGTTGCCGTCTCTACCGAGGGCGGGCTTTTCGAATACGGCACGGACAGCGACATCCTCCTGAACCTTGAAGTGCTGCGGGCCGTGGGACTTCCCGGGCTATTTGTCGTCGGTAGCGTCACGCGCGATGACGACCCGAACCGGCTGCTCCACGGGACAAATGGGATCCCGGTCATACGACGCGGGCTGACGGTGTTCGCCGCGCTCGCGAAGCGCGCGGGATGGCGGGTCGAAACCGCCATCGAGCGGCCGTTCAGCGACGTCGTCCGCCTGGTGGCGGACTAGGGTACTGGCTCACATTGAGTGGAGAGCGATCCGGTTTCCCTCGGTGTCGATGATGATGGCCCTGGAACCGAAGGGACCCATCGACTCCATCGGCTCCAGAATCGTGCCCCCGCTCGCCTCAGCCGCCTCGATCGCCTCGTCCAGGCGGCCATGGGCGTTCAGGTAGATGAGTGGACCGTCCAAGGAGGGCTTGTGGGTCTCGCTCACATAGAGGGAGCCCGCCACCTCTCCGTCCTTGTGGGGAAAGGAGCCTATGGTGGCCATTCCCGGATAATCGACCGTCTCAACCTGGGTGCCGAGCACGGCGGAATAGAAGCGAATCGCTCGGTCGAGCTTGATGACTGGGATATCAACCCAGACCAGTTTGTTTGACATGATTTTTGGGGCATCGGGCGCTTTGCTTCCCTGTGCAGGAAACAGGTAACGAATTTTCCGCACGATAGCAAATCGGGCTCAGCAGCGCCGTGACCTTCGCGCAACTTTTTGGAAAACTGTCATTTTCGTTAAAAACATCGTCAATTGTGCCATTTTTTATCCCAGTTTGAGGCTGTAGGATGTTCGCGTTGAGGCTCCGGGGATCGGTCATCCAAAACCCACCCCGAACATAGCCCTTCGCTCATGCAAAAGATTGTTTCCTTTCTTCCGCCGCCACTCGACCCACTCTTCCTTCCGGCGGCACTGTGGAATCGCGCGTACCAAGCCATCGTATCGAATGACGCGACCGCGCGAAACCTCACGATAGCCCTGGAGCGGCCGGACGGCGGCGTCTCCTATCACAGGAGCCGGGTCCTTGGTGCGAACCACCACGAGGGAGCCCTGACGCTGCGGTACGCAGAGCGCCTGCTTAAATTCCTCCTCTGGCAGAAGGGTGGCTGCAAGGTGAGCATTGCGGGCGCCCCTGACATCGGCGCTCACCTCTCGTTCATCTACAGCCCCCGCGGCGAGCGCGCCTTCGACCATGAGTTCATGGGCGAGCGAGTGTACGGCAAGGTGTTCTGCGTCGAGAATGTGGACGAGACGGACCTCCCGGAGGAGCGCGACACGAGCCAGCCCATGGGCCGGCACCTCGACGGCTGCAGGATCGGCTTCGACATCGGCGGCAGCGACCGCAAGGCCGCGGCCCTCATAGACGGCAAGGTGGTCTTCTCCGAGGAGACGCCGTGGGATCCGTACTTCCAGAAGGACCCGAGCTACCACATTGAGGGGATAAATGACTCGCTCAAGCGCGCCGCGGCCCACCTGCCGCGCGTCGACGCGATCGGCGGCAGCGCGGCCGGCATTTACGTCAACAACGAGGTGCGCGTCGCCTCCCTCTTCCGGGGCATCCCCGCCGAGGTTTTCGAGACCGACATAAGGCGGCTCTTCTTCACGCTCCAGGCTCGATGGGGCGGGATCCCATTCGAGGTGGCGAACGACGGCGAGGTCGCTGCCCTGGCGGGCTCGATGGCGCTCGGCGACAACGCCGTCCTCGGGATCTCCATGGGGACAAGCCAGGCGGGCGGCTACGTGAAGCCGGGCGGCGAGATCACGCCGTGGCTCAACGAGCTTGCCTTCGCCCCCGTGGACTACCGCAAGGGAGCCCCCGTCGACGAGTGGTCCGGCGACTCCGGTTGCGGCGTGCAGTATTTCTCCCAGCAGGCGGTCGCGCGCCTCGCCGACAAGGCGGGATTTGTTTTCGACGCCGAAATGCCGGCCCCCGAGAGGCTTGTCGCGGTCCAGGCCGCAATGGCGGCCGGCGACAAGCGCGCCGAGCTGGTCTACGACTCGGTGGGCTCCTACCTCGGCTATTCGATCGGCCACTACTCAGACTTCTATCACCTGAAGCACGTCCTCGTGATGGGCCGGGTGACCTCCGGCGCCGGTGGCGAGAGGATCATACGCCGGGCGCGGGATGTACTCGCCTCCGAGTTCCCCGCGGCGGCCTCGCGCACCCGCGTCCTCATGCCCGACGAGAAGGACAAGCGGCACGGCCAGGCCATCGCCGCGGCAAGCCTTCCCTCAATTCGTGAAACTGCAGGCTCGCACACCACGCAGCCGAACCCCAAATAGGCCCCAGTGAATTTCTCGAACCCCGGAGCCGACGTCTACGTTCTCGACCCGGCGCTCACCCCAGAGCAGGCACTTCGGAGCGTGACGCACCTCTGTGTCGGCGCCCACCAGGATGACATCGAGATCATGGCGCAGTCGGGTATCAGTGACTGCCTCGGCGTTCCCGGCAAGGCGTTCGGCGGAGTGGTGGTGACAAACGGAGCCGGCTCTCCGCGCACGGGCGCCTTCGCCTCGTACACCGACCACCAGATGCTAGCCGTCAGGCGCGAGGAGCAGCGCGAGGCCGCACGCATCGGCCACTACGCGATCCAGCTGCAGCTCTCGCACCCAAGCTCCGACATCAAAAACCCGAAGCACCCGGGCGTCGCGGCGGACCTACTCTCCATTTTCTCGGGCTGCCGTCCCGACGTCGTCTTCCTGCACAACCCCGCCGACAAGCATGACACCCACATCGCGGTGCTTCAGCGCTGCCTCGCGGCTATCAAGGCCCTTCCCGCGGACAAGCGGCCAGCGCGCGTCCTCGGGTGCGAGGTGTGGCGCGACCTTGACTGGCTTCCTGACTCCGAGAAGGTGGCCCTCGACTCGGGCAGGCATCCCGAGCTCGCCCGCAAGCTCCTCGCCGTCTTCGACTCACAGGTGAGCGGCGGCAAGCGCTACGACATCGCTGCGATCGGCCGCAGGGCCGCGAACGCAACCTTCCACACTTCCCATTCGACGGATGCCGTCGCGGGCATCACCTGGGCAATCGACCTTACACCCGTCACCAAGGACGGGGGCCCATCCATCGGCGAGTTCACGGCCTCCATCATATCCCGCTTCGGCGAGGATGTGGCGAAGCGCATCGCCGCCTGGGCCTGACGGGCCCTACCCCGCCGTCTTGCGCGCGCGGTCTCCGTGGCGGTACGCCATCGGAGAAACACCGTAGGCCGTGTGAAACGCCCTGCTGAAACTGTAGATTGAGGTGAAGCTGCAGAGCTCGGCGATCTCCGTCACCCTCCGCTGGGTGAGACGAAGGAGCCCGCACGCCTTCTCGAGGCGAAGGCGGCGCAAGTGGCGCCCGAGGCTGACGCCACACGAGGCTCGGAATCGCGCCCGAAGGTGGCTTGAGCTGATGCCAAGGGACCTTGCTATCTCCTTAACACTCAATGGGTCCTCATTGCTCTGGGCAATCTGGTTCACCTGCATGATGAGCCCCGGCGCCGTCGGCGGCTTGTGGTGGCGCCTGAGGATCGGCTCGGCCTGCCGTATCCGCTGCAGCAGCACCGATAGGAGCAGGCTTGTCAGGTCTCCCTCGCCGCGGGTGAGGTAGGCCTCGACAAGCTCAGCGCACGTCTGGCGCACCGCGTGCGCGAGGACGAACGGCCGGAAGCGCAGCGCCTGGAGCGGCGCCGCATCGATCATGTCAAAAGTGATAAAGATCCAGCGGAGGTCCTCCTGCTCCGGCTGGATGTAGTCGTGGAACTGAAACGGCATGACCAGGAGGCCCTCGTCGGGGTTGAGCCGGATCGCGCGGTCGTCCACCGCGACCGTCACGGCGGTCTCGAGTGCGAGGATGAGAACGAACCTGTGGTGCAGCGCGCGTCCGCGCTGCGGGCGGTTCAGATCAGTCGCACTTCGCCTGCAGAAGCATATGATGTTGTCGGGAAGCGCGAGCGGGGCCGCGCGCTTTCCGTGCAGCGGACGCAGCGGAGAGGGAAGAAGCAGCGCGAGTTTCTCGAGCGAAAGGATACGAACGTTGGCGGTTTCTGACATTTTTGTTAAAAACATCGTCATTTATGCCATTTTTTAACGGCCACGCCAGCGTTATCATGGGCGCGCTAAAAACAAACCGCCACATCCGTTCACCCCGGCGATGTCTGGCTCTCCAAACTTGAACCTAATTTTTCCAGCGCGCCAGCATGCTGAGGACACGGCCCCCTTACGGGCCGGCTCCCGCATCGGCGCCGCCGGGGGAGCTCGCCGCTGCGCCAGCGGAACTACCGACTGACCTCATCCCGCCAGAGTTAGGGCGTCTGCCGCGGGGAACCATTTCAGTCCCCGAACAAGGCACGCCAGGAAAGCACCTCAATAAATTTCAGACCGCCAACCAGGCGGCCTGTCTAGGCCCTGTTTTGTGTCCAACAAGTTAGAACCAAAATCACCATGATACCTGACCCTCGCGACCATTCCGGTCTCCTGAGCACGCTGCGCAAAACCGCCGCGTGTTCGATCCTCGCCCTTGGTATAACGGGCTCCGCGTTCGCACAGACCGCGGCTACATCGACAACCACGACAACGACCACAACGACTGCTGCCACGGCCGCCCCAGGCGCGCCCGACCAGCCCGTTGAGCTCGGCGCCTTCGTCGTCAACGGATACGCGAGCAGCCTCGAGTCATCGCTGGCCGCCAAGCGCTCCTCCGACGACAACGTTGAGATCATCACCGCAGAGGACGTGGGCAAGTTCCCGGACACGAACCTTGCAGAGTCCCTCTCCCACCTTCCCGGCGTCACGGTCGACTACCTCTTCGGTGAGGGCGAGCGCGTCAGCATCGAGGGCACGGACCCGAATCTCAACCGCGTGCTCCTGAACGGCGAGCCCGTCTCGTCGGCCGACTGGTACGTCCTGGACAACCAGAGCCGCCAGTTCAACTACCTCCTCCTAAGCCCCGACCTGGTCAGCCAGGCCGAGGTCTACAAGACCTGGGAGCCGAAGCTCCTCGAGGGTTCGCTCGGAGCCACGGTCATGGTCGACACCCGCGATCCGCTCGCGATGAAGTCCATGGTCTTCACCGGCACCGTCACGGACGACTACAATGACAGGAACAAGAAGAACGAGGGCAGCCTCTCCGCGATGTTCAGCTGGCACAACGACGCCAAGACGATCGGCATCATGATCGGTGGCGAGGACAACCGCGATTACCTGCGCCGTGACGGCGTTGAGTCCCTGTCCGAGCAGAACAACACGAACCTCGGCGTCGGCGGCCCCGTAACCGGCCAGCCCGCTGGTCCCTGGGTCACCGCTGAGGTCGTCAACACGGCCGAGTTCCTGCAGCTGCGCCACCACGAGGGCGGCAACGTTGCCCTCGAGCTCGCCCCGACGGACCGCCTGACGATCGAGTTCACCGGCCTCTACGTGAAGCAGACGATGAACAACGTTAACTTCTCGTACTACATCTACCCGGGCGACAACTGGTCCGGCCTGCCGAACATCACGAACGCAACGGTCACGAACGGCGTCCTGAACAGCTACACGATCAACAGCGCCCCGCTCGTCATCGACGCGTTCAACCGCGCTGCCCAGATCATCACCCAGGACTACAACATGAAGACCACCTACAAGGGTGAAGACTTCGACCTGACGGTGAACGCGGGCGGCACACGCGCCACCGGCGGCACGCAGCACCAGTTCTTCGGCGAGTACTTCGTCTTCGCCAACGCGAACATCTCCGAGGGCAAGAACTCCTCCTCGTTCCAGGTCACCGGCGTCCCCGGCGCCGACGCGAACGCCACGAATCTCAACAGCGGCGCTGACTTCAGCGCGGCCGGCGAGCCCAGCTTCGACTACGGCAACATCGCGAGCAACCCCGAGGTTGACGACGAGAAGTGGATTCAGATGGACGTCACGGTCCCCCTGAAGGGCGCCCTGAAGAACCTCCAGGCCGGCATGCGCATCAGCGACCACAAGGCCGGTGAGACCGGTCTCGTCGCCAGCGTCCCCGGTGCCGACGAGGTCCCGACCCCGCTGTCCGCCATCGGCGTCTCCTCCGCCCCCGGCAACTACCTGTCCGGCCTCCCGGACATCACGAGCTCGATGTCACAGCACGTCCTGACGAACTCCTACGGCTCGGTCGCCAACTTCATTGGCAGCCTGCCCGAGGGCAACGGCCAGACGCTCCTGCAGTACTTCGACGGCAAGCCCACGCAGGACGGTGCGGTCTTCACCTCCACGCCGACCTTCACGATCGACGAGCGCATCACGGCCGCCTACGCCGAGTCATCGTTCACCGATGGCCCGCTGAGCGGCAACTTCGGTGCCCGCGCGGTCGAGACGACGACGACGAGCGCCAGCTACAACCTGAGCACGCCCACGCCGACCCTCCAGTCGACGCAGAGCACCTACGACAACTTCCTGCCCGCGGTCAACCTGAGCTACGACCTAGCCAAGGACCAGATCCTGCGCTTCGGGGTGTCCGAGGTCATTGCCCGCCCGAACACGGCGGCCGAGGCTGACTGGGTTGAGCTCTACGACTCGACGCTCGCCGGTGTTGGTGGCAACGCGAACCTGAAGGCCGACCAGTCGACCAACCTCGACCTCGCCTACGAGAACTACTTCGCGCGCAACTCGTACTTCGCCGTGAACTTCTTCTACAAGGACATCACGAACTACATCGTCAACGCGACCTCGCCCGAGCAGTGGACGGACTACTCCCTCACGGGTCACCCCACGGAGACCTACGAGATCACCCGCCCCTCCAACGGCGGCGCGGCGACCTCGGAGGGTGCCACGGCGTCCTACCAGCAGGCACTGGCCCTCGGCTTCGGCATCCAGGCCAACTACACCATCATGCACACGTCCAGCGCGAGCGGCCCCCTGCCCTTCTCGTCCAAGAACCAGCTGAACATCAGCCCGTTCTACGAGAACAAGTGGTTCTCCATCCGCGCGACGTACGCCTGGCGCGACGACTACGTCTCGAGCTCGTTCAACGGCTCGAGCTCGGTTTGGACTGCCCCCTACGGCAGGATCAACCTGAACGGCGCGATCAACATCACGAAGAACATCTCGCTCATCCTGGCGGCCACGAACCTCACCGACGAGACGTACCACCAGTACTACAAGAACGTCGGCGCCGGCTCGGTGCTGGCCGACGAGTACAAGGATGGCCGCGGCTACTCCGCCGCGATCCATTGGAACTTCTAAACCTTATCCCCGGGCCTGTAGAACCCGGGGGTGTTTAGGGAGCAGTGAGTAGGCCCGGATGCTTCGGCATCCGGGCCTTTTTCTTTGGAAGAATCTGGATACCCCGGCCGGGGCGTCCAATCTGGCTTACCCGGCCAACCCATGAAGGCGATACTAGGCATCTCCGGCTACTACCATGACTCCGCCGCCGCCCTGGTGGTGGATGGCCGGGTCGTCGCCGCGGCGCAGGAGGAGCGCTTCACGAGGATCAAGCACGACAGCAGCTTCCCGGCGAACGCCGTCGACTACTGCCTGAGGGAGGCCGGCATCGGCCCCGGCGACCTCGACCACGTGGTCTTCTACGAGAAGCCGTTCCTCAAGTTCGAGCGCCTGCTGGAGACCCACATGGCCGTCGCGCCCAGGGGATTCAGGACCTTCTGCATGGCGATGCCGATCTGGATCCACGAGAAGCTGCGGCTCTCGAGCGAGATGGGAAAGGGGCTTAGGGGCCTCTACAAGGGCCGGTACGTCTACGTGGAGCACCACGAGGCGCACGCCGCCAGCGCCTTCTTTCCCTCCCCGTTCGAGGAGGCTGCGGTGCTGACGATGGACGGCGTCGGCGAATGGGCGACCGCGAGCATCGGCCGCGGCCAAGGCAACGAGATCACGCTCAGCCACGAGATGCACTTCCCTCACTCGATTGGCCTCCTCTACTCGGCTTTCACTTATTTCTGCGGGTTCAGGGTCAACAGCGGCGAGTACAAGCTGATGGGCCTGGCCCCATTCGGCGAGCCGAGGTACGCGGACGCGATCACGGGCAAGCTGATGGACCTTCGCGAGGACGGCTCATTCCGCCTGGATATGTCCTATTTCGACTACTGCGGTGGCCTCACGATGACGTCCAGGGCCTTCGATGGGCTATTCGGTGGGCCGCCGAGAAAGGCCGAGTCCCTGATCACCCAGAGGGAATGCGACCTCGCTGCGTCGATACAGAAGGTCACCGAGGATGTGATGCTGCGGATGGCCAGGCATGCCCATACCCTTACGGGCTCTAAGAACCTGTGCCTCGCGGGTGGTGTCGCGCTTAACTGCGTCGGCAACGGCAGGCTGCTCCGGGAATCCCCCTTCGAGAACCTGTGGATCCAGCCGGCCTCTGGCGACGCGGGAGGGGCGCTCGGCGCCGCGCTCTTCACCTGGCACCAGCTGCTCGAGAACCCGCGCCAGGTGGAGCAACCGGACGCACAGCAGGGATCCCTCCTGGGACCCTCCTATTCGCCACGCGAGACCGAGGACTTCCTTCGGGAAAAGAAGGCCGTGTACCGGCACCACCCGGGCGGTGAGGGCCTCTGCAAGGCCGTGGCGGCTTTCGCGGCCGAGGGAAAGGTCATCGGCTGGATGCAGGGGCGCATGGAGTTTGGCCCGAGGGCGCTCGGCAGCCGCAGCATCCTCGGGGATGCCCGCGACCCAAGGATGCAGAGCGTCATGAACCTGAAGATAAAGTTCAGGGAGTCCTTCAGGCCGTTCGCCCCTATTGTCCTGCGGGACCGTGTCCGCGACTACTTCGACCTGGAGGAGGGGGCCGACAGCCCGTACATGCTCCTGGTTGCCCAGGTGAACGGCGAAAGGCTCACCAAGGAGGCCCAAGGCTCCGCCTCGGGGCTCAACCGGATCAACGAGATCCGCTCCTCGATTCCCGCGGTCACCCATGTCGATGGCTCGGCCAGGATCCAGACGGTCGACCGCGAGCGGAACCCACGTCTTACGGAGCTTCTCGAGGCGTTTGACGCCGCGACGGGATGCCCGGTCATGATCAACACGAGCTTCAACGTCCGGGGCGAGCCGCTCGTCTGCACCCCCGCGGACGCCTACACCTGCTTCATGGCGATCGACATCGATGTCCTCGTGATCGATGACTACGTGCTCCTCAAGGAGGAGCAACCGGCGGGGTCCTCCCCGGACCGGACGGCCCACCTCGGGAAATTCAGCCTCGATTAGGGGGCCCTCATGTCGCTGATCCGCATCTCCAAGAACCCACCCGGCAAGCAGCTTGTTGTCTTTGCCCTGGCTTGGGCGGTCTTCGTGGGCTCAGTCGGTTTCGCGGACTGGCACCACGGCCGGCCGCGCGCTGCGGGGATCCTGTGGACCGTCGCCCTCCTCCTGCCGCTCACCGGTCTCGTGAGCCGGAAGCCCCTCAAGGTCGCGTTCGTGGGCCTAAGCTATGCCACCTACCCGATCGGCCTCGTGGTGTCGCACATCGCCTTGGCGATTGTCTATTTCCTGGCGCTGACCCCCATTGGTCTCGTGATGCGCGCCCTGGGCAGGGACCCCCTCTCGCGAAAGTTCGACCCCTCGAAGAAATCGTATTGGATCCCGAGGAACACGACCAAGTCGCCCCAAAGCTACTTCAAGCAGAACTAAACATGCCAGAGACCAAGGACAACGCCTTCAGCAAGGAAGCCGCCGGGAAACAGAAGGGCCCCCTGGCGGAATTCGTCAGCTTCGCGCTCAACAACAAGAAGTGGTGGCTGACCCCCGTGATCGTGGTCCTTCTCCTGGTCGCCGTGCTCGCCGTCCTCGGCGGAACTGGCGTGGCACCCTTCATCTACTCGCTCTTTTAGGGGAGTCTCGTCTCGGCGCGCATACGCTCGACGAGCTTGCCGATGGAGGCGGTGACCTCCGGGTCGCCGTCGAACGGGGACAGCCTCTGCGCCTGCGCCAGGTGCTCCATCATCTCGTAATTGCGTCCGAGCTTGTAGAGCTTGAGGGCCACGGTGAGTTCGAAGGTCGACGTGACGGGTCCACTCAACTCGGCGGTCTCGAGGTTCGCAACCTCGCCCTCCGCGTCAGACTTGGCCTCACAGGCCTTCGCGGCCCTCAGGCTGTTGGCCTGGTTCCGTGGCTGTGAGGGAGCTGTCGAGAGGCTGAGCGCCGCCGCGTCGTCGGCATGGCCTTGCTTCGTGATGATCGCCACTGCGGCCTCGAGGGCGTCCTCGTTCGATGGGTCGTCCGCGAGGACCCCCTTGAAGGCAGCCAGGGCGCCCGCGTCGTCACCTGACCCGCTGAGAAGTCCGGCCCTGACGATTCGCATGCGGATGTCGCCCGGCCTCTTCGCGATCTCGCCATCCATGAACTTGAGCCCTTCGGAATACTGCTTCGTCCTTGTCCAGAAGTCGGAGAGGACGGGCGCCAGCATGTCCAGGTCCGCGCCCGAGCCCACGGCATTCATCAGGACGGCCTTCGCCTCGTCGTTCCTGTCGAGGCGCATGAGGATTGAGGCCTCGTCCGCACTCAGGGCAAAGTCTCGGGGTAGGAGCTCGCCGGCTCGGCGCGCTAGGGCCAGTGCACCCTCGATGTCACCGGTGTCCAACTTGATGCCCTCGAGAATACCAGCTAGCGAGGGGTTGTCAGGATCCGCTGCCAATGCCTTGGTCGCGACGGTTCCGGCCTGCGCGAGCGTGACTTCATACTTCATGACCTGGGACGCATCCTTAATCTCCGCCGCGAAGCGCGCCTCGTCATACACGTGGGTCAGTTGGTTCGTGAACGGCGGCTTTCGAACGAGGACATCGATCCTGAGCAGCATCGGCAGGCGCTCGTGCTCGGAAAAAGCCAGGGCCTGTGCGCAGTCCGCGCGTCCCATCATCCACCCTCGAGCGTCCGCCTTGCCGAACAGCGCATCGGAGCAAGCGTGCGCCATGAGACGCCCGAGAATCACATTACCATCCCAGTCGAAGTGCACGTGCTCGAAGAGGATCTCGCGACCGCTGATCGGCTCAGTCGAGGCGGGATCGGAACCGAGCGCCATCGCGCTGTCCAGGAGGACGACATCTTTCGGGTTTTGCCGGGCGACCGAGCGGATCGCATCGCAGATCCTGGGGTCCGGCCTGAACCGCAGCGCATCCCAGTGGAGCGCGTCCGCGAAATGCCGCCGGGCATCCTCTGTCGCCCCCGCGTGGAGGTCCAGGTTGCCGAGCATGAATGACGTCTCCGCGTACTGGGGGTCGATCTCGAGCGCCCGGCCGAGGCTCACCCTCGCCCTGTCGCGGTCCCAGAGGAGCCATTCCAGCTTTCCCTCGTCGAACGCCTCCTTCCATTCCTTGAGTTTTTCAGGCGAGAGGCCGGACTTATGCACGGACAGGAATGGGGCGCAGTCCTTCAAATTCGTGACGACCGTGCAAAGGACGGTCTTGGCGCCCGCGCTGGAGGCGGCCTTGACGATCCCCGTCAGGTTCGCCGTGAAGTTGGCGTAGACTCTCTCGAGCCTCGGGTCGTCGCCAGGCACCGCATTGTTGACGAACATCGACATGCCTCCCCACTCCGCCGGTTTTCCCCTGTGCTTGGCCAGGCGGCCAACGATGGCGCCGAAGAGCTGGCCCGTCCGCGTCGAGCGGATGAAGACGCTTGAGCGGATCACCCAGAGCGGCGGCATCTGCGAGAGGTAGGCGCATCCAGGCCCGTAGGGACCCACCACCTCGTTGTTGCCCATGTAGACCAGGAACAGGTCGGGCTCGTAGTCGGCCATCTCTCGCGCGACCTGGTAGACGACGTGGGAGTTGATGGCCACAATCCCGGTGTTGATGACCTCGAACTCCCTCCCGGGATAGCGCGCGCGCAGCTGCGCGCGGACCTGGGGCGCAAAGGCGAAGGTGGGGACGGGGATGCCCTGGGCCGCCGATTCTCCGAGCACGACGATCCGCACCGTGCCCGGAGCCTTGTGCGCTGCCATCCGGAAGTTGAGCGGGCGAAGGTCGAAGTTTCCGGGGAGGAACAGGCTCGCGAAGTCCGGATTCGTCCTGAGGAAGCCCGGCTTCTCATCGGGGATCATGAAGGTCGTGGCCCGCCCATATCCCCCAAGTCGCAGTCCTCCCTCAAGGGCCAGCAGCATGAGGATGGGCAGCCCCGCCGCCAGCGAGAGACGCGCGAGCCACGGGTAACGGATGGAGGTCTTGCTCGGGTCGTCGGCCATCCTAGGGATTCCTCGCCTTCATCCGGGCAAGTGCATTTCGCGCGACCTCGAAGTTGGGCCGGATCTCGAGCGCCAGCTCCAGCTGGTGCTCCGCCTCGGCTATCGGGTGGCCGTTGATGGCCAGGCTGACACCGAGGCAGAAATGCGCCTCGGCGAATCCCGGGTTCAGCCTCACGGCCTCCTGAAACTCCAAGACCGCCTCGGGGCTTCGCCCACTTGCCCCGGCGAGGACGAGGCCAAGGCCGTAATGGGCTTCAGCATCGGAGGCATCCAGGCGGATGGCTTCACGGTACTCGGAGACGGCCGCGTCCCTTTGACCCCGCATCCTCGAGAGCGTGTTGGCCAGGTTCAGGTGGATCTGCGCGCTCGACGGCTCGAGCCGGAGTGCCGTGCGGTATTCGGCCAGAGCCTCACCGGCTCCGTCCGTCGTGTGGGACAGGGCAACGCCGAGATTGCTGTGCGCCTGCGCAAAGTCCGGGTTGAGCGCGATGGCCTTGCGGTACTCCGCCACCGCATCTTCCAGTCGTCCCTGGATCAGGGAGAGGGCGTTCCCGAGGTCGTAGTGGTAGTCCGCAACCGTGGGTGCGAGGCGGATCGCTGTCTCAAACTCCGTGACCGCGCCCGGCAGGGATATTCTCTCGCCCAGGAGAAGCGTTCCCAGGTTGGCGTGGGCGGCATCGTAGTCGGGCCGGATTTTGATCGCCCGCTCAAGGTGCACCTTTGCGTCGTCCAGCCGGCCGGGAACATCCTCGAGCGCCACGCCCAGGTTGTTCTCCGCCGCGGCGTAGTCCGGGTTGTAGCGGATGGCCGCCTCGTATTCCGCGATCGCCTCGTCGGCATGGCCGGGACGCTTGAGGAGCGCGCTCGCCAGGTTGTTGTGCGCCTCCCAGTGGTCGGGCTTCAACCGCACCGTGGCCCGGTATTCATCGATGGCCTCGTCGATGTGGTCGGGCTTCATCCCCAGGTCGACCGCGAGGTTATAGTGCATGAGCCACGCCGAGGGATTCTCCGCGATCGTTGCGTGGTAGAGGACCACGGAGCTGCGGTAGTCTCGCGCCTGCCTAGAGGAAAGGAACCCGAGGAAGAGCGGCAGCGCCATGAACAGACCCGCCTTGAGCGCCGTCCCGGGAGGAATCGACCGAAGCGCGTACCAGATGAGCCACGCCGCCGGCACAATCAGCCCGATGCTCGCCAGGTACTGGAAATGATCTGCGACAAACGAGAACCGGAAGGGATAGACGTTAACAAAACCGAGCGCCGGAAACAGGGTCCCGATGAAGAACAAGAGTCCAGCCACGAACCCGCGGTTCCTCCTGGAAAGGACGAGGGCCGCCACCACGACGATAATCACCCCCAGAAGGTAGAGCCACTGCGTGGCGTCATGGGCCGAAAGCGTCCACCTGGGGTAGATGAACATGAGGTGGCTCGGCCAGAAGAGCCGCCCGGCATAGAAAGCCACCACCCTGCCCGCAAGTTGGAGGCGTTCGAGGAACGTGAACGAGAAATCAGCACCCTCGGCGCCAATGTAGTGCTTCTCGGCCCAGGCCGTGAAAAGTCCGCTCGCTGCCGCGAGGACGAACCAGGGCACAAGCGGAAGGACGTCCTTTCTTCCCTCGATCTTGCCCCTCCTCCACCAGAGGAAGACGAGGAGCGCCGCGGGAAGCGTCGCCGTGACGGTCTTCGTGAGGAGCGCCAGGACAAATAGGACCAGGGCCCAGGAATACAGGCTGCGACGCCGGGTCGCATCGAACCGGAGATAGACCAGAGCCGAGGCCAGGTAGAAAACAGCGGAGAGCGTGTTCTTCTGCTCCGAGATCCAGGCGACGGATTCCACGCAGACCGGGTGGAGTGCGAAGATGAGCGCCGGAAGCCGCGGCACGGGAACCGCGAACATGCGCAGGATGACAAAGAGGAGCCACGCGGCCGCCGCATGGAAGAGGACGTTCACCAGGTGGTAACCGAGGACGGTGTCGCCCCAGAGCCGGTGCTCCACCCAGAAGGCCGAGTGCAGGAGCGGGTAGTACTGCTGGGTAGCGCCGACTTCGAACCAGATGCGCCAGAGCCCATGGAGCGAGCGAAGCGACAGCTTCGTCACGTGGGCGTCGTCGTCCCAGAGCATCCCGCCGGTGAGCGCGGGCAGGTAGGCCACGACCACCAGCCCCAGGATAAGGCAGGCTGTCAGGGCCGCCTCGGCGTCCGCCCAAGCGGGCTTTGCCGGCCGGAAAGCTGGGGAGGACTCCACGCCTCCAATCTCGGATCATCGGTGAAAAGGGGTCAAGTGCACGCTCCCGGGAGCCCAGGCTCCCCGTGATTCTCCCTCTGGGGAAAACCCCGCTGTGGCAGCGATGTTAAAAACATAGTCATTTCTGCCATTTTTTAACGGAGCCGATGCGAATACCATGATCGCCAGGCTGGAATTACCGTAAAAACTACAGCGCAACCCTCACCATGACAGGTTCATCGGCCGCAGCGCCCAGCAGATTCGAGCACGTCCCCCTCGCCGTCTTCCCGAGCAGCAAGGCCGCGTCCCAGGCCGTCGCCCGCGACATCGCCGCCCTGATACGCACAAGGGCCGCCGAGAAGCGCACCGCCGTCCTCGGCCTCGCCACCGGGTCGACGCCCCTGGGGCTCTACGCCGAGCTCGTCCGGTTGCACCGCGAGGAGGGCCTCAGCTTCAAGAACGTCGTCACCTTCAACCTCGACGAGTACTACCCGATCCAGCCGTCAAACCCGAGGAGCTACCGGCACTTCATGCAGTCGCACCTGTTCGACCACGTGGACATCCCCGCGGCGAACACGAACGTGCCCGACGGGACGGTGCCCGCCGGCTCGGTCGACGCGCACTGCCAGGAGTACGAGGAGCGGATCCGCGCCGCGGGCGGGATCGACTTCCAGATCCTCGGCATCGGCCGCACGGGCCACATCGGCTTCAACGAGCCGGGCAGCGCCAGGCGCTCCCGGACGCGCATGGTGACGCTGGACTCGCTCACGCGCCGCGACGCGGCGGGCGACTTCGGCGGCGAGGAAAACACCCCCCACAGGGCCATCACGATGGGCGTGCGCACGATCCTCGAGGCGCGCCGCGTGGTCCTCATGGCATGGGGCCAGCACAAGGCCGAGATCGTCCGCGAGGCGGCCGAGGGCCCGGTGACCCCGCAGGTGACAGCCTCCTTCCTGCAGGAGCACGACCAGGTCCACTTCGTGATCGACGAGGCCGCGGCAGGCGCCCTCACGCGCAACCGCACGCCCTGGCTCTTAGGCGCCCTGGGCGACATGGGGCTTGAGTGGGATCCCAGCATGATGCGCCGCGCGATCATCTGGCTCTCCAAGCTGAGGAAGAAGGCGATCCTCAAGCTGACGGACGACGACTACAACGAGGCTGGCCTCCAGGACCTCCTGCGGATCCAGGGCGCGGCGTACGACGTCAACCTGGCGGGCTTCTACCAGCTCCAGCACACGATCACCGGCTGGCCGGGCGGCCGCGACCCGGCGCACACGCGCCCCGGCGCCTCCTCCGTCCATCCGCTCCGGGCGCCCTCCGCGGGCGTCTTCCCGAAGCGCATCCTGGTCCTTTCCCCCCACCCCGACGACGACGTGATCGGCATGGGCGGCACGCTGTGCCGCCTGGTCGAGCACGGCCACGCGGTGCACGTCGCCTACCAGGTCTCGGGTGCCAGCTCCGTCTCCGACGAGGCCCTGGCCCGGGCGCTTCGGTTTGTGAGGGACTCCGGCCTCGCGGGAACCGAAAGCACGGCCCGCCTTGAGGAGCTCTGCGCTGACCATGAGGCCGCGGGCTCGCTTCCCGAATCCCCCGAGACGCAGCAGTGGAAGGGCATCGTGCGCCGCCAGGAGGCGCTGGCCGCGGCCCGTGTCTGCGGCGTCCCCTCCGAGAGGCTTCATTTCCTCGACCTGCCCTTCTACCGCTCGAGCCCCGGCAAGCGTCGTCTGCTGACCGATGCCGACCGCTCGATCATGAAGGACCTCCTCACGAGCGTGAGGCCCCACCTTATCTTCGCAGCGGGCGACCTCGACGACCCGCACGGGACGCACCGCCTGTGCCTCCACGCGCTGCGGGAGGCGATGGCCGAGCTCTCCACGGATGCCTGGGTCGCCGAGAGCGAGCTCTGGCTCTACCGCGGGGCGTGGTCGGAGTGGTCGGCGGACGAGATCGACATGGCCGTGCCGCTGAGCCCCCAGGAGGTCTTGAGGCGCCGCAGGGCGATCTTCTGCCACGAGACGCAGAAGGACATGGCACTCTTCTTGGGTGACGACAGGCGCGAGTTCTGGCAAAGGTCCGAGGACCGCAGCCGGCGCCTCGCCGAAACCTACAATGCCCTGGGCCTCGCCGAGTACGAGGCCATCGAAGCCTTCAAAAGATATGCCCCGGAAGAATTCCTTAGCGATCTGCCTCTTTAGCCTGATCGCGTCCGCGTCGGCGGCCCCCCTCCCGGTCGACGTGATGCCGGCCCCGGCCGAGGCCAGGGCAACCGGCGAGCGCTTCGCAGCCGCAGGCGCCCTGGACATCTCGGCGGCCAAGTCAAACCACCGCCTGGACCTGGCCCTCATGAGGGCCAAGGGCCGCTGGCAGGAGCGGATGAGCGGAGCCAAGGCCGGCTCATCCACGAAGCTTGTCGTCGAGTGCGAGGTCTTCAGCCCCGACATCCCGAAGCCGACCGAGGACGAGTCCTACAGCCTCGAGGTCTCGGCCAGTGGCAGCGTGCTCAAGGCCCACACCGACATCGGCGCCCTCCGGGGGCTCCAGAGCTTCCTGCAGCTGCTCCGGGTCGACAACACGGGGGCCACCCTCCCGGTCGTGAGCATCCGGGACAAGCCGCGCTTCCCCTGGCGCGGGCTCATGATCGATGTCGCCCGCAGGTGGCAGCCGATGGGCGTCATCCAGCGCAACCTGTCCGCCATGGAGGTCGTGAAGCTGAACGTCCTTCACCTTCACCTGACCGAGGACCAGGGATTCCGGATCGAGAGCTTCACGCATCCCGAATTGCAGGGCCTGGGATCGGACGGGAAGTATTTCACGCAGGCGCAGATTAGGACGCTCATCTCCTTCGCCGCGGACCGCGGCATCCGGATCGTGCCGGAGTTCGACATCCCGGGACACGCCACCAGCTGGGTCGTCTCCCACCCCGAGATCGCTAGCCTGCCGGGCCCCTACGGCATCGAGAGGCAGTGGGGCGTCTTCAACCCGGTCCTGGACCCGACGAAGGAGAAGACCTACAAGATACTCGGGGACTTCCTGGGCGAGATGGCGGCCCTCTTCCCCGACCCGTACATGCACATCGGGGGTGACGAGAACAACGGCGTGCAGTGGAACGCGAACCGGAAGATCCAGGCCTACATCAGGGACCACCGCCTTGCCGGGAACGCCGGGCTGCACGCGATGTTCAACCAGAGGATCGACGGAATCCTCCAGAAGAACGGCAAGCACCTGGTGGGTTGGGACGAGATCCTGAACCCCGAGCTTCCCAAGGACTGCGTGATCGATTCCTGGAGGGGCCCCGATGCCCTCGGCCAGACCGCCGTCGCAGGCCTCGACTGCATCCTCTCAAATGGCTTCTACATCGACCTCTGCTACTCGGCGGCCGACCACTACGCCACCGAGCCGATCCCTGACGACTCCAAGCTGACGCTCGAGCAGCGCACGCACATCCTGGGCGGCGAGGCCACGATGTGGGCCGAGTGGGTCAGCCCGGAGACGATCGACTCCAGGATCTGGCCAAGGACGGCCGCGGTCGCCGAGCGCCTGTGGTCTCCGCGCGAGACCCGCGACGTGAAGGAGATGTACCGCCGCCTCGACATCGTGAGCGAGCGCCTCTCGGAGGCCGGCTCACTCCACGACAAGAACAGGGAGGTCATGCTGCGGCACCTGGTGGGCGAGAACCTGGGCGTCGAGGGCATCGACTCCCTGAAGACGATGGTCGAGCTCTTGGAGCCCGTGAAGCATTACCGCCGCGGCGGGATCCAGATTTGGAGCAACCAGCTGGTGCCGCTTGTGGGGCTAGCTGATGCCGTCCAGCCGGAGAGCGCCGCTTGCCGCCACCTGGCCTGGGACGTCGACAGCATGCTCTTTGGCTCGGCCACGATCGACAAGGCGACCGTGAGGCAGGTGAGCCTGTCCTTCGACTTCTGGCGCACCGAGGCCAAGGGCATCGACAAGCTGGCCGACACCTACCCGGCTGTGAGGGAGGCCATCCTCCCGGCCCATGCCATCGTGAGTGCCTGCGGGCCGGCCTCGGATGCCTCGCAGTCGCTCCTCTCGGGCAAGCCGCTCGACCAGGCTGCGCTGAACGCCGCGCTGGCCACCCTCGACCAGGCCACCATTAAGAACGAGTCCGCGACCGTGTTCCCGGGGCTTAACTCCATAAGGCTCATGGTCGCCGCCGCGGCAAAGCAGGAGCTCGAGTCCAAGATGGACGCCGAGGCCTGGCACGCGCTCGTCATCGCCACCGCATTTCCTCCCGGATCCCCCGCGAACGAGGTCCCCTGAACCCCCAATCCCTTCCATGGCCGCTTCAACTGACAAGACGAACTACAACCGATTCCTCCTGCTCGTGGCGGGCCTGGGCGGACTCCTCTACGGAGTCGACGTCGGGATCATCTCGGGCGCCCTGCCCTACCTCCAGGCCACGTCCCATCTCAATGCGGGCCAGCTCTCCTTCATCGTGGCCGCGGTGCTGCTGGGCAGCGTCATCTCGACGCTCTTCGCGGGCATCCTCGCGGACTGGATGGGGCGCAAGTGGCTCATGGCCGCGAGCGGCGTCCTCTTTGTCGCCAGCATTCCCGTCATCGCGCTCTCGAACGGCTATTGGTTCCTGGTCTTCGGACGGCTGCTGCAGGGCGTGAGCGCGGGCCTGATCGGCGTCGTCGTCCCCCTGTACCTCGCCGAGTGCCTCAACGCCAAGAGCCGCGGCAAGGGCACCGGCATCTTCCAGTGGCTCCTGACGCTCGGCATCGTGGCCGCGGCGTTCATCGGCATCTATTTCAGCATCCGCGTGGCCGCCGTGGAGAAGCTCGGCGACCCGGCCAAGCTCTTCGCCTTCAAGGACACGGCCTGGCGCAGCATCTTCTGGGTCTCCCTCCCCCCCGGCATCCTTTTTGTGATCGGCAGCTTCATGGTCTCCGAGTCTCCCCGCTGGCTGCACAGGAAGGGCCGCAGCGCGGAGGCACGCGTGGCACTCCTTCGCTCCCGCTCCGAGGAGGAGGCCGACCTTGAGATGGGCGAGATGAACCGCCTGGCCGAGGCCGAGAAGGCCAAGGGAACGGCGTCCGGGGGCACGCGCGAGCCGCTCCTGAAGCGCAAGTACGTGATCCCGTTCGTCCTTGCCTGCGTGATCCTCGCCTGCAACCAGGCGACCGGCATCAATTCCATCATCGGCTACAACACGAACATCCTGCTCCAGGCCGGATTGTCAGACGTGCAGGCACACTGGGGCTACGTGATCCTGACCTCGGTCAACTTCCTGATGACGATCGTCGGCGTGATGCTGGTCGACAAGAAGGGCCGCAAGTTCCTCCTCTCGGTCGGAAGCGCGGGCATCATCGCCTCTCTGGTGGCCGTCGGCCTCACCTTCCGCTCGACGGAGAAGTTCAGGGTGGACTGCCGCGACGCCGTCCAGGCGTCCGTGTCGGCCGACCAGTCGCTCAACCTGCCCTTCAACCAGGCGACCGCCGACCGGCTCCTGGCGACGGCGGGGAGCGCAGGCACGAGCATTGCGGGCCGGCCCTCGACGCTCATCGTCATCTATTCCTACGGCGACTTCAGGGCAGCGACAACGGTCTCGCGCTCCGATGACACCGCCGCGGCTCCCATCTCGATCGACCGCGGCGGATGCGTGCCCGCGAACAAGGTGATCGCCTTCTTCTCGAATCCCTTCGCGAACCTCGATGCCGGGCGCACGGCGCCGCTAAAGATCGAGAACGCGCTCATCACGCCCGTCCCGAGCGAGAAGCGCGGCTGGCTGACGGCCTTCTTCACCTTCGCCTTCATCGCCTTCTTCGCGACGGGCCCGGGTGTCTGCGTGTGGCTCGCCCTCTCGGAGCTCATGCCGACCCGCATCCGCTCGAACGGCATGAGCATCGCCCTCCTGGTCAACCAGGCGGTGTCGACCTCGATCGCGGCGACCTTCCTGCCGGCCGTCGGCCGCTACGGTTACTCCACGGTGTTCTTCGCCTTCGCGGCCTGCACGGTGGTCTACTTTGTTACCGCGGCCTTCTTCCTGCCGGAGACCAAGGGCAAGACGCTTGAGGAAATCGAGGAGCACTTCGAAGGCGCCTGAAGGATCTCTTTTTGGTGGATCGGCGCCGCGCTTCGGCGATATTGGGGTCATGGGAACCCCGCCATATCTTCCTGCACGTCGCAGGACCGGGCCGTTCCTTGCGGCCCTTGCTGCCGTTCTCCTCTCCACCACTCCCATGGCTGCCAGCATATCCAAGTCTGAATTCGGCAAGACGCCCGACGGGACGACCGTCGACCTGTACACCCTGACCAACGCCAGGGGCTCGGTCTGCAAGATCATGACCTACGGGGCCGTGATCACAGAGCTCCACGTGCCGGACAAGACGGGCAAATCGGCCGACGTCGTCCTGGGCTTCGACAACCTGCCCCAGTACATCAAGGACAGCCCGTGCTTCGGCGCCACGGTTGGGCGCTTTGCGAACCGCATCGCCAAGGGACACTTCACGATCGACGGGAAGACCTACACGCTCGCGATCAACAACCCGCCGAACACGCTCCACGGCGGAAAGATCGGCTTCGACAAGGTGGTCTGGAAGGCAAGCGCTGTGGACACGCCCGCGGGCCCCTCGGTCGTCCTGACGCACCTGAGCCCCGACGGGGACGAGGGCTTCCCGGGCAACCTGAACGTACAGGTCACCTATACGCTCACGGATACAAACGACATACGGATCGACTACAAGGCGACCACCGACAAGACGACGACCGTCAACCTCACGAACCACAGTTATTTCAACCTGGCAGGGTCGGGAGACGTCATGAACCAGGTGGTCCGGATCAACGCCAGCAAATACACGCCGGTCGACGCGGGCCTCATCCCCACGGGGGTTATCTCGGATGTCGCCGGCGGCCCGCTCGACTTCACGCAGGCGAAGCCGATCGGCCGGGACATGGCGCAGATCGTCGAGAAGACGAACGGCTACGACCACAACTTCGTGATCGATGGCGGCGGCAAGTCCGTGATTTTGGCGGCAAAGGCCGTCGATCCGGTGAGCGGCAGGACGATGGAGGTCCTTACCGACCAGCCGGGCGTCCAGCTCTACACGAGCAATAACTTTCACGGGAAACTCGTTGGGAAATACGGGGAGGCCTACCCGATTCACGCGGCGTTCTGCCTCGAGACGCAGCATTACCCGGATTCCATCAACAAGCCCTCGTTCCCCTCCACCCTCCTTAAGCCGGGCGAGACCTTCAAGAGCACGACGATCTACCGGTTCGGGACGGTAAACTGATCCGGCCAGCCTAGGCTTGCGGCGCGGCCGGAGGGTGTCGGTCCGCTTCGCCCGCGCGGAAAAGCCACCAGGAATACGGGACTGCCAGGAGCCCGGTCCCGATGAAGAAGCCTATTGCGAATGGCATCGTGATCGACTGCCTGAGGGTGAATTGAAGGACCAGAAGCACGACAGCGCCGAGCACCCACACTCCTCCCAGCAACCTGTGGGTCTGGCGCCAGACTGGGTCACTCTCGAGCGTCCACGGCGTCCTGACTCCAACGAAGTAATTCGGCCGGATGTTGCCCATGTAGTTTCCCATCACGGCGAAAAAGAGGAGCAGCGCGTTCAGCCCGACCCTCATGGGGTCGAAA